>ERZ1034998.2179-NODE-2179-length-10933-cov-4.236257_pt1 | contig 10933 bp, 8 predicted proteins | sample MGYA00520621_ERZ1034998 | MGnify/ENA primary metagenome ERZ1034998 (study PRJEB33766, sample SAMN09781748) | gut metagenome | biome: gut microbiome | host: Homo sapiens | place: Madagascar | study: EMG produced TPA metagenomics assembly of the PRJNA485056 data...
TCCAGGTTGGCGACCCCTACAGGGCGAGTGCGTTTATCTGGGTGCTCCCTAAAATCCGGGGGTGCGGGCGGCTTCGAGCCGCCCCTACCGGTGCGGTGGAAACCATAAGCCTACAGCTGCTCAAATCTCCTTGCGCCCCTGGTATCCAGCCAGCGGGTCATGGCGAAGGAAAGCACCCCAAAGAGAACCGCCACAGCGGCAAAATAGCCCTCCGTTCCCAAAATATCCACGGTCAAAAAGCCGCCAAAGGCCACAGCCAAGGGAACCAGAAACGCCAGCATCACCACAATAAAAGAATTGAGTCCCTGCTTGATTACCATGGCTTCGCTGGTCCATTGAAGGTTGGGACGCAGAACACCCAGGGTCAGGCCGAAAGCGCCGAAGAACCAGTTGTACATCACAAAGAACAGACCGCACAGCCCAACTGTCCAGCCGGACAGCCCCAGGCACCAGCCCAGCACCGCCACCGCCAGCAGCATGGGAACCAGGTTCAGCAGTATATGCAGCCCCAGCTTCGCCCGCAGCACCTGTCTGCCAGTGACTGGCAGGGAGTGGAGAATCCAAAGGGTTTTTCCCTCCAGAGACACCGAGGGGGTGGAAATGAAATTCATGCCCACGCAGAAGCCCACCGGGACGACAATTACCATCGGAAGGACGGAGGCCGCGAAGGGAGCAATCTCTCCCACGGTTGCAAGCATCACATCCATGGCATCCTTTTTTACCAGCGCAAACGCACTCAGCAGGAGCAGCAGCACAATCCCCATGCCGGCGTTGAGAACATAGGTAGGGCTGCTGACAAACCGGCGCAGTTCCCGCCCCAGCAGCGCCGCAGAAAGGCCGCTGGTCTTTACGCTGACCTTGCCGGTATGACTTCTTCCGCCCTGGGTTCTGGTGGTGATGCGCAGGAAGGTGCCGGACAGCACCGTGTAGCACAGCCCAAAGAGCACCAGTGTCACGCCTGTGAAAATCAGCATGGAGGAGGTGCTTCCTGCCGCCGCCCAGCCCAGCTGATAAATCACGTTGACCCACCGCCGAATGCCCTCACCCAAGGCTTCTACGTTCATCAGAAGCTTTTGAATCAGGTTCATCATGTTGAAGCACACATAATAATACCCGCCGAAGAACACCAGGGAGGCAATGACCACCGCCATGCTCTTGTTTTTGATGCGAGAGGCAACCAGCGCCACCAGCCAGCCCAGAATGCAGGTGGCCACGGAGACAAACAACGCAATCACAAACAGCAGCAACAGCTGGTACACCACCGCCAACGCAGACACGCTGCCAAAAATCCAGCCGCAAATGCAGGCAGGAAGCCACACGCAGCCGCTGTACAGCAGGCTCAGGCCATACACCAGAGTCATCCTGGTAAACAGAATTTTGGCAGGCGGAATGGGCATGGACAGCAGCAGCTCATTGTCCTTTGCCATGTAGAGTGTAGAATAGGTACTGAACACGCTGCCGAAGGTGCCCAGCAGGATGGACAGCAGTCCCAAAAGCACATAGTAAAGCCAATCCATGTCCATTGCAAAAAGCTGATCGCCCACCAAATAGCTCATGCCGAAGAATGTGCCGCACAGCACAAGCATAAGGGCCGTAAAAAAGAGGAACATCCCCGCAATCCCGGCCTTACTCCGTGGCTTTCCGGTTTTCATGTTCACAAAATAGGTGCGGAAGCATTCCATATACTGCTTCCGAATCAAGGCCTTCAGCATGATTACCCCTCCAGTTCCAGGAACACGGATTCCAGACTGGTGTCACCCTTCACTTCCTCCATGGTGCCGGAGCGAATGAGCTTTCCACCCTTGATGATGGCAACCTTGTCGCAGAGCTTTTCCGCCACTTCCAGCACATGGGTGGAGAAGAAGATGGCGCCGCCCTGATTGCACACCTCCCGCATCATCCCCTTGAGGATGTGGGAGGCCTTGGGGTCCAGCCCCACAAAAGGCTCGTCCATGAGAATCAGCTTCGGCTCATGAATCCAGGCGGAGATGATTGCCAGCTTCTGCTTCATGCCGTGGGAGTAGGCGCTGATGGGCTGATTCAGGTCGCCGGTGAGTTCAAAGGTATCTGCCAGCGCCTCAATGCGCTGCTTCCGCCGGTCGGCGGGGATGGCGAAAATATCCCCCACAAAGTTCAGGTACTGCATTCCGGTCATAAATTCATACAGGTCGGGATTGTCGGGGATGTACGCCATCTTTTTCTTGCAGCCGATGGGGTCTTTCTGAATGGAAGTTCCGTCAATCAGAATTTCGCCGCTGTCAAACTGCATGATGCCCGCCACACTTTTCAGGGTGGTGGTTTTTCCTGCGCCGTTGTGGCCGATGAAGCCATAGATTTCCCCCTGCCGGATGTGCAGCGTCAGGTCATCCACCGCTTTTTTCTCGCCGTAGGTTTTGGTAAAATGGTCAATTTTCAGCATAATTTTCCCTCATTTCATATATGGATGTTCAATATGGAATACTTCTTCAAACCGGAGCAGGCGCTGGCCATCAAAGGTCAGGCGGACGATGTATGGCATCCAGTCTACGATGCGCAGAAAATCCTCACAGCCGAAGCCCGGACGGTAGAAATTCAGGATGGTACTCAGCGCCGTGCCGTGGGTGCCAACCGCAAGGGTCTTCCCGGGATTGTCTGCCAAAAGCGCCCCCAGTGCTTCCACATTCCTTTTCTGAGTCTGACCCAGCGTCTCTCCCCCCGGCTCGCACCAGGAAAAATCCTGCCAGCGCTGACGCAGGGGCGTATTTCCCGCGTCCTTGAACCCGGCATTGCCTCCCTCGCCGCTCTGCCGTTCCCGCAGACGCTCATCCGTCCGGATGGGCAGGCCGTGCCCCTGTGCCGCCAGCGTAATGGTATCCAGACTGCGGCGGTAGGGGCTGCAATAAAAGGCATCAATGGGGACATCCCGCAGCACCCGGGCAACCTCCGCGGCATCTGCCATGCCCTGCGCCGTCAGGGGCCGGGTGCGGTCATCCCGATGGGAAAACTCCGACTGGCAGTGCCGGACAAGGTACACCGTGGTCAGCTTCGGAATCTGCGCCAAGTCAATCCAATAACGCTGCTCCCAAACGCCGTCCTCATTGATAACTTCATTTTCCAGAACGCCGCCGTTGTTTATAATGGACTTGGCAGAGCCGATGTTATCCTTATCGCAGGTCATCAGCACCCGCTCGATGCCCAGCTTGCGGCACTCCTCCAGGGCAAGGCGAATCATGGCGGTGGCATAGCCCTTGCGGCGCTCACTGGGGCGGATGCCGTCCCCGATATGCCCGCCGTATTGCAGCAGATAATCGTTCAGATAATGGCGGATGTTCACCGCTCCCACAAAGATATTCCGATCCAAATCCAGGCAGAAAAACACCGAGTCCGGCACCAGGCCAGGCTCCTCCCCGGTGCATTCCAGGTGGGCAAGATAGTTGTCAAAATCGTGATAGTCATTTTTCCGAATGGCATAGGGTGAAAAATTCTGCTCTGCCGCCAGCCACTCCCCCATCATGTCCTCCAGCTGGGGACGGTATTCCGGGGTTAGTTTTACCAGTTTGATGTTCATATATAACCCTCCTTTGGGGATGAAAAATTGCTGCTGCAAAGAAACCACTTCTGCGCCGCCTTGGCTCCCATCGCACCCGTAGGGGAGGCTCTTAGCCTCCCGCTGGCACGAAGTGCCCTTGGCTCCACCTTTGGGGGAGCTGTCAGCCCGAACGAGCTGACTGAGGGGGTGCAGTGCGTTGAATGGCATGGTCTTATGGTTTTGTACCGCCCTTGTAGGGGTCGCCAACTTGGCGACCCGTCGGCGGCAGAGCCGCCGCATATGGCAAACGCCCACCATTATACATGACCGCTCAGTTGCGGGGGGCGGCGGGTCGCCAAGTTGGCGACCCCTACAAACTCAGAAGTTTTTGGCGATTTCCATTCAACGAACCGCTCTGTTCTGTTCGCTTTGGGATGCTAAGCTTCCCCTCACAGACATCGATTCTATTATTTTCCATTTACGGAGGAAATACAAATCATGAACAAACAAAAGATTCTTTTTGCATCCGCCCTGCTGACGGCGGCGCTGCTTTCCGGCTGCGGCATGAATGCACCCGCTGCCACCCAGCCGCCGGTGCGCCAGATTTCCATGGTGGTGGATGAGCAGTCCATCCTGGATTTGGAGCAGAACTACCCGGATTTGGAGGAAGTGAACCTCACCGGCAGCGAGTGCTACCAGGCCATCCGGGACTATGCTGCCCGGAATCCTCAGGTGAAAGTGACCTACCTGGTGCGCCTGGGGAGCATGGCGGCTTCTCCCGATGCCAAGAGCCTGGAGCTGCACCCCGGTCAGTATGACTATCAGATGCTGCTGAACAATTTAAAGTATCTTTCCCAGCTGCAAAAGGTCTCCTTCCCGGATTCCGAGCTGACGGCACAGCAAGTTCAGATGCTGGAAGAAGCCTACCCCAATATCGAGTTTGATGCGGGCATCTTCTTCTGCGGCATCCGCTGCACCGCCGAGACCCAGGAGCTGAATCTGGCGGACTGTGACCCGGCGGAGGCAGTGGAAAATGCCCAGCTTCTCAGTCAGCTTCCCCAGCTGACCCAGATGGAACTGATGAAGGAGGACGGCACTTCCGCCTTTACCCTGGAACAGGCGGCGGCGCTGCAATCCCAGGTGCCCAACGCCATGCTCCACTATTCCTTTGAGCTGTTCGGCAAGCAGGTGAGCACCGAGGATGAGGAGATTTCCTATGCCAATCAGTATATCGGCAACAAGGATGGTGCGCTGGATACCCTGCGCCAAGCCCTGACGGTGCTGCGGGGCTGCAACCGGTTCGTTCTGGACAACTGCCACTTTACCAATGAGGAGCTGGCGCAGGTGCGGGACGAGTTCCGGGACACCACCAAGGTGGTGTGGCGCATCTGGTTTGGCAAGGGCGGCTGCCTGACGGACAGAAAGGTGATTCGCCATGTGTATAACCTGTTTGATTACAACAGCGCCGACCTATACTACTGTGAGGATGCGGAATTTTTGGATTTCGGTCATAATGAAATACTCAAACAGTGTGACTTTGTGGCGGGAATGCCCAATCTGCGGGCGGTGATTCTGTCCGGCTCTATGATTTCGGATCTGACCCCCTTTGAAAACTGCAAGAAGCTGGAATTTTTGGAGGTTGCTTACTGCGGCTATCTGGAGGACATCTCCCCCCTGGCTGCCTGCGAAAGCTTGCAGCGGCTGAACATTGCCTACACCAAGGTCTCTGACCTGTCCCCCTTGGACAATCTCAATTTGCAGGTGATGGTGGATGCCCGCTCTAAGACCGATGAGGCGGAGCGTGCCCGCTTTGATGACCTGCATCCCGACTGCCTGACCCAGCACACCGGGGATGTGAAGGATGACCAGCCCTATGGCTGCCCCTGGCGCTATGACGAAAAAGGCGACCCCAACGAATACTATGCCCTGCTGAAAGAGAAATTCGGCTACCCCAATCCCACAGATACATTGTGGTGAACACAGAAAGGAGAATGGCGCATGATTAAAAATATCGTTTTTGACATGGGCGGCGTGCTGATTGTCTGGGACCCGGTGCGGATGCTCAACCAGCTTCATCTATCGGAAGCGGACAATGAGCTGCTGAACCGGGAGCTGCTGCAAAATCCCATTTGGACGGAGGCGGATGCCGGCCTTTACACCGAGGAGCAGCTGGCACAGACGGCCTGTGCCCATTTGCCGGAGCGGCTGCACCAGGCGGCGTGGGCGCTGGTACAGTGGTATAAGTGGTTCCTGACCCCCATGCCCGGCATGGCGGCGCTGGTGCGGGAGCTGAAAGAAAATGGCTACCGCATCTATCTGCTTTCCAATGCGGAAACCAATCTGCGGGGCTATTTCCCGGGGATTCCCGGGTCGGAGTGCTTCGACCGGCTGATGGTCTCCGCCGAGGAGGGGCTGATGAAGCCCTCCCAGGAGATTTATCAGCGTCTGTTCCGGAAATTTGACCTGGACCCCAGCCAGTGCTGGTTTACCGATGACAATGCCCCCAATGTGGAAGCTGCCATCCGGGCAGGAATGCAGGCAGCCCAATTCAACGGCGATGTGGGGCTGCTGCGCCGCCGGATGCGGGCGGCGGGAATTTGCTGCAAGGAGGAACTGTGATGACCCTGGAAGAACTGAAAGAGAAAATGGATGCAGCCGGATATGTGTATGACGATACCATGGCAACCGTATTGTATGTGGCGCTGCTGCTGGGCCGCCCCCTGCTGATTGAGGGCGATGCCGGTGTGGGCAAGACGGAAATTGCCAAGGTGATGGCTTCCGCTCTGGGGCGGGAGCTGGTGCGCCTACAGTGCTATGAGGGGCTGGATGAAAGCAAGGCGCTGTATGAATGGAACTACCAGAAGCAGCTGCTTTCCATTCAGGTGAACCGGGATGCCCAGCAGCGGGAGGAGCTGATGGACAGCCTGTTCTCCGAAGAATACCTGCTGGAACGCCCGTTGCTGAAATCCATCCGCGCTCAGCAGCCGGTGGTGCTGCTGATTGACGAGGTGGACAAGGCGGATGAGGAATTTGAAGCCTTCCTGCTGGAGCTGCTGTCCGAGCAGCAGGTGACCGTGCCGGAAATCGGCACCATCCGGGCAAAAACCGTTCCCTTTGTGGTGCTGACCTCCAACCGGGCAAGGCCGCTGTCGGAGGCGCTGCGCCGCCGGTGCGCCTATTTGCACATCGACTACCCGGATATGGAAAAGGAGCTGGCAATCCTGCGGAAGAAGCTGCCCCATGTGGATGACCGGCTGTGCGCCCAGGTGGCGCTGGCGGTGCAGAAGCTGCGCAGCAACGAGGCCATTCTGAAAAAGCCCTCCATTGCCGAAACCCTGGATTGGGCGGCGGCGCTGGATGCCCTGGGGCTGCGGGAGCTGACCCCGGATGCCATGGCGCAGACGGCAGGCTTCGTGCTGAAAAACAACGAGGATATGCAGCTGCTTTCGCAGCAGGAGCAGCCCGGGGAACACTGTGGTCATTGCCAGGGGCACAGCCATGGTTGACCCTGGGGTATACTTAGAGAAGCTCTCTGCCTTTTCCCGGCTGCTGCGGCTGAAAGGGCTGCCCGTCAGTCCGGCGGAGACAGCGGATGCCGCCCAGACCCTCATTGCCCTGGGAATGGCAGACCGGGAGCAGGTAAAGGCGGCGCTGCGGACGGTGTTTGCCAGCTCCCGGGAGGAGCAGCTGGCGTTTGACAGCGTCTTCGAGGGATTCTTTATCACCGAGGAGGAAATGCGCCGCCAGGCGCAGGAGCAGCAGCAGCGGGAGCCGGAGATGGAGCCGCGCCGCCAGGAGGCGCAGCAGGAATTGGAGAAAGTGGGGCAGCAGGCACGGCTGGATGAGCGGCAGCGGGAAACCTACATGACCATGCCCCAGGAGGCACGGCAGCGGCTCAAGGATTTTGTGGAGCGCTACAAAAACAACATGGAGCGCAACCCGGGGCTGTACAACGAGTTTATCCACTCCGTGTTCACAAAGACCATCATGGAGCAGCAGATGCTCATGGAGTCGGCGGGGGAACAGTGCATGGAAGCCGACCCCGAGGTGGGCATCCTCTACCGGGATTTGGGGGCGTTCCAGGATGCGGAAATCCCCAAGGCCATCGCCATCATCCAGAGCATCGCCAAGCAGATTAACGGCGAGCTGTCCTCCAAGCGAAAAAACAAGGCCCATTCCGGCAAGCTGGAATTCCGCCGCACCATCCGCAAGGGACTGGAAACAGGCGGCAGCTTTCATACCCTGTGCTACCGGAAAAAACGGATGCACCGCAAGCGCCTGGTGATTTTGTGCGATGTGTCCGGCTCCATGATTCAGTTTTCGGAGTTTGCTCTGCGGTTTATCCAGTCGCTGAACCAGGTTTCCGACAGCTCCCGGGTGTTCCTGTTTTCCGAGCATATGGTGGAGGCGGATGTTTACTGCCTGCACAATATGGACACCTTCCGCAGCTTCGTCCGGGATTCCGGCATCTATGGCAGAGGCACGGATTTGGGCACGGCGCTGGAAGAATTGTGCGCCCAGCGTCCCCCGGTGCTGGGGCAGGGGGCAACCCTGATTATTCTGTCGGACAGCAAAACCATTGACCAGAACCGTGCCGTCCGGGCGGTGCTGGAAGCCAAGCGTCAGGCAGGACGGGTGATTTGGCTCAACCCGGTGCCGGAGAACAAATGGCAGTATCTGCGCAGCATTCAGACCATGGCGGCGCTGGTGCCCATGGTCAGCTGCTCCACCCTGCGGGAACTGGCGGCGGCCTGCCGGAAGCTGGCGGGCGGCCAATGAAGCGGCGCTTTCATGGATGATACCTGCACCGGAATTGTTGAAAAGTGACAAAAATTCATTGTAAGATATACATTTTATGTGAAATATTACTTGCATTTCCAGCCGCGGACTGGTAAAATAAAGAAGAGGCTCCCGGTAACAAAAAGGGATGGACGGTGGAAAAGCGTGGAAAAAAGAAACAGCGTGCCGACGGTCGTGGTCAGGGAAGACACCGTGGAAGATGGATATTTCCGCAGTCTTGGGGAGGATTACGCCTGTATCATTCAGGTGAATCTGCCCGAAAATCGGGTGGAGGCGTTGCATTTTCATCCCGGTGTGCAGCAAAAATATGGTTCTATTGTCTATGAAACCGAGGATTATCAGCAAATGATGCTGAAATTTGTCATGAGCCATGCCGACCCGGCAGAGCGCGCCCGGCTGCTTTACGCCCTATCCCCGGAGCACCTGGGAAAATACCTGGAAAGCCACAAGGCGCTGCTGTGCCAGTGCCACGAGACAAGGCGGGATACCCGCCTTTGCCACCGCATCAAGGCTGCCTTCCTGGAAAATTCCAGGACGCAGGCGGTGCTGGGGATTGTTTATGGGCAGGATGCCGGAGAGACCTGCAAATACACGCCGCCCCGGGCAAACCGGCTGCTGGTGGTGGAGGAGCCGGAGCTGGCCGAAATGCTCCGCCCCGACTATCAGGTGGAGGAAGCTGCTTCTGCGGAAGCGGCGGAAGCCATGCTGAAAGGAACGGATGCTGGCTACGCCGCCGTTGTTACCTGCCGGAACAACGGATTGCTGCAAGCCATCCGTGCCGATGCCCGCTGCTGCCTGATGCCGGTTATCGTGACGGCAGAATCGGGAGCAGAGTCCCAATGTCTGGCGGAGGGAGCATCTGAGGTGCTGGTGAAGCCCTGCTGCCCCGACGTTGTCCGCAACCGGGTGCGCAGTCTGGTATCCTTGCAGGACTACACCGCCATGGTGCAGATGCTGGAGCGTGACCCCCTTACCGGAATGTACACCAAGGAATTCTTTTTCCAGAATGCCCGGCAGCTTCGCCGGGAAAGACCGGGGGAAAAATATATTCTTGCCTGCATTTGCATCAATAACTACTGCGCCATCGAGGAAAAATACGGGGAGCATCTGCGGGATTCTGTGGCAGAATACTGCGCCCGGCAGATTGAAAAGTGGGTTCCCGGTCTGGCCATTGCCGGCAGGCTGAGTGAGGAGACGTTTGTTGTCCTGTGCCATGACTTCCCGGCGGCGGAGCGGGACGGGGTGCTCTATCAGCTGCGCCATCAGGCGCCTGTGCCCGATCTGGTGGTTAAGATTGGCTATGTACCGGTGGATGACCATACCTCCCTGCGGGTGCTGTGCGACCATGCCCAGTGTGTCACCAATAAAATCCGCCAGATGTACGGTGTGTATTTCGGGGAATATACCGACACCCTGCGCCTGGAGGAGCTGAAGGAACAGCGGATCCTTGACAGCATGGAAAAGGCGCTGGAGCAGCACCAGTTTCAGGTGTACTATCAGCCAAAGCATCTTTCCGTCGGCGGTGCGCCGGTGGGAGCCGAGGCACTGGTGCGGTGGAATCACCCGGAATACGGATTCATGAACCCCGGCGAGTTTATCCCCCTGTTCGAGCGCATTGGCTTCATCCGGGATTTGGATTACTATGTGTGGACGCAGGTGTGCCAGGACATCAACCGCTGGAAGGCCAAAGGGCTGCCGCTGGTTCCGGTATCCATCAACCTCTCCCGGCGGGATTTTGAAAATCCAAACCTGGCAGACCGGATTATGGAGCTGATTCAGGAAAACGGCATTGAGCCGGAGCTGATTCACATTGAGCTGACGGAGTCGGCATTTTCCGACGACCCAAAGCGCATTTCCGATTGCCTGGAAACCCTTCACAGGCAGCGCATTGTGATTGAACTGGATGATTTCGGCGCAGGCTATTCCTCCCTGACCACCCTGAACAGCCTGGATTTGGACATCCTGAAGATAGACATGAGCATCATCCGTCAGGATGACCCCGGTGCCCAGCGCAACGCACTGGAATTCTGCGTGGAGCTGGCGAAGATGATGAACCTGAAAACCGTGGCCGAGGGCATTGAAACGGAGCAGCAGCTGGTGCGCGTCCGCAGCCTGGGCTGCGACTATATCCAGGGCTATTTCTATTCCAAGCCCATTCCAGAAGCGGAATTTGAGGAATATCTCATCCGCTATGCGGAAAAGCGCCCCTAAAGGAACACACCGGCATACCCACATCGGAACGTTTTTTCGGTGTGGGTACGTTTTTCGGTTGGCAATGTGAGGGAGCAGGGGGAAAACAAAAATAATGACTAAAAAACAGGGAGGATTCTTGTGTAAAACCCCGCCTTGCAAAGAAAATCATGGAATGATACCATAATAGCGGGGTGCGATAGGCCGAAGCGCCCTATCCTTCATTGTCGTTATTGCCTGACCGGGCTGTAACATATTATTTAGGGAGGTATTTTTATGAAAAAGTTCCTGTCCATGATGATGGCACTTGCCATGCTGGTTGCCTGCTGCACCTGTGCGGTTGGCTCTGCAAAGGCCGATGCCGGTGTGATTACCAAGGTCGCTCTGGTGACCGACGTGGGCACCATTGATGACGAGTCCTTCAACCAGGCCTGC
>ERZ1034998.2181-NODE-2181-length-10931-cov-4.148584_pt1 | contig 10931 bp, 10 predicted proteins | sample MGYA00520621_ERZ1034998 | MGnify/ENA primary metagenome ERZ1034998 (study PRJEB33766, sample SAMN09781748) | gut metagenome | biome: gut microbiome | host: Homo sapiens | place: Madagascar | study: EMG produced TPA metagenomics assembly of the PRJNA485056 data...
CTGTCCCATCCGGGTGACCTGGAAGGCGGTCTTCTTGATGGTTTCTGCCACCACGTCAAAGGGCTGCCCCTTGACCTTTTGCAGCGCATGGTACACAACACCGGGGCCGGACACACCCACATTGATGACGCACTCCGGCTCACCGACACCGTGGAAAGCACCTGCCATAAAGGGGTTATCCTCCACTGCGTTGGCAAATACCACCAGCTTGGCGCACCCCATGCATCCGTTGTCCTCGGTGAGTGCAGCGGTTTTTTTGATGATGCGGCCCATCTCTGCCACGGCATCCATGTTGATGCCCGCCTTGGTGGAGCCAACGTTGACGCTGGCGCACACCCGCTCGGTGGCCGCCAGTGCCTCGGGGATGGAGCGAATCAGCTTCCAGTCGCCGGTGGTAGCGCCCTTCTGCACCAGGGCAGAAAAACCGCCGATGAAGTTCACGCCGCAGGTCTTGGCAGCGGCATCCAGCGTCTTCGCAATCTCCACATAGCTGTCGGTCTGGCAGGCGCCGGCAACCAAGGCAATGGGGGTAACAGAAATCCGCTTGTTGACAATGGGAATGCCAAACTCCGCTTCAATCTCCTCACCCACCGACACCAGATTCTTGGCAAGCCGGGTAATTTTATTGTAAATTTTCTCACAGCAGGCGCTCAAATCCGGGTCACAGCAGTCCAGCAGACTGATGCCCATGGTAATGGTGCGGATGTCCAGATGCTGCTGCTCAATCATGGCCTGGGTTTCTAAAATATCGTTTTGATTCAGCATATCGTTTCCTCAAACCCGGTGCATGGCCTGGAAAATGTCCTCGCGCTGGACGTGGATGGACAGCCCCATCTCTTGCCCCGCCGCATCCATCTGCTTTGCCAGATCGCCAACGGAGACATTGCATTTACTTACATCGGTGACCATCATCATGGTGAAGTAGCCCTGCATGACAGTCTGGCTGATATCCAGGACGTTGACATTATATTGAGCGAGTTTCGTACAGACGGAGGCAATGATGCCAACCCGGTCTTTGCCCACAACGGTTACAATTGCTTTCATACGGCAGCTTTCTCCTTACAGCTCATAATCGGCGGCCACGCGGCTGTCCAGCAGGTGAAAGAAATGGGTTTTGGCCTCTTGATGAAGGGGATGGACAGCATAGTTCTCCAGCGCCTCTCTGCTTTCAAACTCAGAATACAGCGCATAATCCATGCCGCCGCTGTAGGCCTGGCGAACCTCCAGATGCTTCAGTCCCGGGATTTTGCCTACCAGGGGTTCCAGCACGGATGCAATCATTTTAATGGTGGGTTCCTTCTCCACACCGTCTTTGAGGGTGTAAAGCACAATGTGTTTGACCATGGTGATAACCTAGCTCCTTTCGGTGATTGTCCTCCTGCCCTCCGGATTTGAATATGTCACCGGAAAACCAGGAGTGCAGCGACTCTGCGCCACTTAAAAAACCGGGACAGTGCATACACTGCCCCGGTTCGTTACGGAGTGATATTACTCAGCGTCCTCGGGGTTCTGCTCCAGCAGAGCGCGGATGGACAGAGAAATGCGCTTGTTCTCGCCGATGTCGGTGATCATCACCTTGACAACCTGACCCTCGGACAGAACATCCTCGGGCTTGCCGATGCGGCGGTCAGAAATCTGGGAGATGTGGATCAGGCCGTCAACGCCGGGCAGAATTTCTGCGAAAGCGCCGAAGGTCATCAGCTTGACAATCTTGGCTTCGACCACATCGCCAACGCTGTACTTGCTCATGAACTGATTCCAGGGGTTCATCTCGTCGGTCTTGTAGCCCAGGGAAATCTTGTGCTTCTCGGGGTCGAAGGAAATGACGTAAACGTCAATCTCGTCGCCAACCTTGACAACCTCTGCGGGGTTCTTGATGTGGTTCCAGCTCAGCTCGGAAACATGAACCATGCCGTCCACGCCGCCGATGTCCACAAATGCGCCGTAGGAAGTCAGAGACTTCACAACGCCGTGGTACTTCTTGCCCACCTCAATCTCGCTCCAGATCTTCTCCTGAGCGGCTTTGCGCTGCTCGGAGGTGACGGCGCGGATGGAGCCGATGGCACGGCGGCGGGCACGGTTGACCTCGGTAATCTTCAGCTGGACGTGCTTGCCAACCATGGCAGCCATATCGCCGCCCTTGGCAACGCCGGACTGAGAAGCGGGGATAAAGACGCGGACACCCTTGACATTAGCAACCAGGCCGCCCTTGTTCTCCTCGGTGATAACGGCATCAATGGTGGTCTTGTTTTCCACATAGTCAGCCATTTCGTCCCAAACCTTCAGGCCGTCCAGCTTCTTCTTGGACAGCTGCACAGTGCCCTCCTGGTCGTTGACGCGAACAACGAAAACCTCGATTTCATCGCCAACCTTCAGAATGTCCTCGGGCTTCACAGAAGGATCGGTGCTGACTTCATCATAGGGAATGTAGCCGGCGTGCTTGGTGCCCAGATCAACCTGGATTTCGGTGTTGCCGATACCGGTAACGGTTCCAATGACCTTATCTCCTGTATTTAAAGTTTTGATGGACTGCTCGAGAAGCTCGGCGAAGTTCTCCTCCTGTACAGCCTCAACATTGGTAATTTCGCTCATAGTCTTGTTGACCTCCTTTATAATCCACGCCGGTGTTGACGCACCAGCAGTGATTCCAACATCAGATACACCGCAAAAGTCCTGGGGGTTCAGCTCACCGGCATTGTCCACCAGATAGACGCGATTGCAGTGCTCCCGGCAAATCATCGCAAGACGGCCTGTGTTGGAACTTTTGAGATCTCCTACAACGACCATTGCTTCACATCTTTGACTCAGTTCGGATGCTTCCCTTTGCCTACACTCTGTTGCTCTACATATTGTATCAAATTTTTGCAAGTAAGTAAACTGTTTTTTTGCATAATTGACGCATTTTTTCCACAAAATTTCTGTGGACGTTGTTTGTGAAACCATACAAACTGGCAAATCCGGGGGGACATTCTCCTCCTGCACCCATTTTTCCATGGCTTCCACATTTTCAAACACCCGGCAGTTCGTACACCACCCGGCAATGCCCTCCACCTCCGGGTGGGTCGGGGTGCCGATGATGATGGGCAGTTTTCCCTCTGCCTCTGCCTGCGCCACCAGCTTATGAATCCGCTTGACAAAGGGACAGGTGGCATCCACGATGTTCGCCCCCGTGGCTTCCAGATGCCGGTAAACATCCCGGCTGACACCGTGGGAGCGGATGATAACCGTGTCCCCCGCCCCGGCTTCCTCCGGCGTGTCAATCACCCGGACACCCATCTGCCGGAAGCGCTCCACCACATGGCGGTTGTGGATAATAGGCCCCAGGGTCAGCGTCCGGCTGCCCTGGCGAGCCGCCGTTTCCACCAGCTCCACTGCTCGGCTGACACCGAAGCAGAAGCCGGCACTTTTCGCAACCGTAACCCCCATCAGCCGACCTTCTGTACCACGATTTCCTTGAGCTTTTCCAGCACTTCTTCGATGGTCATGTCGGAAGTATCCACCTTGATGCTGTCCCGGGACATTTTCAGCGGCGCAATCTCCCGGTGGGTATCCTGATAGTCCCGCTGCTGAATATCCTTCAGCACCTTGTTGTAATCCACCTTCTGCCCCTTGGCACTCAGCTCATCGCAGCGGCGCTTTGCCCGCACCTCCGGGGAGGCGGTGAGGAAAATTTTCACCGTTGCATGGGGAAGAACCACCGTGCCGATGTCACGGCCATCCATCACGACATTATTCTGCTCTGCCAGCTCCCGCTGCATATCCAGCAGCATATCGCGGACACAGGCATGAGCAGAAATCAGGCTGGCCTTCTGGGAAATATCCGGGGTGCGGATGTCCTTCGTCACATCCATGCCGTTCATCATCATATGCTGAAGGCCGTCCTCGTCATATTCAATTTCCACCGTCAGTTCGTCGATGTAGCGGTTCACGCCGTCCACATCCTTGGGGCTGACTCCCCACAAATCCATAAAATAGGCCACGGTGCGGTAAATTGCACCGGTATCCACATAGCGGTAGCCCAGCTCCGCTGCCAGGCGGCGGGCAATGGTGCTCTTTCCGGCACCGGCGGGGCCGTCAATGGCCACAGAAATTGTTTTCATGATTGTGCTGTCCCCTTTTTGTTATTTTTCTGCCCGCAGCTTGCTCAGGGCAGCGGTTTCGCAGGCCGTCACCGCGGCGGTAGTGATGCCCAGCGCCTTGGCTACCTCCTCGGTACTCATGGGAAGCCCCTTCTCAAGACCAAACCGCATGGTCAGAATCCGGGCTTCCTGCTCATCCAGCACGGACATCATCTCGCTGATGCGCTGGCGCATCTGGAAATAGGCGGTATCCTCCACCGGCAGCTCGTCCTCGGCGGTTTCCTCCTTGGGGGCAGCCAGCTTCTCCGCCTTTTGGAGCAGCAAAATATCGGCCATGGTTTTTTCAATGGTCTGCGCCTGTTCCAGACTGATGTGCATTTCCTGGGCAATCTCCTCCAGGCCGGGATTTCTGCCAAGCTTGGTCAGCAGATGCTGGTCGGCAGCCCGGTAGTCCTGCAATGCCTTTTTCATCTTCTGGCTGATGCCGTTGCTGCGGGCTTGCAGCACAATGGCTTTCAGCACCGATGAACGGATGGCCTCGTCCCGCTGGGCAGCATAGTCACCGCCCCGGTAGCCGGAAATTGCCTCCCACAGGCCGATGTTGCCCTCCTGAATCAGATCCAGCAGGAGCACCGCCTGCCCCGCATATTCCGCGGCAATCTCAACCACCCGGCTGAGTCCCAGCTCGGTCAAGCGCTGGGCGGCGCGCTGGTCGCCGGAGGAAAGCTGCTCGGCCAGCAGCTTCTCGTCCCCGCAGGCAGGGGCAGCGGCAATCTCCTCCAAGTACAGGCGCAGGGGGTCCGTTTCCTCCATCAGCGCTGTTTTCAGGCCGCCGGTGACATACTCCCGCTCTTGCTGCAAGCGCTGCGCGGTGTTGGATCCGGCGGACATCTGGGGAAGTCCGCTTAAATCCAGCTGCAATTTTTTTACCGTGAGGATGGAAAAGGCATCCTCCACGGCATCGTCCTCTTCATCTTCCAGCATGGAAATGAGATTCCAGCCGGAAATCACGCTCCCGTTTTTGCAGGAGCGCAGATATGCCTCCCAGGGAGCCTGTTCAAAAACAAAATCATTCATTCCAGAAAATCCTCCAGTCCCAGGCTGGTTCCCATCTTTTGGAGCTTATCCATTGCCTGGCGCTCAATCTGGCGCACCCGTTCCTTGGAAATGCCCAGGGTTTTGCCGATTTCTTCCAGGGAGTGCTCTACCCCGTCCTCCAGGCCAAAGTGCATCTTCAGAATCTGCTGCTGCCGCTCGGTGAGAGCGCTGAGCATCTGGTGCATGGTTTTTTCCAGCTCCTGGTGCACCAGCTCCTCCTGGGGCTGCACCGCATCAATATCCTCCATCAAAGAGCCAAGGGTGCTGCCATTGCCGCTGCTGTCGCTGTCGCCGGTCAGCATATCCAGCGAGCAGATGTCCGGGGACAGCCCCAGAAGCGCCTCTACCTTGGCAGGAGGAATGTTCACACGCTCTGCCAGTTCTTCCGTGGTAGGCTCCACGCCGGTTTCCTGCTTCATTGCATTGCGCACGGCTTGCAGCTTGCGGATACGCTCGCCGGTGTGCAGGGGCACCCGAATGGCTCCGTTGTTGTTCATCAGGCAGCGCGTAACGCCCTGGCGAATCCATTTGGTGGCATAGGTGGAGAACCGGAAATCCTTGGTGTAGTCAAATTTCCGGGCGGCGGCCAGAAGGCCGATACTGCCCTCCTGAATCAAATCCATCAAAGGAACGCCCCGCCCGGCGTATTCCTTGGCCACATACACCACCAGCCGGAGATTGGCATTGACCATCTGGCGGATGGCTTCCTCGTCTCCGGCAGCGCACCGCTTTGCCAAATCCCGCTCCTCCTCCGGTGTCAGCCGGGGGATGCCCCGGATTTCATTGAGGTACTGGTGGATGTCATCATCCAGAGTGGTATCAGTGGGAACGTCCATTTCTTCTGTTGCTTCTGTCATGTTCTCAATCCCTTTCTGGCCAGCATTTGGTGCTGAAAGGCAAGCAAATCATCATTTGTGTTGGCAGCGTGGGCACTTTGATGCTCCACCAGGATGGTGCGGATGCAGTCATTCAGCCCCTGCTCGGACACCGGGCCGTCGTGCCGCTGTAGAACGGAGGCGATGTGCGCCATTTCCTCCGACGTAAAATCCGTCAAGGAAGCCAGGCTCGGCTCATTTCCCATGGCCATGCACTGGCACAGCTGGTCGAACACCCGCCCCAGTAAAGGGGAGGAAAAGCAGTCCACCGTTAAATTGCGGCAGGCAGACAGCAGCGCCGGTTCCCGCAGCACCATGGCAATCAGACTCTCCTCGGCCACGGCAGATCTGATGTTGTCATAACGGATGGAGCGATCCTTCGGCTGAAGCGCCATGGCAGGCGACAGGTCTATTTTCTCCTGCTTTTTCTTTTCCCGGGCAATCCGCCGCCGGAACGCCTTGTCCACCTCAATCTTCATGGATTCCGGGGTAATACCGGCTGCCTCAGCCACCCGTGTGCCGTATATTTCCCGGGAAACCGCGTTTCCCAGGGTACTGATCAGCTCTGCGGCCTCGGTGATGAACTGAATCTTCTGGTCATCTTCCCGCAGGTCATATTTTTTCTGAATGGCGCGAAGCTGGTATTCCACCCGGTTGGAGGATTCCTCCAAAAGAATCTTAAAACGGGCAGCACCAAACTTTCTCAAATATTCATCCGGGTCCTTCGCATCCCGCATTTGCAGCACCTTCACCTGCAAGCCCGCCTTCTCTAACATGGGGATGGCACGTTTGGTGGCATTTTGTCCCGCCTCGTCGCCGTCGTAAATGAGTACCACCTGTTCGGTGTAGCGGGACAGGAGGGCGGCGTGTTCTTCCGTCAAAGAGGTGCCCAGGGAGGCCACGGCACAATCAAAGCCATATTGGTGCAGGGCAATGGCATCCATATACCCCTCCACCAGGATCATATACCCCAATTTTGTCTTTTTTGCAATGTTCAGAGCAAACAGATTTTTCCGCTTGTTGAAAATGGAGGTTTCCGGGGAATTTAAGTATTTGGGGGTGGAATTGTCCATCACCCGCCCGCCAAAGCCAATCACATTGCCCCGGATGTCGATGATGGGGAACATCAGGCGGTTGCGAAACCTGTCATAAATATGGCCGTTTTTCTCCGACACCAGCCCCGCCAGCTTCAATTCCTCCTCGGTATAGCCCTTTTGCTTCATGGCATCGCACAGCGATGACCAGGTGTCAGGGGCAAAACCGATGCCGAATTTGGTCAGCGTGGATTTTGGCATTCCCCGCTTCTGGGCATAGGCAAGTCCCTCTGCCCCTGCGGGACTGTAGAGCTGGGCATGGAAAAAACGGGCAGCTTCCTTGGACAGCGCCCATAAGCGCTCCTGCTGATGGTAGCGATTTTGGTACTGCTCGTCCTCCGGCACTTCCATCCCCGCCCGCTTTGCCAGGGCGCGCACGGCATCCGGGTAGCTCAGCCCCTCGATTTCCATTTCAAAATTGATGACGCTTCCGCCCTTGTGGCAGCCGAAGCAATAGTAAATTCCCTTGTCCGGTGCCACCGAGAAGGAGGCGGTTTTCTCCCCATGGAAGGGGCAAAGCCCAAACAAATTGGAGCCGGAACGGCGCAGATTCACATACTGCCCCACGACCTCCTCGATGGGATTGCGGGCTGCAAGTTCCGCCAGAAACGACGGGGGAAAAGCCACAGGGATACCTCCTTTCATGGGAATTTTATTGTATACAATGAGGGGCAGATAGCATCCGCCCGCGGTGCCCCTTTGGGGGCGCTGAGGGCGCTTCGCGCCATGATCCCCGTTATGCGGTATTATACCATATTATCCCCGGATATTCCACCCCGCCGGGACGAAAATCTCTGTAAATTTATTCACCGCATAATTATCGGTCATGCCCGCAATATAGTCGCACACCGTGCGCTCCATGCCGTCAAAGCTGAGCTGGGGCTGGAAATCCTCCGGCAGTGCATCCGGGTGGGTGATGTAGTATTCAAACATCCGCTGGAGCATGATTTTTGCCTTGCTCTCCTCCCCCTTTGCCACGGGATTGCGGTAGACATGGTCAAACATAAAGCTCCGCAGGTCTTTCAGCGCCGTATCCACCGTGGGTGTCAGACAGATTGTCCCCGCCTCCCGGGAGGTGGCAATCAGGTCGCACACCAGGGTGTTGATTCTGGCCTTGTGGGAGTCGCCCAGGATGGCGACAATATCCTTCGGCAAATCCTCCTCGCTGAGAATGCCTGCCCGGATGGCATCATCAATGTCGTGATTGACATAGGCAATCTGGTCGGACCGCCGCACCACCTGCCCCTCCAGCGTCTCCGGGATGTAATCGCCGGTGTGCCCCAGGATGCCCAGCCGCACTTCGTTGGTCAGGTTCAGACCCATGCCGTCCTTTTCCAGATAGTCCACCACCCGCAGGCTCTGCTCGTTATGACGGAAGGGCTTGCCTAGGCAATCGGTGAGGGCTGCCTCGCCGGCATGACCAAAGGGGGTGTGCCCCAGGTCATGCCCCATGGCAATGGCCTCTGCCAAATCCTCATTCAGTCCCAACGCCCGGGTCATGGTGCGGGCAATGCGGGTCACTTCCAGCGTGTGGGTCATGCGGGTGCGGTAGTGGTCTCCCTCCGGGCGGAGGAACACCTGGGTTTTGTGCATCAGGCGGCGGAATGCCTTGCTGTGGACAATGCGGTCGTTATCCCGCTGGAAGCAAGTGCGCACATCGTCCTCCACCGGTTCCTCCTGACGGGGGCGGCCGGTGGACTGGTCTGCAAAGGCAGCAAGGGGGTTTAATCTGCGGTGTTCCAGATGTTCCAATTCCTCTTTGACCGTCATGGCTGTTTCCTCCTTAGTGAATTGGGAATGCCCGGTATTCTTTTCCGGTTTCCATGGCCTCTACGGTTCCCGCCGTCATATCGGTCAGCCGCTCCAGAAAGGGCTGCACCTGCGCTTCCGGGAACAGCAATTCCAGCTCCACCTCCGAGCCGAAATCCGTGGTGCGAATCATGCCGCCGAAGCTTTCCACCTCCAGCTTGACCCGCTCGTAATAGGGGTAGGGACAGGGCAAATACAGTACCGACCACACCCGCTTCATGGATTTGCCGGCGGCATCCACCCCAATCTTTGCGCCCTTTGTATAAGCACGCACCAGTCCCCCCGCCCCCAGGAGAATGCCCCCAAAGTAACGGGTTACCACGCACACTACATTATATAAACCTTCCCGCTGCAGCACCTGGAGCATGGGCATTCCTGCGGTACCGCCCGGCTCGCCGTCATCGGAAAACCGAACCGCCCCGCCATGAATGATATACGCCCAGCAGTTGTGGGTGGCATCATAGTGCTGCTTTTTCATCTCCTGAATTTTTGCAAGGGCTTCTTCCTCGGTTTCCACCGGCCACACGCGGCCAATGAACCGTGATTTCTTCTCAATGAATTCATCCTCCCCGTACTGGGTGGGAACCAGGTACTCCTCCAAAAATCAGCACTCCTTTGTTACATAGTCCCGCAGTCTGCCATATAAAATATCATCCAGAATGGCTTCCACCACAATGCCCTCGGCACTGTAGTCCACGCCAATCACCCGGGCGTTATTGTGCAGGGTTTCCACCTGTCCGCCCATGGAATAGGGCAGCGTCATCACCACATGATGACGGGCATGGTTCAGTGCCCGCTCGATGGCTTGCAGCAGCTCCTGGCACCCGGCACCGCTGCGGGCAGACAGCGCCACCACGTCCTCCCCCACCGGAATATCGGCGGGGCTGACCAAATCCGCCTTGTTGTAGCAGCGCAGCACTGGCGTTTCCGGCTTTGCCAGCTGGGCAATCAGACGGTTGACCACCTGGATATGCTCCTCCCGGTTGGGGTCGGAGGCATCAATCACATGGAGCAGCAAATCCGCATATTCCAGCTCCTCCAAAGTGGCATGGAAAGCGTTGACCAGGTGGTGCGGCAGCTTTGCAATGAATCCAACGGTATCCGACAGCACCACATCCAGGTTATCCGACACCGTCAAAAGCCGGGAGGTGGTATCCAGCGTATCAAACAGCCGGTTGTTGGCAGGAATCCCTGCACCGGTGAGCTGGTTTAAGAGGGTGGATTTTCCCGCATTGGTATAGCCCACAATGGCAACCACCGGGATGGAATTTTTGATTCTCCGCTCCCGCTGGACGCTGCGCACCTGGCGCACCTGCTCCAGCTCCGCTTCCAGCCGATTGATGCGTTCCCGAATCAGCCGCCGGTCGGTTTCCAGCTTGGTTTCGCCAGGGCCACGGGTGCCGATGCCGCCGCCCTGCCGGGAGAGGCTGTTGCCCATGCCGGAGAGCCGGGGCAGCAGATATTTGTTCTGCGCCAACTCCACCTGTAGCCTGCCCTCTCTGGTTTTTGCCCGCTGGGCAAAAATGTCCAGAATCAGCGTGCTGCGATCCAGCACCGGCACGCCGATGATTTCTTCCAGTGCCCGGATGTTGCCCGGGGAAAGCTCATTGTCAAAAATCACCATGGTGGATTCCGTGGCTTCCACCAGCATCCGTACCTCCTGTGCCTTTCCTTCGCCGATGAAGCTGTGGGAATCAGGGGTATGGCGGTTTTGCAGCACCTTGGCGGTGCAGAAGCCACCGGCGGTTTCCAGCAGTGCTTCCAATTCCTCCATGGTTTCGTCGGTTGCAGTTTGTTCTTTTGTGAAGCAGTCGGCGTTCAGGCCAACCAGCACCGCCCGCTCCTGCTTCTTGTTTTCTGTTTCAAATCCCATATTGCCCTCCATGTTGCGTCGTGTCACCAACTAAACCATTCTTACGGTGCGAAGCGCCCTCGGCGCCCCTGAAAGGGGAGCTGGCAGCCCGAACGGGCTGACT
>ERZ1034998.2183-NODE-2183-length-10928-cov-3.976547_pt1 | contig 10928 bp, 7 predicted proteins | sample MGYA00520621_ERZ1034998 | MGnify/ENA primary metagenome ERZ1034998 (study PRJEB33766, sample SAMN09781748) | gut metagenome | biome: gut microbiome | host: Homo sapiens | place: Madagascar | study: EMG produced TPA metagenomics assembly of the PRJNA485056 data...
GCCCATGTGGCTCATCATGATGAGGGCACCACCATCGGCAAGTACCTTCTTCAAGGTGGGCAGAGCACCACGGATACGGGTGTCGTCGGTTACGTTGCCATTCTCGTCCAGTGGCACGTTGAAATCTACACGGACAATTGCCTTCTTACCGGCAAAGTTGAATTGATCGATTTTCATTTCGTTTGTATTTTAATGATTGGTTATATTATCTGTATGCAAAGTTAGTGCTTTTTTTGATGATAAAGTCATTACACCTTAATAATTTTATACGGATGGGCCAAAAAAGTAGTGCCCTCGATGATGAAACCAAAAATAATCGGGAACAAAACGATGGTATTAACCATTTATTGTCTAATTTTGCAGGGTGATAACAATAAGCAATATGAACAAAGATTCTGTTTTGATAGTAAGTGGAGGCATGGACAGCATCACCATGCTCTATGAATACAAGGAGCGTATAGCGCTGGGTATCTCGTTTGATTATGGCAGCAATCACAATGCGCGTGAGATTCCCTTTGCCGCCATGCACTGCGAGCGCTTGGGCATCAAGCATATCGTAATCAATCTGGGATTTATGCACCAGTATTTCAAGAGCTCGCTCCTGGAGGGCGCCGAGGCCATCCCCGAGGGCAACTATGATGACGAGAATATGAAATCGACCGTTGTGCCCTTCCGCAATGGCATCATGCTCTCGATAGCGGCAGGTGTGGCTGAGTCGAACGGGCTGAAATATGTGATGATGGCCAATCACGGCGGCGACCACACCATCTACCCCGACTGCAGACCTGAGTTTGTCAGCGCCATGTCTGAAGCTACGCGGCTGGGAACCTATCCCGGCATAGAGGTGCTGGCTCCCTATACCGGGATTACCAAGAGCGACATAGCCCGCCACGGCAAGGCGTTGGGCATAGACTATGCCGAGACCTGGAGCTGCTACAAGGGTGGCGAGCATCACTGTGGCAAGTGTGGTACCTGTCGTGAGCGCATCGAGGCTCTGGCCGATGCCGGCATCGAAGACCATACCGTCTACGACGAAGAATAACGGGAGAAGCGTATAAACAGCAAGAGCACCTTGGGCTATCCATTATGGCATGCCCAAGGTGCTCTTGCTGTTGTCGGGGGTGAAGGCTCTATCCGAAAAGGACGCGCAGGGCTTCTTCGACCTTACGCACGGGATGGAGCTTGATATTGTATTTGTGTGGGTTGACGCTCTTCAGATTGAGGGCGGGGATGACGATGTCGGTAAAGCCCAACTTCTCGGCTTCGGCGATGCGCTGCTCTATACGGTTGACGGCACGCACTTCGCCGCTGAGACCCACCTCGCCACACATGCACCATCCAGCCTCGATGGGGGTGTCTACGTTGCTGGACAATACGGCGGCAATCACGCTGAGGTCCATCGCCATGTCAGTGACTCTCAGTCCGCCGGCGATATTGAGAAACACGTCTTTCTGCATGAGCTTGAAGCCCACCCGCTTCTCCAATACGGCGAGCAGCATGTTGAGTCGGCGCTGGTCGAAACCCGTGGCAGAGCGCTGGGGAGTGCCATAGGCTGCCGACGAAACCAGTGCCTGGGTCTCCAGGAGGAAGGGGCGTACGCCCTCGATGGCTGCACTGATGGCTATGCCTGACAGCCCCGCGTGGTCCTCGGTGAGTAACAGTTCTGAAGGGTTGCCCACCAGGCGCAGACCGTCTTGCTCCATCTCGTAGATGCCCAGTTCGGAGGTGCTGCCAAAGCGGTTTTTGATGCCGCGCAGGATGCGGTACATATAGTGCTGGTCGCCCTCAAACTGGATGACAGCATCTACGATGTGTTCCAGCGTCTTGGGGCCGGCGAGCGAACCCTCCTTGGTGATGTGTCCGATGAGGATGACCGGTATACTGCTGGTCTTGGCAAACCGCAACAGTGAAGAGGCGCACTCACGTATCTGAGTCACACTGCCAGGGCTTGACTCGGCGTCGTCGGTGGATATGGTCTGTATCGAGTCGATGATGACCAGCTGGGGCTTGACCTCCTTGATGCAGGCGAAGATATTCTCGAGCGACGTCTCGCAGAGTATGCTGATGTGGTCGAGGGCACTGCTGCCCTTGCCGATACGCTCGGCGCGCATCTTGATTTGGTGCGGGCTCTCCTCGCCAGACACGTAGAGTATATCCATGTCGCTCATGCGCAGGATGGTCTGCAGGGTGAGGGTAGACTTGCCTATGCCGGGCTCGCCACCCAACAGGATGATGCTGCCGGGCACAATGCCTCCACCCAATACACGGTTGAGCTCGCTGTCGTGGGTGTCGATGCGCGGGTCTTCCTTGGCGGCGATGTCGCGGAGCCGCAGGGCGTGGCTGTGGCCTTCGCCCACGCTGCGGTGGGCATTGAGCGTCTGCGCAGCCGACTTGGCGGCAGTGGTGCCCGTATCGGCTGAGATACGTATCTCTTTGAACGTGTTCCACTTGTGGCAATTCGGACATTTTCCTATCCATTTCGCCGATTCCTGTCCGCACTCCGAGCAGACGTTCGCTATCTTGTCTTTGGCCATTGTCTTGTATGTTGATTACCACAAAAGTACTAAGTTTTTTTATTGTATCAAAAAATATTGCTACTTTTGCATATAAATAAATATGTGAATACAGATGAAACATAAACCAATATTCCTGCTTGCTGTCATTGTCTTGCTGTCGGCTTGCGGCCAGTCGTATGAAGAGAAAGTAAGACTCAGCCGGGCAGAAAGGGCCCGATTGGCGCAAGAGGAAGCGGCTGCGCTCAAGGTGGCGGTGCTGCCTACGCTCGACTGTATGCCTGTGTATCTGGCCAAACAGAAACACTGGTATGACAGCACGCAAGTAGACTTGAGGCTGAAGGTGCGTAATGCGCAGATAGACTGTGACACGGCGCTCAAAGGCAAAAGCGTAGAGGTGGCAGTGACCGACCTGAAGCGTGTGGAGCACATGACCAAGCACGGGGTGGGGCTTCTGACGATGGGGCCGACCGATGCCTACTGGCAGTTGATAGCCAACCGCACGGCGCGTGTCAAGACGGCGGCGCAGTTGGGCGACAAGATGGTGGCGATGACCCGCTACTCGGCAACCGATTATCTCACCGACAAGGCCCTCGACGGTGTCAAGACCTCTGCACCAGTATTCAGGGTGCAAATCAATGATGTACTCATAAGGCTGGATATGCTGAAAAACAACGAAATGGATGCCATGTGGCTGACAGAGCCACAAGCCACGACAGCCAGGATGTTCAAGCACACGGTAATCGAAGACAGCCGGAAGAAGAAGGAACATCTGGGTGTGGTAGTGACAGGCGCCCATCTGATGAAGGACAAGAAGCGCGTGAAGCAGCTCACCGCGTTTGTCGAGGGATATAACAGAGCCTGTGATTCGCTCAACCACTATGGTGTAAAGCATTATGCCGACCTGGTGAAGGCGGTCTGCCATACCGATGATAAGACCATAGACAGGCTGCCCAAGTACTCTTACCCGCACATCGCCCTGCCCAAGCAGCGATAAGCAATCACTCTAAGACACAGTGGCTATGGATAACGCCATACAGACAATACTGAAAGATTTCAACGCTCATCGGCGGCTCTCAAATACATTGACCCGCCTGTCAAAGTTGATAGAACAACAGGCATTGTATGCCTTTTCGGGTGATGTCGATGACATACGCCGCAACTATGACCTGATGCTCGACTTCATGCGCCGTGGATATACCGACGAGCGTCGCAATGACTTGTATGACGAAATGATTGGCAAAACCTATAGGCTAATCCAGAACATACAGGTAGAACTCAAGAAAAAAGACAATCCTTCCTATCATGACGCCGCCTATCGGCTGGCGTCCAGTCGCATCGATTTCGACCCTGACGCTATCAGGCAGCGGTTGGAAGACCATGTGGCCGATATGGCCATGCTCTCGCTTGAGGCGCCCGAGAGTCGGGAAGAACATCGGCGGCAGTTGCTGCAGGCGCACGATGCGTATATGGGGTGCCTGTTTGACCATATTCTGCTGTCCAACCAGTGGCATGATGCCGACGCATCGTTCTACAGGATGCTGCTCACCTCGCCCGCCATCGATACGGTGGATGCCCAATGGATAGTGGGGGCCATCATGCTGGCCTGCGTCAACGTCTTCGACCTGAAGAAACTGGAGGTGCTGGCGGCGGTCTATGTGGCTGAAAGCGTGCGCCAACGGGCACTGGTGGGCTGGGCCTTGTCGCTCGATGGCAACCAGACGCTGATGGTGGAAGGCCAGAAGCGCACGGTGGGCATGATAGTAGAACACGACAAAGGCGTGGAGCAACTCAAAGAAATGCAGATACAGCTCATGACCAGTGTCAATGCCCTGTATGATGATGAGTGTATCAAGCGCGATATCATGCCTACGCTGCTCAAGCAGGGGAATATGGATTTGGCCCAACTCTCCAAGGATATCACCCAATCGTCGGACCTTCATGACATCCTGCATCCGGAGGATTCGGAAAACATGATGAGTGAAGTGGAGACGGTCATGAACCGAATGAAAGAGATGGCAGCCAAAGGGCGGGATATCTATTATGGCGGTTTCTGTCAAGCCAAGCGCTATAGCTTCTTCTCCAAGTTAAGCCACTGGTTTGAGCCGTTCTTCTGGGACAACCCATCTGTAGACCCGGGAAGCGCAGAACCGGAAGATGCCCGTGAGGTGATAAAGAGCATGCTCTCTGCGCTTCCTTTCTGCGACAACGACAAATACTCTTTTGTCATCTTGTTTTCCAAGATGATGACCCAATTGCCCGCTAACCTGCGCAAGGCAATGATTGAAAACAAGGGCGGCGTCATGCCGATGGCTGCTGATGACATGACATCGGCCTCGTTTATCCGCCGCAATTATCTCCATGACCTTTTCCGTTTCCACCAGTTGTATGCGATGAAGGACAACTTCGTCGATTGTTTCAGGATGCGTCAGCGGCCTGATGTGGTCAATGTCTTCGTTGCAGACGACCGTCTCTTCGGCGACACGGATGGTTATAAGGAAATGTGCTATGACGCCTTGCGCTTTATGGATAGCATGGACACGCGCAAGGACGAACATTATCACACCACAGTGCTGACTCTGCTTGCAGCAGTGCCAATGCCATTGAGACTGTCTGACCGTCTGTTTGTCGCCCACTACCTGTGGCAGCATGGCGACAAGGCTACGGCTGCGACGATGTATGATGTGATGGTGGCCGAATATCCCGACAATGAGTATGTGCTGCGTGGCGCCGCCCATAGTCGTCTGGACCGCAAGGACTATCTGGCAGCACTGAGTTGCTATGACCGTCTGGCAGGCATCCATGAGGACAATGTGAACTATCTGCTTAACCGCTCTCTGTGTCTGGTGATGTCGGGCAGGGTGGAGGAGGCGATGCCGACATTACACAAACTGTACTACAACAATCCCGACAACATGGATGTGGTGCGTGTGATGCTGTGGGGCATGATGAACCAGGGCAACAGCGAGCAGGCTGTGGCTGAGTATGAGAAGCTATGTGCCAAATGTCCTGACAATGCCGATGACCGTCTGAACTATGGGTACAGTCTGTGGTTATCGGGACGAGTAGCAGAAGCCGTGGAGGTGTTCAGAGCCTATCTCGCTATGGCAGGCAGGCGCGACAAGGGTACAAGCCGTAGCATCTACTCCTCGTTTGAGGCCGACATAAACTTGCTGCAGAGTCAGGGCATCGACGATACCGTCATGCACCTGATGGCCGACGCGGTGGATGTGCGTCCAGAGTAATCGACACATACATATATATACGCTAAGAGGGTACAAAGTGATTGGCTTTGTACCCTCTTCGCGTATAGTGATTACTAATCAGATGTTGGCTATAGACATGATGTTGGCAAAGACTCCGGCTGCGGTGACCCCGGCGCCGGCTCCATAGCCCTGTATCAGCATGGGGAACTCCTTGTAACGCTCGGTGGTAAGCATCACGATATTGTTGGAGCCCTGAAGATTGTAGAAGGGATGCCCCTTGGCCACCTCTTTGAGAGAGACCTTGGCCGCACCGTTCTCCATCTCTGCCACGAAGCGCCAACGCTTCCCCTCGGCTTCCAGTTGCTGACGCTTGGCTTCAAACTGCTTGTCCAAGGAGGGCAGCTTGGCCCAGAAATCGTCGGTACTGCCCTCAAACATCTGCTGGGGGATAAAGAGATGCTTCTCTACGTCTGCCTGCTCTATCTGATAGCCGGCTTCGCGGGTGAGGATGACCAGCTTGCGTATCACGTCGGTGCCACTGAGGTCGATACGGGGGTCGGGCTCGGAATAGCCGTTCTCCTTGGCCAATCTTACGGTCTCGGAGAATGGGACGGTGGCAGACAACTCGTTGAAGATGTAGTTGAGCGTGCCACTGAGCACCGCCTCAATCTTGAGTATCTTGTCGCCCGAGTTGCGCAGGTCGTTGATGGTGCCGATGATGGGCAGTCCGGCGCCCACATTGGTCTCAAAGCGATAGATGACGCCACGCTCCAGCGCCGTGTTCTTCAGTCGGATATAACTCTGATAGTCTGACGAAGCCGCAATCTTGTTGGCGGCAACCACATTGATGTTGTGCTCGAGCAGGGTCTGGTAAATCTGTGCCACATCCTTGCTTGCGGTGCAGTCGACGAACACGGAATTGAAGATGTTCATTCCCAATATCTTCTCCTTCAACAGTTCTATATTGCTTGGCGATGACTGTTGCAGCATCTCTTTGTAGTGTCTGAGATCCAGTCCGTCGCGGTCGAAGATGGCATTCTTGGACGAGGCTATTCCCACGACATTGAGCTTGAGGCGCGAGTGCTCCTTGAGTTCTTCATATTGGCTGCGTATCTGCTCGATGAGCATGCTGCCTACGGTGCCGATACCGCAGATGAAGAGGTTGAGCACCTTATAGTCGGACAGGAAGAATGAGTCGTGCAAGACGTTAAGCGCCTTGCGCAGAGATTTGCCTTGGATGACAAAGGAGATGTTGGTCTCAGAGGCTCCCTGGGCACAGGCGATGACAGAGATACCGCTACGCCCCAGCGTGCCAAACAGTTTGCCCGCCACGCCAGGCGTATGGCGCATGTTTTCGCCGACGATGGCCACCGTGGCAAGTCCGCCTTCGGAGTGCATGGGAAACATGGCTCCGGTCTCTATCTCCTTGGCAAACTCGCTGTTCAACACGTTGACAGCCTCTTCGGCATCGGCATCGCGGACACCGATGGAGGTGGAGTTCTCGGATGAAGCCTGGGAAACCATGAACGCGGAGATGCCTCCGTTGGTCAGTGCGGTAAAGATGCGCTGGTTGACACCGATGACGCCCACCATAGACAGACCAGCCACAGTGATAAGCGTGGTGCCACTGATGCTCGAAATACCCTTGATGGGCTTGAAGTCATTGGCTATCTGCTGCTTGATGATGGTGCCCGGGTTTTCGGGGTTGAAGGTGTTCTTGACCTTGATAGGGATATTCTTGACGCAAACGGGGTAGATGGTGGGCGGATAGATGACCTTGGCGCCGAAGTTGCAAAGCTCCATCGCCTCGATGTAGCTGAGCTCGCTGATGGTATAGGCGTTCTTGATGACGCGCGGGTCGGCGGTCATAAAACCGTCGACATCGGTCCATATCTCCAGCACGTCGGCATCGAGCGAGGCGGCGATGATAGCGGCGGTATAGTCGGAGCCGCCGCGACCAAGATTGGTGATGTCGTGGGTGTCGCGGTCGCGGCTGATAAAGCCGGGCACGATAGAGATGCGCGAGAGGTTGGCAAAGGTTTCGCACACACGCTTGTGGGTCAGGTCGCTGTCCAGGATGTGGCGCCCGTTCTTCTGCTCGGTGACGATGAAGTCGAGGGAGTTGACACGGCGGGCTCCGCGTATCATGGCTGCAACGATGTGGGAGCTGATGCGCTCGCCATAGCTGACGATGGTGTCGTAAGATTTCTTGCTGAGGTCGTGGACCAGATAAACGCCGAAGAAGATGCTCTTCAGCTGGTCTAATAATATATCAATGGTAGCAAAAAGCTGCTCGCGTGCGGTGTTGTCAGTAATGACGGTGTCAATCATCATGTAGTGACGGTCAACGATTTCGTCGAATGACTGTTTCCACTTGTCGTCGCCGTTCTCAGCCAGTTTGGAGGTGGCAATCAGTTTGTCGGTGATACCTCCCAACGCACTGACGACGACGATGACGGGCTGGCGTTTGGCTTCCTTTTCAACAATGCTTTTTACACTCAGAATACTCTTGACGGAACCTACTGATGTACCGCCGAATTTCAATACTTTCATATTCGGTCAATATGTTTATGTGGTTATTATTGTGCATCCCCGCTACGAATGGGGCGGTGCAGAACTTGAGTACAAAGTTACAGAAAGTCTTGGGCAGGACAAAGGATATGACCATGTTTTTTTTGCATCGTGAACAGTTAATAGAAGTTTATATACGCATCGAGGGAACAGCCTCGTAAAGACGGTTCCCTCAATGATAGTCGTAATATGTTTTGCTGCTTATCCGTTCATGGCAATCAAGAACTCGTTGTTGTCCTTGGTTCTTACCATAGTATCGTGGATTTCGTTCATAGCCTCGAAAGAGTTCATGTCGCTGAAATGCTTGCGCAATACCCACATGCGGTCGAGCGTAAACTGGTCTTGCAGCAGGTCGTCGCGGCGTGTGCTTGATGCTACCAGGTTGACGGCAGGGAAGATGCGCTTGTTGCTGAGTGAGCGGTCGAGCTGCAACTCCATGTTGCCGGTACCCTTGAATTCCTCGAAGATAACCTCGTCCATCTTGCTTCCGGTGTCGATGAGAGCGGTGGCAATGATGGTGAGCGAACCGCCGCCTTCGATGTTGCGCGCAGCTCCGAAGAAACGCTTGGGCTTCTGCAGGGCGTTGGCGTCGACACCACCGGTGAGCACCTTGCCAGAGGCAGGGGAAACGGTGTTATAGGCGCGGGCCAGACGGGTGATGGAGTCGAGGAAGATGACAACATCGTGGCCACATTCGACCATGCGCTTGGCCTTCTCGAGCACGATGCCGGCTATCTTGACATGGCGCTCGGCAGGCTCGTCAAAGGTAGAGGCGATAACCTCGGCATTGACGGTGCGGGCCATGTCGGTAACCTCCTCAGGACGCTCGTCGATGAGCAGCATCATGAGGTAGGCTTCGGGGTGGTTGGCAGCTATGGCGTTGGCGATATCCTTCATCAGTATGGTCTTACCCGTCTTGGGCTGGGCCACGATGAGGGCGCGCTGTCCCTTACCGATAGGAGAGAAGAGGTCTACTATGCGGGTAGAGAGGTTGGTCGTGGCGCGGTCGCCACAGAGTGTAAATTTCTCGTCGGGGAAGAGTGGGGTAAGGTGTTCGAACGGGATGCGGTCTCTGACTTCTGCCGGCTCGCGTCCGTTAATTTTGTCTATGCTGGTAAGGGGGAAATACTTCTCGCCCTCATGGGGTGGACGTACATGGCACTGGACTACATCGCCTGTCTTCAGTCCGTAATGCTTCACCTGGGCGTTGGAAACATAGACATCGTCAGGAGAAGAGAGGTAATTGTAGTCGCTGGAGCGCAGGAAGCCGTAACCGTCCTGCATAACTTCGAGCACGCCATTGGCAGTGATGATGTCGGAGAAGTCGTATTTGGCGACATTCTCCTGCACGGGCTGCTGGTATGACTGTACGGTATTGTTGACGGGAGTAGTGGGATTGTCGAACATGTCGTAGGTGGGCACGACACCTTCGTCTTCGATGGGCAGGTCGTGGGTGATGATGAAATCGGTGCCATCACCGGGGTCGCCTTCCCATACGTCGTTGGTAACCATCGGGCTGTTGTCGATGTTCTCGTTGTGGGCGTTGATTTTTGCCTGCAACTTGGCTATCAGTCCTTCGCTGTCGCCCTCTTCTGCAGCGGGCTGGTCGCCCATGGCAAACTGGGCTTCGGGAACGAAGTCGGCTTGCTCTGCCTGGGGCTCTTCTTCCTGCTCGGGAGCTTCGGGCTCACTGGCCTGGGGTGTCTCTGCCTGAACAGCAGTAGCGGGCTCCTCGGTAGCGGGCTCGTCCTTTACGGGTGTCTCTTCTGAAGGAGTGGCTTCGTCGGCCTCTTTCTTGGTGGTCTTGCGTGTGCGACGCTTGGGTTTCTCAACGGGCTCTTCCTCGGCCACGACTGGAGTCTCGGCGTCTTTGTTGAGCAACTCTTCGTTGGCAAAAAGTCCGGGTTCTTCCTTGTGGGTGTTGATGTTTTTCTTCAAGTCGAAGTTCTCGCCTTCTTTCCCATTCACGGTATATACTTTGTCGCTTTCCTTCTTGATGATGCGTGTTCTACGGCGTTTGGCTCCAAGTGGATTTTTATTGCCTTCGTCTTCTGCCTGCTTGTCCAGAATGGCATAGGCGAGGCTCTCCTGGTCGCTGTTGCCTGTGGTCACAGCACCCATGCTGTGCGCAATATCCAACAGTTCAGGAATAGCTTTTGCTATCAGTTCTTCTTTGCTATACATATATATTAATATGTGATGTGGTTATATAAAATAATGTTTCAAGGGATGAAACATTCTTGGTACATCTTAAATGTGTCTGCAAAGTTACTAATAATCGTTGGAATAAAAAAGAAAGCCCGCAAAAATTTTGCGGGCTTTCATTATTTTTTAATGGGTTAGGCTGATATTACTCGCCCTTCTCCATCTTCTGCTTCAGTTCGGCCAATACATCGAGGTCGCCGAGTGATGTGCTGGCAGCAACGTTGTTGATAACAGGAGTGTCCTGCTTCTTGGCAGCGTGCTTGCGTACGGGCTTAACCTCTTCCTTCTCATCCTCGAATGTACGAGAGTGTGAAAGGATGATGCGGCGAGAGTTCTTGTTGAACTCGATAACCTTGAATGGGAGTTCCTCACCGAGCTTAGCCTGTGAGCCGTCTTCCTTAACCAAGTGCTTGGGAGTAGCGAAGCCTTCACC
>ERZ1034998.2192-NODE-2192-length-10911-cov-3.519713_pt1 | contig 10911 bp, 20 predicted proteins | sample MGYA00520621_ERZ1034998 | MGnify/ENA primary metagenome ERZ1034998 (study PRJEB33766, sample SAMN09781748) | gut metagenome | biome: gut microbiome | host: Homo sapiens | place: Madagascar | study: EMG produced TPA metagenomics assembly of the PRJNA485056 data...
GTTGACATCCACTTAAAGTGATGGTATTCTGCTATGTGAAAGGCGATGATAACAGTTGCGTAGTGTTAAGATTACATTAGCTGCAGCAAGGGTAAATGCTGGAATGACACAGGAAGATGTTGCGAAAAAGCTTAAAGTGAGTAAAAAAACTGTGATTAACTGGGAAAAAGGTATAGTTACGCCATCTTTTGCTATACTGGATACACTATCCAGATTATATAAGATGCCACTAGACTATATTTTTTTACCCAAGAAATCCACTTAAAGTGATAGAAAGGAGAGGCATGATAAAGACAATTATCTGTCTACTAATTGGAGTCGCCATTGAGAAAGTGATTTACCGCATCTACAAGGCACATAAACCCCATAAGGGAGATAAAGAAAGACATGTATGAAAGTGTGGAGATTACAAATGGTAAAAATTTGCCTGTTGGGTGAAAGAAGGTTAGGGCAATTCCAATAAAGAAACTCACATAAAATTCAATTTTTACTTTGTGAACATATTCCTTGGAATATTTCATAGTGGATTCATTTTCTTGCTTTAGTGCAAGGTGCTTTTTCAAATAGTCATAAATAGCAGCAGAGATGATACCAGTAATTATTGTAAATAGTGTGCTTGACATAGTTGCCTCCATAGTTTTTTACCATTGTAACACAAAACAGTGAGAAAGGAGAGCCATGACAACAGAGGAGTTAAACAAAACATTGAAAGCAAATGACCTGAAAGTCATCAAAAAAGAGATGAAGAACGAAAAAATCCTAGAAGAACGAAAAGCCTTCCAGGAGATTTTCCCAGTTTCAGATGATGAAGTGAAGTTCTTTGAACATCTTTACAAGAAGGAACGCAGATACAGAACCGTAATTCTTATCCTAAGCCTAATATGCGTAGGACTATTACTGTTAGTACTGATGTAATTATGGAAACAACTATAGGAGTTACAAACGATGAAAGCATTCCATAAAAAGCTTTATTCCTTTTCCATATAAGATAACGGCCATAATACCAGGTTACAGAATATGTACCATCAGGTATTTGTTCACCTATTTCATTTCGCTGACCAGAGTAGTTGGCTTTAATGAAACGAATTCCAAGTAAATAGTCTTTAGAATCACCTAAAAACTTTTCGGTTGTTTTCTTTTTGCGTTTGGTAATAAAGAGTTTATATTTTTCTTCCAAATTTAGGGTGACTTTATCGTAATCGTATTCATACATAGAGCGAACCTCCTTAGTTTTTTACCATTGTAACACAAAAACGAGAAGAAAGGAGAAATCGACATGGTAAAGAAGATAACACCGAATCAGGCGGCTGAAGTGATGGGATGCTCCCCTCAGTTTGTGAGAATCGGAATGCAGAGAAACTTATTGGATATAGGTGATGCGATCAAGATGTCAAGCATCTGGACTTACAACATTTCTCCCGGGAAGCTTGCGGCGAGACAGGGCATCACAATAGAGCAGTTAAATGATCTCATAAAGGCTATGGGATGAAAGAAAAGGGGTGAGTTGGTAGTGAAAAAGAAGATATGTAAATGTGCTGTTGGAATCATGTTCTTTATTGGCTTCATGCTTATATATGGAGCGGCAAGCTCTGTGGCATTTGCGGAAGATATGAGGATCGTGGAACCGTGGTATGCGCACCTTGGACAGGCATTTGCCGGAGTGCTGCTGACACTCCCTTATCTGGTAGGCAGGAGAAAAGCATGGTTGAGATGAAAGTGTTATCAAGCCATGAAGAATGGCTCAAGGCAAGAACAAAGATAGGTGGTTCGGATGCTTCGGCTATTTTTGGCATGAGTCCGTGGAAGACGAATGTCAATTTGTGGGCAGAAAAGGTCAATAATTTGCCTCCGGTGGATATATCAAAAAAAGATTGTGTCCGCTATGGTGTGGCGGCAGAGCCACTTCTCAGAGCATTGTTTGCGTTAGATTATCCTGAATTAGATGTCTTATACGAAGAGAATAACATTTGGTTCAATGATCGTTATCCTTGGGCACATGCAAGCCTTGACGGCTGGCTCATAGAAAGAGATACAGGGAGCAAAGGAATACTTGAGATCAAAACTACGGAGATCCAGTCAGGAAATCAAAGGCAGAAGTGGGGAACACCATGGAAGCCGAACTTGCCACAGAATTATTACATACAGATATTACATTACCTTATGGTCACAGAATTTGATTTTGTGATGCTGGTAGGTCAGCTCAAATCAAATCTGACAGATGAAAATGGAGATCCTGCACTGGTAAAGACAACAAGACATTATAGGGTGAGCCGGTCAGATGATGGAGTTGAGGAGGGCATACAGAGACTTGCTGAGGAAGAATACAGATTCTGGAAGATGATACAGGAAAGAAAGGAACCGCCGTTGATACTTCCAGAGATATAAAGGGGGCGAGAGAAAAATGTATTACAGAATTTGCAGTAACTGCGGAGCAAATCTTGATCCGGGAGAGCGATGCGACTGTGAAGAGGAGAGACAGAAACAGACAGACCGGATCATGAGCATGATGAAAATAAACAAAGATGGTCAGTATGAACTGGCTATGGTGGGAGGATGTACATGGAATTAAGAGTGAATGAGGTAACAATACCGGAAAAGATCAGCTTCAATTATGAGGAACTGAAAGCAGAGTTGACTGAGAAAGTGGCATTTTATGAGACTCTTGTATATACGGATGATCAGGTTAAGGATGCCAAGGCAGACAGAGCAACACTTAACAAGCTGAAAAAGACATTGAATGATGAACGTATACGGAGAGAAAAAGAGTATATGCAGCCATTCAATGAATTTAAAGCACAGGTTAATGAGATCATTGGAATTATAGACAAACCTATAGCTGTGATCGACAAGCAGGTGAAAGAATTTGAAGATCAGAAGAAAGCGAATAAGCAGAATGCCATTGAAGAGTTGTTTGCGACTATCGGTTTTCAGAATTTTGTCACGTTGGAGAAGATCTGGGATCCGAAGTGGCTGAATGCTTCGGTGTCAATGAAGAGCATTGAGGAGCAGATGAGAGCAAGAATGTATCAGATCGGCGATGATGTGTTTACACTCAGCCAGCTCCCGGAGTTCGGATTTGAAGCTACAGAGGTATTCAAGGAGACATTAGACATCAACAAGGCCATCTCAGAGGCTAAGAGGATGTCAGAGATTGCCAAGGCAAAGGCTGAAGCTGAGGCAAGGAGAAAAGCTGAGGAAGAGGCAAGAAAGGCTGCAGAAGAGGCAAGACGAAAGGCAGAGGAAGAGCGCACGGCACAGGAGATCAAAGAAGAACAGACAGTACCGCATGAGCAGGCTGTGACACCGCCAGAACCGGTGCAGAGTGCTAACAGCACACAGGAGAGAATGGTAGTCCGATTTGAAGTGTTGCTCACAACGGAAGATGCTTATGCATTGAAAGAGTTCTTTAAGAGTAGAAGCATAGAATTTAAAGCTATTTAGGAGGAAAAAGCATGATAGAGGTAAAAGGAAGTCATTTGAGAATGGAAGGCTCAGAGGATGAAGTAGAAGCACAGGTAGCTGCTGTTTTGGCAGGATACACACGATTCTTACATAAAAACTATCCACCGTGTGTTGCAAAAGAGAAATTAGACAATGTTATAAAGCTTGGTTCTTTTACAGATGAGGAACTTGACGAGGAGATTAAGAAAACAAAGGAAAAACTTGATCAGTTGTTACATGAACTTTTTAGCTTTAATGAGGAGGACAAATAATGGCAGTTAATAATAGTTTAGTGAAAAAAAGCAAGGCACAGCAGAATTTGGGAATTACAGCATACCTTACACAGGATGCTATAAAAAATCAGATTAATCAGGTAGTTGGTGGTAAGAACGGACAGCGTTTCATTTCTGCTATCGTATCAGCATATAACACCAACCCTACACTTCAGGAGTGCACAAATCAGTCGATTCTTTCAGCAGCACTTCTTGGTGAGAGTTTACAGCTTTCGCCATCTCCACAGCTCGGACATTATTACATGGTCCCGTTCAATAATACCAAGGCAGGTACTAAAGAGGCACAGTTCCAGATGGGATACAAGGGATATATCCAGCTTGCAATCCGATCCGGTCAGTATAAGAGACTGAACGTAGTAGCCATTAAAGAAGGTGAGCTGGAATACTTTGATCCGCTCAATGAGGACATCAAAGTCAATCTTATGGTTGATGACTGGGACAAGCGTGAGGCGGCTCCGACTATCGGATATTATGCCATGTTTGAGCTTGTGAATGGATTCAGAAAGACAATGTATTGGAGCAAGGAACAGATGCTTGCACATGCTGATAAGTATTCTCAGGCATTCTCAAAAGATGCTACGACAGTGAAATCAAAGTATGGAGAAAAGCAGAAGGTGTCATTTGCTGACTATGAAGCCGGTAATTATGATCCGAGAGATTCGTGGATGTATTCATCATTCTGGTACAAGAATTTTGATGGCATGGCATATAAAACAATGCTCCGTCAGTTAATATCCAAGTGGGGTGTTATGAGTATTGATCTTCAAAAGGCCTTTGAGGGCGATATGTCAACATTTGATGAGAGTGGACATGCTACATATGTCGAGAATGACAATGAGGAATATGTTGATACCACTGTAACAGATGTACCGGAACAGCAGGAAGAGCAGATGACACAGCCGGATACAGGTAAAGATCAGCAGAGTGCTGACAGCACACAGATGAATGCTGCAGAAGCTGCATTGTTCGGATAAAAGAGATACTTGTTCATGGCAGATACACACATCACACAGTATAAGCCATTGTATATAGCCCTGCCGCTGATCCGGTGGCAGGGAGAAAGGAGCATTGATTGATGAATCCACAGTGGATAAAGAGCGCATCGTTAAATAGCAGAAAGTACAGGAATAAAAAGGTTGAGGTCGATGGGATTCTATTTGATTCCAAGAAAGAAGCAAATCGGTACATGGAGCTTAAGTTACTGGAAAAAGCCGGACAGATCACAGACCTCAAGAGACAGGTCAGATATGAGCTTATACCCAGACAGAGAGAGCGATCAATGGAAATGTACCGGAAAGGACCACATAAGGGCGAATATAAGCCCGGTAAGGTCATAGAACAGAGCTGCTACTATGTTGCCGATTTTGTCTACAAAGAGGGTGAGAATATAGTCGTGGAAGACACCAAGGGCATGAGAACAAAAGACTATGTGATCAAGCGGAAATTAATGCTCCACCGTTATGGAATACGAATAAAGGAGGTATAGAGGGTATGATGGCAGACCTCATTGAAGAGAAGAAAAAAGAGCTGATATCAACACAGGATGTTGTTTATGAAGTCCTTGAAAAAGATATAGCAGCAAGAAGTAGTGATAACCGGTTGTACTATCTCGTATGTAAACAGATTGGAGAAAAGCATGGATACAATATTGATCATGTTTCTGTGCCAAAGTTCTTCCTGCATTTGTCAGAGTTCGGCTTACCAACAACCGAGACAGTGAGACGCACAAGACAGAAGATACAGGCGGCAAATCCGTGGCTTGCCGGTAACAGATGTGTGCGGAAGATGCGGCAGAAGAATGAGCAGGCTTTCAGGGAGTATGCAAGAAAATGAAAGGAGTACAGTGGCTATGAGTGATAAAAAGAGCTTCGTCTTTTATACCGAATATAGAGAGCATTTAGAAATGCTTCCACCAGAGCAGATCGGTGAGTTGATGTTAGCTCTGATTGATTATCAGGAGACCGGTGAAGTCCCTGATCTGCCAAAGGGTAGTGCTCTTGCTATGTGCTTCTCATTCATTAAGAAACGGATGGATAAAGATAATATCAAGTATGAGGAGAAATGTGAGCGCAACAGATCCAATGGTAAGAAAGGCGGCAGACCAACAAACCAAACGGTTATTTCAGAAACCAAAGAAAACCCAAATAAACCGAATGGTTTTTCAGAAAACCAAACGATTATTTCAGAAACCGAGAAAAACCCAACCGAACCCAGAAAAGCCGATAATGAAAATGAATATGATAGTGATAATGAATATGATAATGATTGTGATAATGAGGAGTATATACATACTCCAGAAAAAATATGTGCTAACGCACATACAAAAAAGGCGGTCAAGTCACACAAGAAGCCAGATCCGGTCGTGTATAGTGATGTGCCGGAATTGGATGAGGCTATTCATGAGTTCATTAAATTTCGCAAGGGTATGAAAAAACCGATGAGTGACAGGGCAGTTACCTTGATGATGAACAAGCTTGAGACATTATCCCATGACAAGTATGAGCAGGTACAGATACTGAACCAATCGATCATGCAGGGATGGACAGGGGTATATGAGCTTAAGGGAGAGAATAAGCAGTATTCCCATTCACCAAGAGCAAGCAACAACCGGGTAGCGGATCAGTTGGATGAATCATACAAGATGATGGCTGAATGGGCGCAGGAACGAGCAGAAAAGGGAGGCTTCGCAGATGAAGAAAGAGATGGACAATTCAGCAACAAGAAAAATTAAGTTGATCGCAAGACATTATGGCAAGGGTCGTCTGGTCAGACAGTGTATTTCATGCTTTGCATTATTGATCAATGTATTCACTTGGTGGTGGAACAATGAGACGACTAGGAGAGAAGCCAGAAGTGAAGTGGCAGAAATGAACGATACACTTGCAGAGCAGATCGCATGGGCTCAGATCACAACTGCTGCATTGACAGAGCTATTCGGCATAGCAGATCAGGTTGATGAGCAGAGAGAGGCAGTTTTGAATGAGCTTATCGAGAAAGCAAAACAGGAGATCATACATGAGCATGAAACAAAATAAACGATGTAACACCTGCAGACACAACCAGACCTGTACACTTTCAGATACAGGCAGAGTATTACATGTCTGTGATCTGGATAATTCGTACATAGACGAGACCCGGCAGATGCATGGCAGGTGTGAAAAGTGGAGAGGAGCAAAGAAGCAGAATGACAGAACAGGAGTTTGCGAAGTTTGCAATGGGCCTAAAGACATATTACCCGAGAGAGAACTTACTGCCGAACAGCCCAGCGATGGAACTCTGGTACAGACAGCTTCAGGATCTTCCGTATGAGGTCGCAGAAGCGGCACTCAACAAGTGGGTATCAACAAACAAATGGTCCCCAAGTATCGCAGAGATACGTCAGATGTGCTGTGAGGTCAGACAGGGCGAGATTCCGGCATGGAGTGAGGCATGGGAGACCGTTTTACATGCAATCAGAATGTATGGATCATACAGACCGCAGGATGCAATGATGACACTTGATGATCTGACCGCAAGGACAGTGACACAGATCGGCGGATTCGTTAGCATCTGTCGAAGTGAGAATATTGACATAGACCGGGCTAATTTCCGGATGGTGTATGAAGAACTGGCAAAACGAAAACAGAAGGACGCCTTGATTCCGGCAAGGCTTAGAAGTGCGATACAGAAGATACAGAGCAACAGCATGATGATGTTGGAAGGGAGAGACAGAGATGTATAAATGCATTGACTGTCAGGCAGAGTTCGAAGAGCCGGACATGGAAAGAGAGCGCATTGGTGAATATCATGGACAGCCGGCATATGAGTACCGGGCTATATGCCCCTTATGCGGATCCTGCGATTTTGAGGAGGTAGTGGATGATGGAGATTGACGAAGCTATAAAGCATGAGAGATGGGAAGCAAGACATGCCGGATTGGAAGATGCAGATGATACAGCTATTGAACTGAACAGACAGTATCATACAGAGATCGCAGATATGCTTGAGGAGTTGAAAGAACTCCGGAGCAGATAAAAATAAATCAAAGAAAGGAGCCGAACCTCCGGCCGGGGTAACGATATATCGGGTTCCTTTAAAACATGAATTACAAAGAGTTTTTAGAAAGCAAGATAGAACTTGCAGTTGATAGTGGTTTTTCTGTTGACAAGAACCGTATTAACAAAGCATTAAAGCCACACCAGAGAGATGCAGTGGCATGGGCACTGAAAGGTGGACGTAGAGCTTTGTTTGAGTCTTTCGGACTTGGTAAGACTGCACAGGAAATAGAATTTTGTCACCTTGCAGCAGAACATACAGGTGGTAGAGCATTGATCGTATTACCACTTGGAGTTAAGCAGGAGTTTACAAGGGATGCCGTGGAACTCCTGGGCTATGAGAAACCAGAGTATTGCCGAACCATGGAAGAGGTTGAGGCAAGCACAAGTCAGATCGTTCTGACGAACTATGAGAGAGTGAGAGACGGAGATATCCGACCGGATTACTTTCAGGCTACCTCACTTGATGAAGCATCAGTCCTTAGATCATTTGGATCAAAGACATATCAGACATTCCTTGAAAAGTTCAAAAATGTACCTTATAAGCTGGTAGCAACTGCTACACCATCACCGAATAAGTATAAAGAGCTTATTCATTATGCTGGATACCTTGAGGTCATGGATACAGGACAGGCACTTACACGATTCTTTCAGAGAGATTCAACAAAGGCAAATAACTTGACCTTATATCCGAATATGGAAGATGAGTTTTGGTTGTGGGTTTCAAGTTGGGCACTGTTCATTACAAAGCCATCGGATCTCAATCCGGATTATTCTGATAATGGTTATGACTTACCACCTCTGGATGTTAGATGGCATGAGATACCAGTTCGCTATGGAGATACAGTTGATAAAGATGGGCAAATGGAGTTGTTTACACAGGCATCTGCAGGTTTGAAAGAAGCTGCAAAGGTGAAGCGGGAGAGTATCAATGAGAGAGTAGAAAAGATGCGTGAGATTGTAGACAGTTCGCCGGATGATCATTTCATACTGTGGCATGATCAGGAAGCAGAAAGACATGCAATCAAGAAAGCTCTGCCGGAGACAGTGGATATATACGGATCTATGGACTATGACCTTAGAGAACAGAGAGTTATAGACTTCTCAGAAGGTAGAACGAGACTATTTGCAACAAAGAAGTCAATCAGTGGTTCAGGATGTAACTTTCAGCGGTTCTGCCACAGGGAGATATTTGTTGGTATTGATTATGAGTTCAATGACTTCATACAGGCTATTCACAGATGCTATAGATTCTTGCAAAAAGAAACTGTGGTTATAGACATAATCTATATGGAGAATGAGCGAGAGATTAAAAATGCTTTAATCGAGAAATGGAAGAATCATGATCATATGGTGCAGAAGATGATCGAGATCGTGAAAAAGTATGGGATTGATTCAGCAAATAAAACAGAGAAGTTAGAAAGGAAGATGGGTGTGGAAGGTACAAGAGAAGAAAGAACAGTAAGAGGAAATCATTATGAAGCCGTATATGGTGACTGTGTGGAAGAAACAAGAGCAATGGAAAGCAACAGCATTGACCTGATACATACATCAATACCATTCGGTAATCATTATGAATATTCAGCAAATTATAACGATTTTGGGCACAATCAGAATACAAAGCGGTTCTTTGAGCAGATGGATTTCTTGACACCGGAGCTTTTAAGGGTGTTGAAGCCGGGAAGAGTTGCAGCTATTCATGTCAAAGACAGAGTGCTGTTCGGAAATGCTACCGGAACAGGAATGCCAACTATTGAGCCATTTCATGCTGACTGTATAGAACATTATATGCGCCATGGATTTCAGTATTTTGGCATGATCACAGTTGTGACGGATGTTGTCAGAGAGAACAACCAGACCTACCGCCTTGGATGGACGGAACAGTGTAAGGATGGTACCAAGATGGGAGTTGGATGCCCTGAATATATTTTGTTATTCCGGAAGCTGCCAACGGATCACAGCAAGGCATATGCTGATGAACCGGTTACAAAGTCCAAGGATGAATACACAAGGGCACAGTGGCAGATAGATGCACATGGATACTGGCGAAGTTCAGGAGACAGACTTGTGAGTAAAGAAGAGCTTGAGGGCGTATCTGTGGACAACCTGCAGAGAGTATACAGACAGTACAGCAGAGAGCATGTATATAACTATGAGGATCATGTGGCACTTGCAAAGGAGCTTGATATGGATGGAAGATTACCAGCTACATTCATGGTAGTAGCTCCGGGATCATGGAACCAGCTTGAGGTATGGGATGATATTAACAGAATGAGAACTCTTAATACGACACAGAGCCAGAGAAGGGCAACCATGCATGTATGTCCTTTACAGCTTGATATCGTTGAGAGGATTATCAACAGGTACAGCAATCCGGGTGATGTGGTATATGATCCGTTCGGCGGTCTTATGACTGTACCGATGATGGCGGTCAAGATGCACAGATTTGGCAAGGGATGTGAGCTCAATCCGGATTACTTCAGAGATGGTGTTGGATATTTACAGGCAGAGGAGAATGAGGTTGATTCACCGACGTTGTTTGATTTCTTAGAGGTACAGCCATGATAAACGGAGGTGGTTATTATGAGAAATAATTTAAAAAATGCCAGAAAAGCAAAAGGAATGACACAACAGGGAGTTGCCGATTATTTAGGTATCGGTCTCAGATATTACCAAAAGATAGAATCTGGAGACCGAACCGGTGATTTTGAGATCTGGGATAACTTAGAGGATTTGTTTTCTATTCATCAGAGGATTTTGCGTGAGATTGAATAAATGCATCCCTACATAACAGATAATCGAGAGATACATTAAAAATGTCAGCTATTTTAACGAGACAATCCAAAGATGGTGATCGTTCACCCTGCTCATACTTTTGATATGAGCGTAAGGTTATACCAAGTAAATCAGCAGTTCTTTGCTGAGTAAAACCATTTTTCATTCGTATTTGGCGAAGCCTTTTACCAAACATATGTATACCTCCACATAAATAATACTTGACTACGCCCATATTGTACGCTATACTTCACAAAAGATATACGCCCGAAACGGACGTAAAAAAATAACAGGAGGTATACATATGCTTGAACTTATGGAAATTATCAAGTTGATGATCGAATTATCAGATGAATCTTTTCAGGAGG
>ERZ1034998.2194-NODE-2194-length-10898-cov-4.120262_pt1 | contig 10898 bp, 10 predicted proteins | sample MGYA00520621_ERZ1034998 | MGnify/ENA primary metagenome ERZ1034998 (study PRJEB33766, sample SAMN09781748) | gut metagenome | biome: gut microbiome | host: Homo sapiens | place: Madagascar | study: EMG produced TPA metagenomics assembly of the PRJNA485056 data...
TGTCGTACTCATGCTCAATCCTTTCGATTTGTTCCGCGCGGGTTTTGTCTTATCGTTTGCGGTCAGTTTTGCAATTATCGTTTTCTCGCGGCAGATAAGCGACAAACTTTCTTTTATGCCGACGTTCCTCCGCGATTCGCTTTCGGTGATGATTTCCGCGTCGTCGGTTTCCGTGCCGCTTTGCGTAATTTATTTCGGCGCGTTCCCGCTCGCGTCTTTTATCTCGAATCTTATCGTCGTACCGGTTGTGAGCGTTTCGTTTTATACGCTTTGGCTCGGCTTGGCGATTTCGGCAATTTTACCGATTAATCGACTTATAGCCTTCTTTGTGCCGGGCAATCTCCTGCATCTCTCAACGGGGCTTTGCAAAGTTTTCACGAATTTCCCGTTATCGATATCGGGTTTCCCGACGATTTTCGCTGTCGTATATTTTGCCGCTTTGCTTTCCGTTGCCGAAACGGTAAACACCGGCAAACGGCTCAGGTTTGCATCCTGTGGTTACGTGGTTTTGTCGCTCGTTCTGCTTTCCTGCCTGTCATTTGTTTTGTAACGCGGCGATTTTATCTTGCGGCGATTGTTTTGCAACGCGGCGATTTTATCTCGCACGATTGTTTTGCAACGCGGTAATTTTATCTCGTGACGATATATGATTTAACGAAACGTCTTTTAAACTCTTGATTTTTCTCGTCGAAAATGTTAAAATACTTATTATGAAATTCAAGGAACTTAAAAGAAGTCTTATAAACGGCGTTGAAAGGATTTATCTCGTCACGGGCGACGACGCTTTTTTCGTGGCTCATTCCGTAAAACTCATATGCGACAAATGCCTTTCTCAACCCGAACTCAATCTGACTAATTTTGACGGACAGGACGTAAAGGGCAATCCCGACAAACTGATTTCCGCGCTCGTAAGTTATCCTTTTATGAGCGAAAAGCGGGTGGTTATCGTGAAAGAATATTACCCCCTTGCGGCGGACGTAAAGGCGCTTTCCGATTATTTCGCCAACCCTTGCGAAACCACGGTGCTTATCGTGTGCGATTCCGCCCCGGCCGATAACCTTGCCAAACAAAAAAACGTGACGACGGTCGATTGTTCCAAAGGCGACAAACTTCTTCTCACGGCGTGGATAAACAACCGGGTGAAGGCAGACAACTGTAAGATAACTTCGCTCGCAACCGAAAAACTAATCGAATATTGCGACGGGGATATGACGAGAATAAACGGCGAAACCGAAAAACTCGTTTCCTATTGCGCGGGCGGCGAGATAACCGATACCGACGTGGACGCTCTTTGCGTTAAGGAAACCGATTACAAACTTTACGAAGTGGTCGATTTTATCGCCTCGAAGAGATACGACAAAGCCTACGAAACCTTCACGGAGATGGCGGAGTCGGCTGGCGACGGGCAGAAACTTTTCGTTTCGCTTTATTATCATTTCCGCAAACTGCTTTTCGTTTCGCTCTCCGCGGAAAGCGACGGCGCGCTCGCGTCTTATCTCGGCATAAAGGAATACGCCGTAAAAAAAGCCCGCGAGCAGGCGAGAAGATTTTCGGCTAAACGCCTGAAAAGCGTTATGGACAAACTTTCCGAAGAAGATTCGCTTTTCAAGCAGGGCAGAATCGAAGCGAATTCCGCCGTATGGAACGGCATACTGAACGTTCTCGTCGGCTGAAACGCTGACCTCGGTTATTGACTTCGGTTAAAAGAGAATTTCAGCGATTTCAACGAGTAAAAACCCGAAAATTATAAATTTACGTCAACGACAAGGATAAAAAGGTATATCGCGCGGTAGCGCGATAATATACTTCAGGAGTAGATATGAAAGATTTTTTTAACAAAGTAGCAAGCGCGTTTTCCGCCGACGCGGCGACAACCGCGCTTACGATTATCTTCTTTTTCGTTTTGTTTTTCTATCTGATCAATCTTTTACAGAGAAATAACGCGAGATGGATGATAGCCGTGATGATCGCTTACGTGGCGATAACGGGCGTGATTTTCATGCTCGTCGGAGATGAGAACAAACAGCCGCTGACGTACTTTTTCGTGCTTGCGCCTATGGTTCTGACGATTTTCATTCTTTTCGCAACGGAAATCAAAAGGGATATCTGGGATCTCGGCGCTAAAAAAGTTGCCGAAACCAAGCACGTAATCAAAAACAGCGCGGCGGCGCAGAACGTCAATCATTGTATCGACGAAATCGTCAAAGCCGTTCAGAATATGTCCAAAAACGACGTCGGCGCGATAATAATTCTCGCCAACGGAAACATGCCCAAAACGATTATCGACAGCGGCGTTATCATCGATTCCGAAATTTCGTCCGCGCTTATCGAGAGCATATTCTTCCCCAAAACGCCCCTTCACGACGGCGCTATGGTAATCAACGGCTCCAAGGTTCACGCCGCGGGTTGTTTCCTTCCCCTTTCGCAGGAAGTCAATCTGCCCAAGGAACTCGGCACTCGTCACAGAGCGGGTATCGGCATAACGGAAACAATCAGTGTAACCTCTCTTATCGTATCGGAAGAAACGGGCATAATTTCTATTGCTCAGGGCGGAAAAATCAAACGCTACGTCGATTCAGAAATGCTTCGTCAGGCTCTCAAGGAGTATTACTGGCAGGAACTTCTGGAACAAAAAGATTAATCGGGTTGTCGGAGCAAAGAAATTGTCCCGGCAACGCGAGAACGTAAAAATACAGGAAACAAGGAGAACTCTTATGAACGGAGAACGTAAAGATAAAACCTCGAAAACGGTTTTGAGAATAATCGTATCTGCCGCGCTTGCCGCGGTTCTTGCGGTGTTTGTTTTCGTGGTGATGCATTATTGAAAGTCGCTAAGTTCGGTGGAACTTCCATGGCGGACGCTTCGGCTATGCGCCGCGCGGCGGAATTGACCGGCGCGGACGAAATCGGCCCGATAGCGGTTTCGGCGGGAGGTCGCGTTGCAAACGAAAAGAAAGTAACGGACGAACTTATCGCCGCTCATTCCTCTTTTTGCAGGGGCGAGGGCGAGCGGAAAATTTTTTCGAATCTATGTTCGAGGCTCTCCGCGCTTGCGGAAGAACTCAGAATCAATTTCAACGTAACGGACGAACTTATGAAGATCGGGTACGAGGAATCGAGGTCCTCGTCGCCCGATTTTTTGATATCGAGGGGAGAGTATCTTTATTCCGTAATTTTTGCGAAACTCACGGCTCGCCCGTTCGTCGATTGCGCCGAAATTATCCGTTTTAACGACTCGGGCAAGCCCGATTACGAATTTTCGCGATATCTTATCAGGGAGAAATACCGCGAACTCGGCGGATTCGTTACGGGCGGATTTTACGGCGGCGATCCGCGTGGAAAAATCACGCTTTTTCCGCGCGGCGGGGGAGATATCACGGGTTCGCTTCTCGCTCTCGGGGTAAACGCAGACGAGTATCTGAACTTTACCGACGTGGACGGGGTTCTGAATTTTCCGCCGTCTTTCGCGGCGCGTATTACGGAAAAATCCGACGAGAACGACTTTGCCGTTCCCTTCGCTCCGCGTCCGCTGAAAAAGATATCGTTCGCGCGCATGGAGAGGCTTTGCGATTTTTCGGTAAACGTTTTCCACGCGGACGCGTTAAAAGCGTTGAAAGGCTCGGGAATCCCGGTGAGAGTGAAAAACACCTTCAATAAATACGCCGCGGGTACGGCGATAACGGAAAATGCCGAAGAGAGCGAGAGAAGCGACGAATTCTTTTTTGCATCGGATAAATTCGGAGCGATAAAAAACACGCTGGCAAGCAAAAAAGAGGTCGGTTTGTATGCGGAATTTCTTTCGCAGGCGGAAAACGTCGCCGACGACGAGGATGAAATTTTTTATTTTTCCGATTGTGACAAATCCGCGGAATTGACCGAAATAATGCGGATAAAGTTGAAATGTCCCGTTTTTAAATCGGAAGAAGGATATATAACGCTCGTTAAAAACGGTGAATTTCTTCCGGAGATTAAAAAAATATTTTACCGCTTTATCATATAGCCGTCACAAAGCAGTGGTATATTATAAGCGTAAACCGAGGCGGGAAGAAAAAGTCCCGTTCGGGTTTCTTAAATCGCTTACCCTAATCCCCCTTAAAATACAAACGGAAAAGGCGGTCCATTCGGATCGTCTTTTTCGTTATTTTTTTCCGATGAGCCGATTAAGTATGAATATATGACGAAATATCGTTGACTTAGATTTTTTTTTATTATATAATGGTCTAGTGTGCGCGAGTGTCGGCTGTCGACGTGCGATCGATTCCGCGCGGCATAAAAAAACCGAAAAAGGGTCGGTTGTTTCAGCCGATCCGGAGAGATAAATGCAGATTCAAACTATCGGCGGAAAAGAATTCGCGTGTATGCTTTCGGGCGGGGCGTTCAAACTCGCCGCATACAGGCAGGATATAAACGATCTTAACGTGTTTCCGATTCCCGACGGCGATACCGGCGACAATATGCTTATGACGTTCGGTTCGGGAGCGGACGCGGCGAAAAAAGCGGGGAACAATCTCGGCGCGGTTTCCAAGGCGGCGGCGGAAGGAATGCTTCTCGGGGCGAGAGGGAACTCGGGAGTAATTCTTTCGAGAATTTTCGCGGGGATAACTTCCGAATTCAGCGGACTCGAGAGCGCGAGCATCGACGACGTTAAGCGGGGAATGAAAACGGGTGTGGCTAAGGCTTACGGCGCGGTTTCCAACCCTGTGGAGGGAACGATTCTCACCGTGTTCAAAGACGCCGTGAATTACGCGGACGATAACGCGTCCGGCGGCAGTCTGGAAGAATACTTCAGAACTCTTCTGGACGAAATGGGCCGTTCGCTTGACAGAACGCCAGAACTTTTACCGGTCCTTGCCGAAGCGGGCGTTGTGGACAGCGGCGGCGCGGGGCTTTATTACATATTCGAGGGAATGAAAGACGCTCTCGAAAAAGGCGAGAATTACGCCGAGGAAAAGAGAACCGAAGTCGTTAAAACGGCTTCTGCGATAGATTTTTCGCTGTTCGACGAAAATTCCGTTCTCGAATTCGGTTATTGCACGGAGTTTCTGCTTCGTCTGCAGCGCGCAAAAACGGACGTGGAACAATTCGACGAGGAAGAACTTTCCGCGTATCTGAATTCGGTGGGCGATTCGGTCGTGTGTTTCAAGGACGGGAGCATAGTCAAGGTTCACGTTCACACTAAGGACCCGGGCGGAATACTTCGTTATTGTCAGCAGTACGGCGAATTTCTTACTTTAAAAATCGAAAATATGACGCTTCAGCACAGCGAAGCCGTAAACAAAGGGGACAACGCTCAGTCCAGATTGGCAAATCACAACAAGAAGAAAACGGGCATAGTCGCCGTGGCGGCGGGCAAGGGGCTGAAAGAAACTTTCCTTTCGCTCGGCGTGGACGAGGTTGTGGACGGCGGGCAGAGTATGAATCCGTCCGCAGGCGATATGATAGCGGCGTTCGATAAGGTCAACGCGGAACGCATATTCGTTTTCCCGAACAACGGCAACGTTATTCTCACGGCGGAACAAGCCGCCGAACTTTACGATAAAGCAAATGTCGTCGTTTTGAACACAAAAACGATAGGCGAGGGCTACGCGGCTGTTTCGATGATGGAAACCGAGGGCGAAACCGAGGATATAGTGAACGGCGTTTACGAATCTGTCGAAGAAGTCGTAACGGCGTGCGTTTCAAAGGCTAACAGAAACGCCGTCAAAAACGGAGTTTCCGTAGTAAACGGAGATTATATAGGTTTCGTCGGCGACGAAATTATTTCGGACGACGCCGATAAAAACGAAGCGGCTAAAAAACTTCTCGGCAAGATAAACGTTGCGGATTACGGGCTTTTGCTTACGTTTATCGGCGAAGCCGTGACGGACGAAGAAGCCGAACAATTAAAAAAAGAACTTGAAAAATCTTACCCGGAAACGGAAGTGATCGTTATCGAAGGCGATCAGCCCGTTTACGATTACATGTTCGTTCTGGAGTAACGAGAGATAAGGAGAGAGTATGTACACTATTTTTACGGATACGGATTGCGATTTTACGCCTGAAACGGCAAAGGAATACGGCTATAAACTTATCAGCATGCCGTTTTCGATCGACGGAAAAACTTATTTTCCGTACGAGGACAGCGAAACGTTCGATATGCCGTCGTTTTACGCGAAACTTCGCGAGGGAGTTATCCCGACGACGAGCGGCGTTTCGATAGAAAAATATAAAAATTATTTCCGCCCGGAATTTGAAAAGGGTAACGACGTGATGTACGTTCATTTTTCGAGAGCGATGAGCGGAACTTTCAGCGCGATGGACGAAGCCGTCAAAGAACTCAAAGAGGAGTTCCCCGAGAGAAAGTTTTACGCCGTAGATACGAAGGGTATAACGATTATCAGTTACAATATCGCCAAGGAAATAGGCGAAATGTATAAAAACGGAGCGACGCCCGAGGAAATAATTGCGTGGGCGGACAAGGAAGTTCTTTGCTATTCGCAGTATTTCTTCGCCGACGACCTTAAATTTTTCCGCAGAAGCGGCAGAGTCAGCGGCTTTTCCGCCACTATGGGAACTTTGCTCGGAATCCGTCCGATAATCTATATGAACGCCGAGGGCAAAATGCTCAGCATCGGCAAGGAACGCGGAAGAACGAGGGCTATGGAAAGGCTTCTTGCGTATATGGACGAACTCGGCGACCGCGTTGCTGATTACAGGATCATAATCGGTCACACCGATTCTCCCGCAATCGTCAGCGAACTTGCGGAAAGAATCAAGGAAAAATACGGGAAGGACGTCAGACTCGAAGTGATAACCACAAACCCGACCGCAGGCAGTCATTGCGGTCCGGACGGAGTCGGCGTCGCGTTCCATTCCAAACATCGTTAAAAATGATAGAGATTAAAAAAGTCGAAAGCAGGAAGGACAGAAAAGAATTTATCAATTTCCCGCTTAAAAAGTATAAAAACAATCCTAATTTCGTTCCGCCGCTTTATGCGGACGAAAAGAAGATTTTCAATGACGATTACATATATAACGACACCTGCGAAACCGCTTATTTTCTCGCGAAGAGAAACAAGGTTACGGTAGGTCGTATCTCGGCGATACTTCAGAAAGCGTCGAACGCAAAAAACAACGAAAAACGCGTAAGGTTCACGAGGTTCGATTGCGAAAACGACGAAGAGGCGGCAAAGGCTCTGTTTAAAGCGGTCGAAGATTTCGCGCTTGAAAAGGGTATGGACACGGTCTGCGGTCCGCTCGGTTTTTCCGATCTGGAAAGGGAGGGACTTCTCGTCGAGGGGTTCGACCAACTTTCCACGTTCGAAGAGCAGTATAACGCCGAGTATTACGGCGCGCTCATAGAGGCTTGCGGTTACGAAAAGGAAGTCGATTGGGTGGAATCGAAAGTTTATCTTCCGGACGAGGAAGAGATTGCGAAAATCAAAAAAATGTCCGATTTCGTCATGAAACGTTACGGACTTCGCTTGCCGAAGTGCAAATCGACGAAAGAGTTTCTCGATAAGTATAAGGACGATTTCTTCAATCTTCTGGACGTCGCTTACGAGGGGCTTTACGGCACCGTTCCTTTCACGGACGCGATGAAGAAAACGATGATCGACGGTTTCCGCCTTATCATCGATATAAAACACGTTACGGTTGTTCTCAACGAGCAGAACGAGGTCGTGTGCCTCGGGCTATGCTTCCCGTCGCTCGGAAAGGCGTTGCAAAAATCGGACGGAAAACTCACGCCGATCGCCCTTTTAAAGGTGCTTAAAGCGATAAAAAGGCCGGAAATAATCGACCTCGGTCTTATCGCCGTTCGTCCGGACTACGTAAACCGCGGAGTCACGGCTATAATCGCCGCGGGACTTGTGGATATTCTCAAGCAGAACGGCGTGAAGTACGCCGAAACGAATCTTAACCTCGAGGACAATTTCTCCATTCAGAATTTGTGGAAGAGGTTTAACGCGGAAAGACATAAACGTCGCCGCTCTTACGTAAAAGTTCTGGAGAAAACGCAAATATGAAAATAGCGATAGACTGCCTTGGCGGAGATCACAGCCCCGCCGCAAACGTCGGAGGCGCGCTTCTCGCGCTCGAAGATTTTTCCGATCTCGCCGTCGTTTTATACGGCGACGAAACGGCGATAAAAGCCGAACTTTCGGGAAAGACTTACCCCGCGGAAAGGGTGGAAATAGTAAACGCTCCCGAGGCTGTGGACGGAAACGATAAACCCATCGACGCGATAAGAATGAAAAAGGATTCGTCGATGATCAGAGCGGTTAAGGACCTTCGCGAAAACGATGAGATAAAGGCTTTGGTTTCGTGCGGGGCAACGGGTATTCTCGTCGGCGCGTCGATTTTAAGAATAGGCAGGCTCGAGGGCGTAAGGCGTCCCGCGTTCTGCCCCGTTCTTCCCACGATGAACGGCGGGATTGTCGGCGTGTGCGACAGCGGAGCGAATATAGACGCTTCCGCGGAACAAATTAAGCAGAACGCGATTATGGGTTCGGCTTATCTCAGCCGCGCTTACGGAATAGAAAAACCGAGAGTCGCGCTTTTAAACGTCGGCACGGAAGAAGAAAAAGGCGACGATATCCGCCGCGAAGCGTATAAACTTTTAAAGGAAGAAAAGTCCGTTAATTTCGTCGGAAACATGGAGAGCAGAGATTTACTTTCGGGCAAGTACGACCTCGTCGTGTGCGACGGATTTTCGGGTAACGTTCTGATAAAAAGCACCGAGGGCGCGTGTCTTGAAATGCTCAAAAGGCTGAAAAAGGACATCATGTCGTCTTTCTGGAACAAAATAGGCGCGCTTTTTATGCTCAAAACTTTCAAAAAAGAAAAAGCCTTTATGGATTACAGAAATTACGGCGGAAGCGTGCTTTTGGGATTGGAAAAAATAGTCGTCAAAGGTCACGGTTCGAGCAATGCCGTCGCCGTTCGTAAATGTATCGAACAGGCGTATAAAACCGCGCAAAACGGCAACGTGATTTAATCTGCGGAACGACAAGCCGAAGCCGGAAACGACAATATAACCAAACGGCAATACAATTTAAACACACCACGCAAAAGGAGAAAATAAAATGTTTGAAAAAGTAAAGAAAATACTCGTCGACGAACTTAACGTTGACGAAAGTCTCGTAACACCGAACGCAACAATCAAAGGAGATCTCGGCGCAGATTCGATAGATATACTTCAACTTCTTATGACGCTTGAGGAAGAAAGCGGAATAACGATTCCCGATGAAAAACTTTCCACGTTCCAGACGGTGGGAGATATAGTAAATTATCTCGAATCTCTTTAATTTCGTTTAATTTCGCCCTGCCGCGCGCTGCAAAGCGAAAAAGGCAAAGAAAACGCCGGGCCTTCCTTAGCCGAGAGAGATTCGAACCCCATCAAGCCTTAAAGCTGTCTTTTTTGCCTGTTGCGGCAAATCTTTGCTTGAAGTACGTCCAGTACGTCTGCGCAAATCTTCGTCACAACCGCCTAAAAAATACGGCTTTAAGGTGCTTCGCATTTTAACGGCGATAAATTTAGGAAAATCAAGGCAAACGAACGCGATAATACTTGTCGTATTATAAGCGAGTTTAACGCCGATTTTGCAAATTTTGCGCCGTTAAAACTTATGTGGTTCGAATCTCTCTCGGCTAACCGTCACGATAGTCGTCGCGGATATAGGGGAGGCTCTTATGCGTTTCCCGAAACAACGTCAGACAAAAAGAAAAATATGAACATAAAAATATCCGATCATTTTACTTACAAAAAATTGTTCACGTTTGTTCTGCCGCCTGTATTTATGATGATATTAACGTCGATTTACGGCGTTATAGACGGCTATTTCATCTCGAACTTCGTCGGGAAAACGCAGTTCGCGGCGATAAACTTTATTTATCCGTTCATCATGATTCTCGGCGGAACGGGGTTTATGATAGGCACGGGCGGAACGGCGCTCGTGGCGAAAACCCTCGGCGAGGGCAACGAAAAAAGAGCGAACGAACTTTTTACTATTATGATAAAGTTCTGCATTCTGCTCGGCATAATTCTCACCGTTTCGGGTATTTTGCTTATCCGTCCTATCTGCATACTTTTAAAAGCGACCGAAGAGATGGCCGATTATTGCGTGATTTACGGTTCGATAGTTATCTCGTTCACAACGTTTTTCATGTTGCAGAGCAACTTCCACAGTTTCTTTTCCGCGGCGGAAAAACAGCGCATGGGGCTTGCCGTAACGATAATCGCAGGTTGCGCGAACGCCGCCCTGGACGCGCTTTTCATCGTCGTTTTCGATTGGGGCTTGGTCGGCGCGGCTCTGGCGACCGGCATCGGTCAGGTTATCGGCGGGCTCGTGCCGCTCGTATACTTCGCAAGACCGAACGCGAGCAGATTGAGATTCGTCAAAGCGAAACTCGAACTCAAGCCCGTTTTGGCGGCATGCGCAACGGCTCGTCCGAACTTTTAACTAACGTTTCGTCGTCAATCGTCAGCATGCTTTATAACGTGCAACTGATGAGGTTTTACGGCGAGGACGGCGTGTCGGCATACGGCGTGCTTATGTACGTTCAGTTCTTTTTCCTTGCCATAGAAATAGGGTATTCAATCGGCGTTTCGCCTGTTGTTTCCTATAATTACGGCGCGCAAAACACTAAAGAACTTAAAAATCTCTTTAAAAAGAGTATCATTTCCATGGGAGTCGGCGGCGTGTTGCTCGCGGCTCTGGCGGAAGTTCTCGCAGTGTCTCTCGCGCATATATTCGTCGGTTACGACAAAACGCTTTTCGACCTCACGGTTCACGCTTTCAGGCTGTACTCGTTCGTGTTCGTGTTCTCGGGCATCAATATCTTTTCGTCGGGATTTTTCACCGCGCTAAACAACGGACTCGTTTCCGCGATACTCTCGTTTCTGCGCGCTCTCGTTT
>ERZ1034998.2202-NODE-2202-length-10879-cov-8.346545_pt1 | contig 10879 bp, 9 predicted proteins | sample MGYA00520621_ERZ1034998 | MGnify/ENA primary metagenome ERZ1034998 (study PRJEB33766, sample SAMN09781748) | gut metagenome | biome: gut microbiome | host: Homo sapiens | place: Madagascar | study: EMG produced TPA metagenomics assembly of the PRJNA485056 data...
GGTCCAGCAGGAACTTGCGCATGGCGTTGACGAAGCAGCTCTGTGCCTTGAACATGAGCTGGTTTTCGTCGGTGCGCAGGTCGATCCAGCGGTAGTCGATACGCTGGTCGATGCTGGAACGCTCCACAGCCTTCTTTTTCTTGGTGGCTGCGATCTCCTTGCGGACGATAGGCAGAGCATCGGCGATGCTCTCGATCTCGATGGTATCGGGGATCATCTCGATGCCGCCCATCTTGACGTAATCGTTCTCCATCACCTTGCCAGTAACGGTGATGACAGAGTCCGGGGTGAGCTTGTCGATGGTATCCACCAGATTGGGGTGATCGGCCTTTTCGACCGTGATCTGCAGTTTGCCGGTAATATCCTTCAGCACGATGAAGGCCATATATTTGCTGTTGCGCAGGTTCTCGATAAAGCCCTGCACCTTGACCGTGCTGCCGGTTTTCTTCTGGACCTCATTGATATAGGTGCGTTCCATAATACAGGAATCCTCCTTTAACGTCTTGTGTACTGTTTTATTATACGCTTTTCAGGGGATAAATCAAGAGATATGCCAATTTCAGCCGGTCTGTACTGTGCTTAACATAAAAATGCGGCTGCGGGCAGACCGCATATCATTTTGCGCAGCAGACCTCATTTTTCATCATGCAGGGTGCCGGTGCCGCCCTCCACCACGCCGTCATGCTTCAGCACGGCGGCAATGGTGCCGAAAAAGCACTTCACGTCCAGCCCAAAGCTCAGGTGTTTCACATACCAGCCGTCCAGCTTTGCCTTTTCGGCGATTTCCAGCTCGTCGCGGCCGTGGATCTGTGCCCAGCCGGTCAGGCCGGGGCGCACATCGTTGGCACCGTATTTGTCCCGCTCAGCCAGCAGGTCGTACTGGTTCCACAGCGCAGGCCGCGGGCCGATGACCGCCATGTCGCCCACAAAGATGTTCCACAGCTGGGGCAGCTCGTCCAGACTGGTCTTGCGCAAAAAGTGCCCCATCCGGGTGATATACTGATCCGGGTCATGGAGCAAGTGTGTGGGCATGTCGTGGGGCGTGTCGATGCGCATGGTGCGGAACTTCAAAATGTAGAAATGCTTTTTGCCGATGCCCACACGCTTCTGTTTGAAGAACACCGGGCCGGGCGAATCCAGCTTGATGGCGACAGCCAGAATCAGAAACAGCCAGGACAGGCAGATCATGCCGCAGGCCGACAGCACGACGGCCAGCAGGCGTTTGATCCCGTTGCGATACATATGAGAATCCTCCGTTTTTCCTTTGAATCGACCTCAGTATACCAATATGGGCAGGGTTTTGCAATCGCAGACCGCACCCTGCGCCGGAATTTTTATGTTTTTGATGCAGTCTGCCGGTTTTGTAGCAGAAAAGCGCCGGTTTTGTCTCTTGCTTTGCAGCGGTTCCGGACGTAAGATGTAAGTATGAGAAAAGGAGGCTGCGCTATGATCCAGCGTTTTCGTTTTGGTTCGCCCCTGCCCACCGACAGTGTGGTGCAGGAACTTCCCGTTTCGGAAGGGACTGTGCCCTTCCTCACCGCCGAAGCGGACGGCGGGTGGAGCTATGCGATGGCTCCGGATGCGGTCGTGTACGGTCTGGGCGAGATGCCCCGCGGCATCAATAAGCGCGGCTGGCATTACGTTGCAAATAACACCGACGAGTCCCACCACGGCGAGGACAAGCGTTCCTACTACGGTGCACACAATTTTCTGCTCATCGACGGCGGAGCCAGGCAGGAGGACTTCGGCCTTTTCATCGATTTCCCGGGCAAAGTTTCCTACGACATCGGCTACACGGCCTACGGTACCCTGCGGTTTTCTACAGAGACGCCGGACTACGACCTCTATGTGCTCACCGGCAACGGCCCGAACGACATCGCCCGGCAGTTCCGTCAGCTCATCGGGCGCAGCTACATCCCGCCCAAGTGGGCCTTCGGTCTGGCGCAGAGCCGCTGGGGCTACAAGACTGCCGAGGATGTGCGGGAGGTGGCCCGGCAGTACCGAGACCATGACCTGCCGCTGGACATGGTTGTGATGGACATCGATTATATGCAGGACTATGCCGATTTTACGGTGAACAAGGAGCGGTTTCCGGATCTTGCCGCCCTCGCTGCCGAGATGAAGGCGCAGGGCATCCGGCTGGTGCCCATTATCGATGCGGGCGTGCGCATCGACCCGGAAAGCCCCGTCTGCGCCGAAGGGCTGGAAAAGGGCTATTTCTGCACCAAGGCCGACGGCATCCCCTTTGTGGCGGCGGTGTGGCCCGGCAAGGCCTACTTTGCCGATTTTCTGCGCCCGGAGGTGCGGGAGTGGTTCGGCCAACAGTACAAGTTGCTGACCGACTGCGGCATCGAGGGCTTCTGGAACGATATGAACGAACCGGCGCTGTTCTACTCGCCGAACCGGCTGCGGGCCTTTCTGGATGCCATGGCAGACCTGCGGCAGAAGGATAACATCGAGCAGCTGGAGTTTTTCGGCAAGGTCGTGGGCGGTGCGATGGGGCTGATGAACAGCCCGGAGGACTACGCCAGCTTCTACCATGACCTGAACGGTCAGCGGGTGCGGCATGACAGGGTGCACAACCTCTACGGCGGCAACATGATCCGGGCGGCAGGAGATGCCTTCCGCACCCTGCGCCCCGGCAAACGCACCCTGCTGTACAGCCGTTCCAGTTTTATCGGCAGCCATCGCTGGGGCGGCATCTGGCTGGGCGACAACACCTCCACATGGGCGCAGCTGCTGGCCAACATCCAGATGATGCCGAACGTGCAGATGTGCGGCTTCCTGTACAGCGGTGCAGACCTGTGCGGTTTTTCGGGCGACACCACCCCGGACCTCGCCCTGCGCTGGTTGGAGTTCGGCCTGTTCACCCCGCTCATGCGCAACCACGCCACCGCCGGTGTGCGGGAACAGGAGTATTACCGCTTTCCGGAGATGCTGCCCGCCATGCGCAACATGATCCGCCTGCGCTATGCCCTGCTGCCTTACCTTTATAGTGAGTTCATGAAGGCGGCGCTGGAGGACGGAAGTTACTTCCGCCCGCTGGGCTTTGACTGGCCGGATGACCCGGACGCCCGGGAGGTGCAGGATCAGCTGCTGCTGGGCGGCGGCATGATGCTGGCCCCCGTTTACACCCAGAACGCCAGTGGACGCCATGTCTACCTGCCCGAGCCCATGAAGCTTTACCGCGTCCGCAGTGTAGACGACTACGACACCGAGCTTCTGCCCGCCGGGCACCATTATGTCCGCTGTGCACTGGACGAGGTCCTGCTGTTCATCCGCCCGGGCCATGCCGTACCGGTGGCAAAACCCGCCGCCTGCACCGCCCGGTTGGACGAAAGCGAGCTGACCCTGTGGGCCTGCCCGGATGCTTCCGGCAGGGCCAGCTACCGGATGTACACCGACGACGGCGAGACAGCCGATTTTGCCGCGCCGGAACACTGGAAGACCCTGACGGCAGAATAACTTTGCTTCATTTGGCGGCATTGCCGGGAAAATTTGTGATTTTCCGGCGGTGCCGCTTGTATTTTTGAGCACGGCGCGTTATAATATGCCTTCGGTTCCCCTGTTTTTTCCGAATACCGCCGTTTTCCGGCGCAGACCATAGAAGGAGGCGCATTTCCCCATGGCACAGACCAGCCGTTCTGCCGACCTGACCAGCGGCCCGATGCTTCAGAAGATCATATTGTTTTCCATTCCGCTGGCGGCGTCCAGCATCCTGCAGCTGCTGTTCAACGCAGCCGACGTCGTTGTGGTGGGCCGCTTTGCGGGCAGTACCGCACTGGCGGCTGTCGGCTCCAACGGTTCGCTCATCAACTTGCTGGTCAACCTGTTCGTGGGGCTTTCGCTGGGTGCCAACGTGGTGGCGGCCCGGTGCTTCGGTGCCAAAGACGAGCAGGGCGTACGGGACACGGTGCAGACCTCGGTGACGCTGGGTCTTGTCAGCGGCGTGGCGCTGGCCTTTGTAGGCTTTTTTGCCGCGCGGGGTCTGCTGGAACTGATGAGCTGCCCGGAGGACGTCATCGACCTTTCCACCCTGTACCTGAAGATCTACTTCATCGGTATGCCCATGACCATGCTGTACAACTTCAGCAGCGCCCTGCTGCGGGCCGTGGGCGACACCAAGCGCCCGCTGTACTGTCTGGCGGCTGCCGGTATCATCAATGTGGTGCTGAACCTTGTGTTCGTCATCGGGTTCCACATGAGCGTGGCGGGCGTGGCGCTGGCCACCATCATCAGCCAGACCGTCTCTGCCTGCATGGTGACCCGGATGCTGATGAAGGAAGAAGGCGCACTGCACCTTGACCTGCACCGGCTGGGCTTCCACGGCGGCGCGCTGAAGCAGATTTTGCTCATCGGCCTGCCCGCCGGGCTGCAGAGCACCGTGTTCAGCCTGTCCAACGTGGTCATCCAGTCGGCCATCAACTCCTTCGGTTCCACCGTTGTGGCGGGCAGCTCGGCATCTTCCAACCTCGAAAACTTCGTCTATACCGCTATGAACGCCTTTGCACAGGCGGCTGTCACCTTCACCAGCCAGAACATGGGTGCGCGCAAGTACCACAACCTCGACCGCGTGATGCGCAACTGCCTGCTGTGCGCGGTCGTCACCGGCATCGTTCTGGGCGGCGGCGCTTCGCTGGCAGGCAATCAGCTGCTGCACATCTACTCTTCGGACGAGGCGGTCATTGCCGCCGGATACGAGCGGCTGCGGGTGATCTGCGGCACCTACCTGCTGTGCGGCATCATGGATACGCTGGCCAGCAGCCTGCGCGGACTGGGCTACAGCGTGCTGCCCATGGTGGTGAGCTTTGTGGGCAGCTGCCTGCTGCGTCTGGTGTGGATCGCCACTGTGTTCCAGCTGAACCGTACCCCCTTCATGCTGTACATCAGCTATCCCATCAGCTGGGTGCTGACTGCAGCCGTGCACCTGACCTGCCTGCTCATCGTGCGGCACAAGCTGCAGAAGAAGGGGCAGAATTTACAGGCGGCGTAAAAAACCGCCAAAGCCCCCCAGAGGGAAAGCTTTTTGTGCTCTTTTTTGTGCTCTTTTTAGAATGATCAATAACAAAAGCATTCGCATCACAAATCGTAGTGCGAATGCTTTTTTCATGCAGGCTTACAGCTCCTTCTCCAGCAGATACCGGTCGTACCCGCCGTACATTTCGCGGCGGGCACGGATGGTGAACCCGCATGTCAGGGCGTTGTTCAGGCTGTAGCGGTTTTCCGGGTTGACGGTGGCCCCAAGATGGGTGATGGTTGCCGGGAAAAGCGGCAGGGCGGCTTCCAGCATTTTGCGCTGCAGGCCGTTGCCGCGCCAGTCGCTGCAGACGATAGCACTGTCGGCGTTGGCCCAGTGCTCCCACTCCGGCCGGGGCACGCCCAGAAAGGCCGCGTAGTTCTGCGGTTCCTGCCCGCAGTAATGGAAGGTCAGGTACGCGCCCAGCCGCTGCCCCTGCCACGCGCCGATGCACAGGCTGTTTGTGATGTACTCCGTGATCTCTTCCTGCGTGCTCGGCACGAACCACTCCGGATGCGGCATGGCGGCGTGCACCTCGTTTTGCAGCGCATATACCGCCGGGGCCTCGTCCGGGGTACAGCAGCGCAGCGTGACTGGCACCGGCGGGCAGGCGGGCTGACCGCCGAACTTGTGCAAAAGAAGTTTCATCTTGCAATCCCCTCCAAAATAAAATCGTACTTTTCTGCGGATTCCAGTATAAATGACGCTTTTCTAAATGTCAATTTATGTTATAATAAAGTGAAGGGCTTTATGCGGCAGGTCGGCGGTGGTCATTTTGCGCCGGATGCTGCCCGAAAACCCCGGGAAAGTCCCGGCAGGGGCAAAGACCCCGCCTGTGAACGGAGGAAACCAAACCATGAAAGATTCTGCACTTGCCTCGTCCAGCCGGCTGGGCGGCGCCGTGATCAGCGACCGTGTGGTCGCAAGCCTGCTCGATGAGCTGCGCACCGGGCGCTATGCCCGGGCCGACCGTCTGCCCGCCGAGGTGGACCTTGCCGCCGAGCTGGGCGTGAGCCGCACTGTCATCCGCGATGCGCTGAGCGAAATGGAACGCGCCGGTTATGTGGAGCGTGTGCGCGGCATCGGCACGGTAGTCAACCGCACCGTGCTGGGCCTGCGCAGCCGCCTGGACCAGAAGCTGGAATACTATCCGCTGATCCGCAGCTTTGGCAGCTACCCCCATGCAGACGGCATTCAGGTGTATCCTGTCCGCGCAGGCGAAGAGCTGGCCCGCAACCTTGAGATCGAGCCGGGTGACGAGGTGATCTGCATCAAAAAGCGCATCCTCGCCGACACTACCCCGGTGATCTACTCCATCGACTACCTGCCCCGCGCCCTGTTCAGCGGACGGGACTACACCCGCATCGACCTGACCGGCGATGTGTTCGAAATTTTGGAGCGGGAGTGCCACCAGCAGGTCACTTCCAACGTCGCTCACCTGAAAGCCAGCTGCGGTGACGACGGCATCCGCTCGGCCATGCGTCTGGCCCCGGGCGAAGCCATGCTGCTGCTGGATGAAGTATGTTTCAATCGTTTGTGTAAGCCGGTGATGCGCTCGCTGAGCTACTACACGAACTTCTTTGATTTTTCCATCTTACGCAAACTGCTTTAACGGAGGTACTATGCCCATGCGTCATCTGATCGACCCGTTGGATTTCTCCCAGCAGGAAATTACGTCCCTGCTGGACCTTGCCGACCGTATTTGCGGAGACCCGGCCGCGTATCAGGAGGTGGCTGCCCACAAAAAGCTGGCCACCCTGTTCTACGAGCCTTCCACCCGCACCCGCCTCTCCTTTGAGGCCGCCATGCTGAATCTGGGCGGACATGTGCTGGGCTTCCCCAGCGAGAACGTGTCCAGCGCTACCAAAGGCGAAAGCGTGGCCGACACCATCCGCGTGGTGTCCTGCTATGCGGACATCGCCGCCATGCGCCACCCCAAGGAGGGCGCACCGTTGCGCGCGTCCCGCTACTCCCGCATCCCGGTGATCAACGCCGGCGACGGGGGCCACCAGCACCCCACCCAGACCCTGACCGACCTGATGACCATCCGCCGCCGCATGGGCCGGCTGGATGACCTGACCATTGGCCTGTGCGGCGACCTGAAGTTCGGCCGCACCGTGCACTCCCTCATCAAGACCATGGCGCGGTGCAAGAACATCCGCTTTGTGCTCATCAGCCCCGAAGAGCTGCGCGTGCCGGATTACATCATCACCGACGTGCTGGAAGCCAACGGCATCCAGTACAAGGAGACCCGCAGCCTGGAGGAATCCATGCCGGAGCTGGACATCCTGTACATGACCCGCGTGCAGAAGGAACGCTTCTTCAACGAGGAGGACTACATCCGCCTGAAGAACAGCTACATCCTGACCAAGGAGAAGATGAGCCTTGCCAAGCCCAATATGGCGGTGCTGCATCCCCTGCCCCGCGTCAACGAGATCGCGCTGGACGTGGACGACGACCCCCGCGCCGCTTATTTTGAGCAGGTACAGAACGGCGTGTATGTGCGCATGGCGCTGATCATGACTCTGCTGGGTCTTGCAGACCCCAAGGCACCGAAGGAGGGCAACTGATATGCTGAACATCGACGAGATCCAGAATGGCATTGTGATCGACCACATCAAGGCAGGCACGGCCATCGGCCTGATGGACCTGCTGGGCATCAAGGGCAACCACACCTCCAGCGTGGCGCTGATCCAGAATGCCCGCAGCCGCAAGGCCGAGGGCGGCCGCAAGGACATCATCAAGGTGGAAGGCGACGCTTCGTGGCTCAATCTGGATGTGCTGGCCTACCTTGACCCCAACATCAGCGTGACCATCATCGAAAACGGCAAGGCCGTGCGCAAGGAAAAACCCAAGCCCCCCAAGTGTCTGGTAAACATCGTGCGGTGCAAAAACCCCCGCTGCATCTCCTCCATTGAGGAAGAGTGCGACCAGATCTTCGAGCTGAGCTCCAACGGCAAATACCGCTGCATCTACTGCGAGCAGGAGCTGCAGGTAAAGCCGGAATAAGACCATAAAAAATCAGGGTCTGCTGTACCGGTTGGTGCAGCAGGCCCTGATCTTTTTTCAAAAAACTGACGGAACTCTCTCCGTGGCAAAAAATGCGACGTGAAAAACTTGATGGACTTTTATGAACAGCAATCCCCAAAGAACCGCCGTCGAAAGCCCCGTCAGGCGCACTGCCGACATACCGCCCGCAGTGGAAAAGCAAAGGGAAGGAAGAGCAGCTTACACGCACCGCCGCTCTTGTCACTGAACACCGCCCGAGCGCCCCTGAGGTTCCTCAGCCGCAAGACTCTCTGCCGGTGCAGGAGGTCGCCTTTACTGAGAAAAGTATAGCACAGTTGCGTTATTGTGACATTCAATTTGTCATGATTTGACGGTCCGGATGTCACGAATTGCCGGTCGGCCCGACCGGTAAGGAACAGGTAAACCGGTACCATTTGTCCCGGCAGCTGACCGTGTACTCTGCGCCGTAACGCGCCAGCACCTCCTGCACATTCAGCAGGCCCATACCGTGGCCCGGCTCCCGCTTTGTGCTGCGGGGCAGCTGGCCGTCTTCTGTGAGTTCCAGATTTTCCTGCACGCGGTTGCGCACCGAGAGCAGGTATTCGTCCTGCGTTTTGCGGATACGCACATACACCTCCGGCGGCAGGGCGTCCGCCGCCGCACGGACGGCGTTGTCCAGAAGGTTGGACAGCACGATGACCATATCGGTGCCGTCAAAGGGCAGGTCCTTCAGGTCGCACAGGTCAAAGTAGACCGTCACGCCCTTTTTGGCCGCTTCCTCATACTTTTTGCTCAGGATGGAATCCAGCAGCGGGTTGTGGGTGTTCATGATGGTCGTGGCCGATGCCACCGCCTTGCTGACCCCGGCCAGATACTTCTGTGCCCCGGCAAGGTCGCCCTGCTCCAGCAACGCGCTCAGTGCGCTCATGTGGTTGGTGAACTCATGCGTCAGGCGCCGCTGCGCGGTGTAGGAGTCCAGCAGGGCTTCTGCCCGCTGCTGTTCCAGCTGGGCGCGGAACATCGAGCTTTGCCGCTGTACCACCTGATCGTTGAACATCTGCACGATGGCGATATGCACCAGCACCGCCACCGACATGCCCAGCGTCAGCAGCATAGTCAGCAGGGTGGCCGGTTCGTGGGTGCCGGAGACCATCAGGATCATGTTGAGTCCCACCGCCACACCCGGGAAAAAGGACACCACCAGCGCCTGCAACGGCTGCAGCGCACGGCGCTGGTTCCAGCTCCGCATACAGTATGCCGCAATGCAGCCGACCAGCAGGTTTGCCGCGCAGAGGATGATCAGGCAGATCGGAGACCGCCATGCCTCACCGGTTACGATCCCCGTGAACCACGAATAGGTATAGTTGACCGTATTCTCGGTGAGCAGGCACATCACACCGTTGATCAGGCAGGCGTTGAGCTTTTCGCCGGGAGTGCCGCCGAACAACAGAGAGCAGAGCAGAAGAAAGACCAGATTGGCTACGATGGACATTGGTGTAAAAAACTGGACATTGAATACCATCGTTGCTGCCATTTCGGCTACGCCCAGCGCTGCCGCGCAGAGAAGCGGACGGCGGACCTTTCCTTTGCCCAGATAAGCCCATTCCACCAGAACGAATGCGGTCAGCTGTGCAGCGCAGACCAGATGGCCCAGAAGCTGCCAGAGGAGTTTTTCATTCATCGGCAAACTGCCCCTTCCATTCCAGCCACGCATTGCGGATGGCTGCATAGCCCGAGCGGCTCACGCTGAGCTCCACACCGTTTTTCATCAGCACCTTATAGTTGCAGATGCTGCGCACATACTGCATGTTCACCACATCGCTGCGGCTCACCTGCAAAAAACCGTTTTTGTACAGCATTTCCGGCAGTTCGGCGATCTTGCCGTAAAAAGAGCAGACCGGCTTGTGGGCGATGTCGCCGTAAAGGTTGATCTGGCGGCGGTCGCTTTCCAGATAATAGATCTGGTCCAGCGGCACCTCATCGGCAGTGCGGTTGTGGTGCACCGTCAGGGTCTTGCGCTGGTCGGTGAGCACCGCCATCAGGTCATCCAGACAGACGGGCAGCAGGCGGACGATATCCTTTTTGAGCAGATAGCGGTAGGCGCTGACGGTATAGCCCTCGGGCGCAAACTCCAGATAGGCCGATACATATACCAGTTTGATCTCCGGCGTGTGTTTTTTCAGCTCCCGGCCCAGTGCGATGCCGTTAAGCCCGGGCATATCCACATCCAGAAATGCCAGCTGATACAGTTCCAGATCTGGCACCTGCAGGGCCTGTTCCCCGCTGGTGCAGACCGCTGCCTGCACCTGAAGGCCGCGGGCTTCGAAATAATCCTGCGCATATCCGGCGATCTTTTTGCCAAACACCGCGTCGTCATCGCAGATGAGAATGTGCATGCGGGAACTCCTTTCTGTCAGAAAAGGCTCCCCTTAAACCGATAAGAGGAGCCATGCGTATTTTATGCAAAGAATTTGTCGTAGATGCCAAAGGCAAAGATGAACAGCACAATGACCGGCAGAACGTAGGTCAGATAGCCGTGCATCCAGTCGTGCATCTTGAGGCCCTCGCCGGTGTTGACTTCCTTTTTATAGTTGTCCCAGCCCCAGCCGTAGCGGGTGACGCAGAACAGCAGGTACACCAGAGAGCCCAGCGGCAGGAACAGGTTGCTGACAAGGAAATCCTCAAAGTCCAGCACAGCGCCGCCGAACACTGCAAAGCCGTCCCATGCCCAGAGGTTGTAGCCCAGCACGCAGGGCAGCGACAGCGCCGTGATGAGCACAAAGTTGACCAGACTGGACTTTTTGCGGCTGCAGCCGGTGAGCTCCATGCCGCAGCAGATGATGTTCTCGAACA
>ERZ1034998.2204-NODE-2204-length-10868-cov-2.895404_pt1 | contig 10868 bp, 10 predicted proteins | sample MGYA00520621_ERZ1034998 | MGnify/ENA primary metagenome ERZ1034998 (study PRJEB33766, sample SAMN09781748) | gut metagenome | biome: gut microbiome | host: Homo sapiens | place: Madagascar | study: EMG produced TPA metagenomics assembly of the PRJNA485056 data...
GCTATTTACCGCAGCTCCCCATATTGTATCTGCCCGGCAGAAGAACAGGCTGCTGGTACATTTTATCTAAAGATCCGAAACAGCAGCGGAGCCGAAGCGCTGCGCTTTTATCTGATAGACAGCGGTAATCAGACTGTACATGGGCAGTATGCGCCGCCTGCACCAGCGGTTCTGGACTGGTTAAAAGAAAAGCTTTTTCAGGATCAGATCCCATCCATGGTATTTCAGCATATTCCATTGCCGGAATATAAAAAGTGCAGAGATGTTACCCTGAAGGAACGGATCTGCAGTCCTGAGAAAAATGTAGGAGAGTTTGAGTTGTTGCGTGACAACGGGAAGGTCATGGCGGTATTTTGCGGTCATGATCATAAAAACGATTTTGTGGGACAGGTAGACGGTATTGATCTGGGGTATACGCCATCGGGCGGCTTTGCCTGCTACGGACCGGGTGCAGAACGCGGCGGGAGACTGCTGACCTTCCATGTGGATCGCCCTATGCACTATGAAACAAAGGTGCTTCGTTATTGCGACATCGTGGCACCACACACGGGAAATCGGATCAAAGAATTTTTCGATACCCATACACCGACCTGCTGGCCGGGCAGAACAGAATTGATAGATGAGGAGAATTTGGAAAATGCGTAAAAAAGAGAGAAACTTGCGAAGTCTGGATATGCGACGAACCTTACTGGTAACGCTTCCTTTTGCCGGAGCACTGGCATTCTGGCAGGCATATGACGGTATTATCCCGCTGATCCTGCGTGATACATTTCATCTGGGAGATACACTTGCCGGCGCTGTCATGGCACTTGATAATGTCTGTGCGCTGTTTTTGCTCCCGTTTTTTGGCAGCATCAGTGATCGTTGCCACAGCCGTCTGGGACGGCGTACACCGTTTATTCTGGTTGGATCACTGCTTGCAGCTTTGTTAATACCGCTTCTGGCTGTTGCGGATCAAATGCGGAGCCTGCCATTTTTCTTTACGGTCTTATGCCTTGTGCTGGTTGTACTTTCCAGCTACAGAAGCCCTTGTGTGGCACTGATGCCTGATGTAACACCGCGTCCGATCCGGGCAAAGGCGGATGCGTTCAATTCCCTGATGGCAGCAGCATCCGGCGTTGTGATCCTGATCAGTATTTCCCTTGCGGTTCCGGACGTGGAACATCCCAATTATATGCCCGTTTTCCTGATCATTTCAGCCATTATTATTCTCTGCACGGTTCTGTTTGCGGTTTTCTTCCGGGAAAAGAAAGCAGTGGAAAAGATGCATACGGAAAGTCTTGCCATGGGGATTTCCGAAGCAAACATGGATGCAAGTGATGAGGGCGGAAAGGAAAAAGAAACAGATGCAGTTGTGCGCAGGTCACTTCTTGGTATTCTGCTTTGCGTATTTTTCTACTTCATGGCATCCAATGCAGTTACCTCTGCCTTCAGCAAATATGCCAGTCAGGTATGGGGAGCAGGCGGCGGAAGCTTTGCCAATTTCCAGCTTGTCGCGACAATGGTAACTTTGATCTCTTATATGCCTATGGCAAATATTTCCTGCAGGATTGGCAGAAAACTGACTACCTATATCGGAATCGGACTGATGTGCTTTGGAGGTTTCTGTATTTTTATGACACCGGGGTATAGTCCACTCATCTATGTATTTGTTTCTATATCAGGTGTTGGTATGGGAACTGTTGCAACCACGATCTATCCGATGATCATGGAGGTTGCCAGTGAAAAAACGACCGGACGTTATACCGGATACTATTATACAGCCAGTATGTCAGCGCAGATCATCACGCCGATCCTTTCCGGAGCGGTCATGGAATTTATCGGCTATCGTTATCTGTATCTGTATGCGATCGTCTGTGCACTGCTTGCAGCATTGCCGCTTGCAATGGTACAGAAGGGCAATACCATTTTATTAAAAGATCTGGAACCGGATCATCCTACAGGAGAATTATTAGAGGCGGGCAACTAAGGCTCTGCCTCGGTTTTTGAGAATAATCCATCAATAACGCTGGTTGTCTGGTCATTTGGTTTATGCTACATTAAAGAAAAAAACGAGGGAAAAGAAAATGGCTGAACAACAAAAAGAAATCATACAGAAAAAGCAGTTATCACTTGCAATGCTCTGTGGCATATCAGGCTGTATCTGCTATGGCGGTGGAGACTGGCTGATGATGTATGGAGACAGCGCACATACAGGCAGTCTGATCTGGCTTACGCAGGGAACGGCGCAGATTGCAGCATGGAGAAACGGACTGGCAATGGCTTTGGCATTTCCGGGTATTATTTTCTATGGAATCGCATTATTTTATCTGGAAAAATTCATAAAAGAGAAAAAAGAACAGAAGATATATCATTATCTGAATGCATTTGGGCTGACACCGTGGCTTTGCCTGCACCTGTTTTATATTATGATCTTATACGCATATGCATGGATGAATGGGAATGGATATCAGGACATGGCACTTCCCGTATGCGAAGCATTATTTGCACACCTGTCCTGGATGATCTATGTAAGTGAAGCATTTATGCTTCCGGTATTTCTTTATTGGTTTTATGTAGTTGCCTTTGGCAGAACATTGCTGCCTAAATGGGTAGCAGCAGGCAACGTACTTGTCTTTTATTGTATATTGACAGGAATTAAGAGTATTTTGCCGGATAATGGATTCCGTCTTGGCTTTACAAACGGACTGATGAGTGAAAGCATGATCTTCTTTTTCCTGCTTATATGGATCATAGGAATGAAGAAAAGGAAGTGATAGTATGCTGAAATATGGTATTTTAGCAAAGGCTGTGGAGTGGTTATGTTTTAAGCCGTCGCTAACCAGACTGGCAGAATTACAGCCGGATATGGATATGGCAGTGTACAAAAAGAAGGTACAGAAAGAATACAGGGAAAGCAGTATTCTCCCTATGAACTGGACTGGAAATTTATCTACGAAAAGGGCGTAGATGAATTTTACAATACCTACACAGAGTGTGGGATCTGCAAGCTGGGCAAGCGGGAAAACTGCTTTGCATTTGTGGCCTGTCTCTGTAACATGGACGAGAGGAATTACCGCAATGAAGGCGGACAGCTGCATCGGACGAAAACGCTTGCGAACGGAGATGACTGCTGTAACTTCCATGTGACGCGGATAAAAAAATAAAATACAAGGGAAAGCATCTATCAGAAACGGTAGATGCTTTCCCTTGTATTTGTATTATCGCACAAACAGATATCCCGTATAAGCGATATATAAAAGGATACATACCGCGCCTTCCCATCTGCACATGGACTTTTTGCTGCGGGCAAAGATGTATAGCAGAATGGCACTGAGCAGAAGTAAAATGCAGTCAATCACGGATTCGGACAGGACAGCAAGTGGCGTGATCGCAGCAGAAATACCCAGGATAAACAGAATATTGAAAATATTCGATCCGATCGCATTGCCGAGCGCAAGACCGCTGTCTCCTTTTCTGGTAGCGACAATAGAAGTAACAAGCTCAGGCAGGGAAGTACCGACCGCAATGATCGTCAGGCCGATAAAGTTCTGGCTGACACCGAAGCTTTTCGCAATAATACAGGCGTTATCGACGACAAGATTTCCGCCTGCGATAACTGCGATCAGACCACCGGCGATATACAGAAGACTTTTTGGCAGGGACAACACCTTGCCATTTTCTTCGTCCTGTCTGTTTTTCAGGGCAGATATGACCATAGAGATCAGATACGCTGTCATACCGATCAGAAGAAGGATCCCTTCCAGACGGCTGAGTACTCCGTTTGCAAGCATGATGCACAAAATAAAAGTGATCAGGATATTGAGTGGAAGATCACGTTTTAAAATGTCCTTGTTGGTGGAGAAGGCTGCCATAAAGGCGCATATGCCGACCACGACAAGCCCATTAAAAATGTTGGATCCGATGACATTACTGAGAGCGATCTCATTGCTTCCGCTCAGTGCAGCACTCATGCTGACAGAGGCTTCCGGAGCACTGGTTCCCATGGCAACGATCGTCAGTCCGATGATCACGCTTGGGACACGCAGAAGCCGGGCGAGGGAAGAACTGCCATCCACGAAGAAATCCGCTCCCTTGATCAGGAGAACAAAACCTACAACTAACCATACATATTCCATAATTTGGTCCTTTCCGCGATAAAAGCATAAAAAACGAGACCTTTATCGCATACAAAATAGTCGATAAAAGTCTCGTTACTTACCCACAATAACCGGCCTTACGGCGTGATGACGATCATTATGACATCAGCAGATGCAAACTACTCCCTTTTATAGTAAGTATACTATGGCAGAAGCAGCAGGATGTCAATCACTAACCGGTTAAGAACCGGTAAAGATGTGGCATGTGCAATTTTATTTGTTATCAGGTAACATTTTATCGGTAACCAGGGATAATCCCTTTCCGATCAAAATACATGCAACTGCCAATGCTACTGTAATTCCTGCACAAAGTAATACACCTGTTAATCCTGTTCCCATTTTTAATAATCTCCTTTATTTTTGAATTTTACGGAATGCATATAGTTACTTTTCCGTACTGCATTCGCCATGTAAATCCGGGAAAGACTGCCATTAATGACTTGCTTGCTGCGATTTATACGGCTCTGGATCGTTAAAAATAAAGGAGTTTGTTTTTCTGCCCATCCTGATCATGGATATATCGGATGATAAACTGGCGGCTGCACAGAAAGGCTGCTGCCAGATAAAAGAACATGAGCGTCAGCAGGATGCAGAATGCGCAATAGCCTGCTGCTTCGTGACAGGTAAGATCGGCTTTTGTATTGGTAAGCCGTCTTGCTGTAGAACGGTTTAATACAACCGCATGACTTGCATAAAAGTTTTCTTCTGCGTTGATAAAATCAGGAATGATCCCCGTATCTTCCTCCAGAATACAGGGAACAGAGGTTGTCTGTGTGTAACCCAGATAGGGTATTTCATCCGCGGAAGGTATTTCCGGATTTTTATCCAGAACAGAAAGAAGGAACAGAATAAGAAGAAGCAGGCAGGCAGTTCTGTTGCGCCTGTAAGATGCTTGTTTCATATTGCTTCCTCCTTTCCTGCAATTTATTCCTGCCTTATTATATGCTTCCGATTCTCCGATTTCAATATGAATCCAGTTAAGATTACAGAAGAGAAGTCCCGGCCGCAATTGCGGATGGGAAATGATTGAAAATACAGATAGGACAAGTTACAATAAAGAAAGAGTAAGAATGGATACGGAGGTGCTTTATGAAGCAGAAACAGATACTTGCACTACTGCAGGATATGTCGCTGACAGAAAAGATCGGGCAGATGGTACAGATGGTCGGAATGCTCTATGATGCAAAGGAGCAGGGGATTATAACCGGTCCTATGATGGCAGATATGAAGGTAACGGAGGAAGATTTGAAGATGGCGGGCTCCAGCCTTCTTTTATATGGCGGGGAAAAGCTTGCCAGAATCCAGAAAAGTTATATGGAAAACCAGCCGCATCATATTCCGCAGATGTTTATGTATGATGTGATCCACGGTATGAAAACAATATTTCCGGTTCCGCTTGCACAGGGAGCGAGCTTTGATCCGGTGCTTGCAAGAGACTGTGCGTCTGTCGCAGCGAAAGAGGCAGCAGCCGGCGGAATCCATGTGGCATTTTCGCCGATGGTCGATCTGGTGCGTGATCCCAGATGGGGACGTGTGATGGAATCGACCGGGGAAGATCCGTATTTAAACGGACTGTTTGCGGAGGCTATGGTGCAGGGACTGCAGGGAGATGACATGAGCCGGGAAGGAAAGGTTTGCGCCTGTGTGAAGCATTTTGCAGGATACGGCGGTGCAACAGGCGGACGGGACTATAATACGGTAGAAGTATCTGAAAATTCCTTCCGCAATGAATATCTGCCTGCTTATGAAAAAGGGATCAAAGCAGGAGCCGGTATGGTGATGACATCGTTTAATACGGTAAACGGTGTTCCGGCGACGATCAATCAGTGGCTGATGAAAAAAGTGCTCCGGGAAGAAATGGGATTTGACGGGGTACTGATCTCAGATTTTGCGGCTATTTATGAAACGATCGCGCATGGCTGCTCGGAGGATGCCAAAGATGCGGCGCATAAAGCAGCACTTGCGGGTGTGGATATTGATATGATGACAGAGTGCTATAGAAGTGAGCTGATCAGACTGGTGGAAGATGGAACGATTCCGGAAGCACTGATCGATGAAAGTGTGCTCCGTATTCTGACACTGAAAAACAAGCTTGGCCTGTTTGAAGATCCCTATAAAGGCATGGGAGCTGAAAAGGAAGCGCAAATGCAGTTGACAGAGGCACACAGAGCACTTGCCAGAAAGGCAGCAGCGCAGACCTTTGTACTTTTGAAAAACGAAGGTGGACTGCTTCCGCTGTCGACGGAAAAGAAGATTGCCTTTATCGGCCCTTATACAGACAGCAAGTGTCTGATCAGTACATGGGCGATCTCCGGAGATGTAAAGGACTGCGTGACGATCCGTGAGGCAGCGGAAGAAGTATTCGACAGCACAAAAACCACATATGTGCAGGGGAGTGCTTTTATGCCACAGGGCTATGTATTTGAGGGCTTTGATCAGGCAGGGAATGTGCTGCCTGTGGAATATACGGAAGCGGAAAGGGCGCAGATGCTGCAGGAAGCGATAGAAGCAGCAAAGCAGGCAGAGATCGTTGTAATGCCGATCGGCGAATATTATCTGCAAAGCGGTGAGGCAACAAGCCGGGGAGATATCCGGATTCCGGAGCCTCAGCTCGTGCTTTTGCGGGAGGTTGCAAAAGTCAATGCCAATATTGGTCGTGCTGTTTAACGGAAGACCGCTTGACCTGCGGGAAGTAGAGGAAAACGCGAAAGCAGTGCTGGAAGTATGGCTTCCGGGAACAGAAGGCGGTCACGCCATTGTAGATGCATTGACAGGGAAAGTAAATCCATCCGGGAAACTGCCGATGAGTTTCCCTTACTGTGTAGGACAGATTCCTGTTTATTACAATCATTTGGCGACGGGAAGACCAAATGATCCACAGAAAAAAGAAAGATACCTGTCCAAATATCTGGATATTCCAAATGAACCATTATATCCGTTTGGGTATGGTCTTTCCTATACAGAGTTTACCATATCGGATGTCATACTTTCTTCAGACAGATTGACAGAGAACGGCGAGATAACAGCATCCGTATGCATACAAAATACAGGAGAGAGGGAAGGCAGTGATGTACTGCAGCTCTATATCCGGGATGTGACAGCTTCTGTTGCCCGCCCTGTGAAAGAGCTGAAAGGAATCGAAAAAGTCAGCTTAAAGCCGGGCGAGAAGAAGGAGATCAGTTTTCGGATCACTGAAGAAATGCTCCGGTTTGTGCGTGCGGACGGAAGCTACGGAAGTGAACCGGGTAAATTCCGTGTATGGATCTCAGACAGCAGTGACAGTGGTGTGTATCAGGAGTTTATCTTGTAATATATTGCTGTCTTGCGTATAATAAATAAGACTGGCAGAGGTAATGACAGAAAACGAACAGCAAGAAAAGGAGATAATAAATGAAAATAGCGGTTTTAGAGAGAAACAGTGTCGGAACAGATATTGATGTAACTTGTTTTGAAGATTTTGGAGAGGTTACTTATTATAGAAATACAGTAGCGGCAGATGCGGCTGAAAAGGTAAAGGATGTTGATATCATCATTGCCAATAAAGCACCAATGAATGAAGAGACGTTAAAAGATGCGCCGAATGTAAAGCTGATCTGTGAATTTGCGACCGGCTTTGACAATATTGATCTGGAATATTGTAAAAAGAGAAGAATCAAGGTTGCCAATGTGAAGGATTATTCCACTGCTGCAGTGGCACAGCATACATTTGCCCTGGCACTTTACTTATTAGAGCATCTGCCACATTATGATACCTATGTAAAGGACGGTTCTTATGGTGCGCAGGATCGGTTCAGCAATTTTGATCTGCCTTTCACAGAGCTTGCAGGCAAGACATGGGGGATTATCGGAATGGGTAATATCGGCAGAATGGTTGCCAGGATCGCAACAGCATTTGGCTGTAAAGTTATTTTTCATTCTGTGACAGGAAAGAGCACCTGTACGGAATATGAGCAGGTATCCAAGGACGAGCTGCTTGCCCAGTCCGATATTTTATCCCTGCACTGCCCACTTTCTGACCTGACGAGAAACTTTATCGACAAAGAGGCACTCTCCAAGATGAAGAAAACTGCACTTCTGATCAATGTGGCAAGGGGGCCGGTTGTCAACAATGCAGATCTGTATGACGCACTGGAAAGCGGAGAGATCGCAGCGGCGGGACTGGATGTGCTTGAAAAAGAGCCGATTGCAGCGGATAACCAGCTTGGAAAGATCCGGGATAGCAATAAGCTGATCATTACACCACATATGGCATGGGCTTCTGTGGAAGCACGTGAAAGACTGGTCAACGAGGTTTATAAAAACATAGAAGCTTTCCTGAAAGGTGAAGACAGAAATATCATTATATAATGTGGTGAAAAGGGGCTTTTTGCTTGGTTTTCCTAACGTTGTATGGTATAATAATATGAGATAAACCGTAATGGAAAACGGCAAAATGCAATATGGGAATAGTGTGAAAAGGCACTGTTGTAAGGAGTTACTATGGCAGATAAAGAATTAGATAAGAATCAGAAGGAAGAGGATATCGATATTGATGCGCTCTTTGCAAAGATGATGGCTGATAAGGCAGCCAGCGGAGAAGAAATCAAACAGGCTGAGGAAGAGCCTGAAAAAGCCGCACCGCAGCCGGAGGCTGAGAAATATGCCGTGGCAGAGAACAGTCAGGAAACAGAAGAGGAGCCTGCAGATGATATGGGTACAGAAGAAGCATCTGTAGAAACGGAACCTGCAGAAACCGTGGAATCTGCAGAGGCAGAAGATACAGATGAGGAAGAACAGCCGATATCGGAAGCAGACAGTGCTACAGACGCGGTGGAAGCAGAGCATGGCTCAGATATGGCAGAGGAAGCAGTTGCAGAAGAAAGTGGGCAGGAAGAATTTGTTCCGGTTGCAGACATTGGTACGAAAAAGAGATTTTTTACTTTTTCCCGCAGAATGTTACTTCTGGCACTTGTTCCGATGCTGGCGATCTGTATTATGATCACTATGTTCAGCACAAAGTCATTACAGTCCGGACTGGAAGAAGAGATAAAAAAATCTCTTCAGATCGTAGCAACCTCCCTGGATGAAACATATAGCAATCTGTATGAAGGTGACTATAAGCAGGATCTGACAGGACGTGTTACCAAAGGTGAAGTGCTGATTACCGGTGATAATAAATTGATTGATGCGCTTAAGGAAAGAACCGGATTTGAAATGACGTTGTATTTTTACAACATGCGTCTGATCACAACCGTAAAGCGTGAAAAGGGCGGAAGAGCTACCGGTACAAGACTGGATAAGGAAATTGCAGAACAGATTAATAAAGGTGAGTCTGTTTTTGTGGAAAATGTAGATATTGAAGGACATACCTATTATGCATATTATCAGCCGCTTTTAAATGCGGATGGTGCGGTAGCAGGTGCGATCGGAGTTGCAAAAGAGTCCGAAGATGTACAGGCCAATATCAAGGGGCAGACAACGAAGATCATTATTATGTCTGTGGTTCTGATGGGTGTTGTATCGATCATTATTGTGCTGCTTGCATCCAAAATGGTATCAGTCATGGAAGAGACAAGAAAGTTCTTAGGCCAGATCGTGAAGGGAGAGCTTTCTACTAATGTGAATAAGAAGATCACAAAGCGTAACGATGAGCTGGGAGATATTTACAATATTTCCATCCGGCTGCAGAATGCGCTGAGGCGTATTGTTTCAGATATTAAGAAATCTTCTTCAGACCTGATCACATCGGCAGATCAGCTGACCAATATGGCCATTAATACAAGAGGAACCGTGGACGAAGTTTACCAGTCGCTGGAGGAAATTACCAAGGGATCTGCAACGCAGGCAGACGAAACCGGTGTTGCAAAGCATAATGTGGATCGGATCGGTGAGCAGATCACATATATTACAGATGAGGTAGATGCACTGACCAGACATGCAGAGCAGATGTCAGATGCAGAAAAGGCTTCAGAGGTGATCATCGGAGAATTAAATGCCTCCAATGAAGAAGCAAGTACGTCCGTGACAAAGATAGCAGAACAGATCAATACATTGAATGATTCGATCGCATCCATCCAGTCTGCGATCACAATGATCCAGAATATTGCAGATGAGACAGATCTTCTTTCCTTAAATGCAAGTATCGAAGCTGCCAGAGCTGGAGATGCAGGTCGTGGATTTGCGGTTGTTGCCCAGCAGATCAGTAAACTGGCTGAGCAGTCCAATACGACGGCAGAGGAAGTAGAAAAGATCATTGCAGAGATCATTTCCGAATCTAACCGCATGGTTGAGGTAATGGAAGAAGTGAAGGTGAAGATGGATCAGCAGCAGCAAAAGCTGGATGAGACAATGGAGAAATCCAATGCAGTGGCTGTTGGTGTCAGCAACTCGCTTGATAATATTGAAAATATCCGTGGAAAGGTCAGCGTTCTAAGTGATTCGGGAGATGCCATTCAGGATGTGGTACATAATCTGGCGTCTATTTCCGAGCAGAATGAAGCTTCTACAACGAGTACAATGAACTCCGCACAGGGCATGAGTGATACGATGAACAGCCTCGAGGTTTCATCTGAAAACCTTCGCCAGCTCGCCGGTAAACTCGACGAAGCCCTCGCGATCTTCAAGATGTAATAGGCGCAAAAGAAAAACAAGCGGCTGCGTAAGCGGCCATTTGTTTTTCTTGCGCCATTAACGAGCAAACCGTCTGCGAAGCAGACGATAGAGCACCGAAGGTGCGGGTTTGCGAGTCTA
>ERZ1034998.2206-NODE-2206-length-10865-cov-3.569103_pt1 | contig 10865 bp, 9 predicted proteins | sample MGYA00520621_ERZ1034998 | MGnify/ENA primary metagenome ERZ1034998 (study PRJEB33766, sample SAMN09781748) | gut metagenome | biome: gut microbiome | host: Homo sapiens | place: Madagascar | study: EMG produced TPA metagenomics assembly of the PRJNA485056 data...
CTGATGAGGTGGTTGATTTGTCGTTGAAGAAGCGCACTATTGACAAGGTGATAACCGACAGCTTTGAACAGATAGTTTATTCTCTTAACCAGCCCACCGGCGCGCGTAACTATCAGGCTGTTTTCTGGAATATTTCCTATTATGACAGGTACTATTTCGACAGTCTTTTTGGTAATTTCTATTTCCCCGATGGAAGTCAGCCCGATTGGGAAGGTCTGTCATGGTTGCAGAAGCGATTCATGAAGTGGTTCAACGAGGAGCGCACCAAGACGGTGCTTACCTTCCCTGTCGAGACCATGGCCATGCTTACCGAGAATGGTGAATGTAAGGACAAGGAGTGGGGAGAGTTTGCTGCCGAGATGTACTCCGAGGGTCACAGTTTTTTCACATATCTCAGCGACAATGCCGACAGCCTCAGTTCTTGCTGTCGTCTGCGTAACGAGATACAATACAATGGGTTCAGCTATACGCTGGGAGCCGGTGGAGTTTCGACCGGTTCGAAGAGCGTGCTCACTATCAACCTGAATCGTTGCATACAGTATGCTGTCAATCACAATCTCGACTATAAGGAATATCTCTCTCATGTCATAGACCTCTGCCACAAGGTGCAGTTGGCTTATAACGAAAACCTCAAGGAACTTCAGAAGAATGGTATGCTTCCGCTGTTTGATGCAGGTTACATCAACTTGAGCCGTCAGTATCTCACCATCGGTGTCAATGGTCTGGTAGAGGCTGCCGAGTTTATGGGACTGAAGATTAATGACAATCCCCAGTATCTGGAGTTCGTTCAGACAGTCTTGGGACTGGTTGAGAAGTACAACAAGCAATACCGCAGCAAGGAAGTCATGTTCAATTGTGAGATGATACCTGCCGAGAATGTGGGTGTTAAGCATGCCAAGTGGGATAGGGAGGATGGCTATTTCGTTCCCCGTGATTGCTACAACTCTTATTTCTATGCGGTGGAAGATGATTCGCTGACTGTGATTGATAAGTTCAAACTCCATGGCGCTCCTTATATCGAACATCTTACTGGTGGTTCGGCTCTGCACATGAATCTTGAAGAGCATTTGAGCAAAGACCAATACCTGCAGTTGTTTAAGGTAGCTGCCAAGGAAGGCTGTAACTATTTCACATTCAATATCCCCAATACCGTTTGTAATGATTGTGGACACATCGACAAGAGATACCTCAAAGAGTGTCCTGTCTGCAAGAGCAAGAATGTAGATTATCTTACGCGCATCATAGGTTATCTCAAGCGCGTAAGCAATTTCTCACAGGCCCGACAGGCTGAGGCAGAAAGAAGATACTATGCTAAAGTACGTTAATACAGGCATCGTTTTCCAAGAGATACCCGACGAGGTGACACTGGCAATTAATATCAGTAATTGCCCGTGCCACTGTCCCGGGTGTCACAGCAAGTTCCTTTGGGAGGATGTGGGTGCTCCATTGACGACAGAAGTGCTGGATGAGTTCATTGCCAAGTTCGGCAGCAACATTACCTGCATCTGTTTCATGGGTGGAGATTCTGACCCTTCCTATCTTAGCCAGCTTGCTGCCTATATCCACGCCAAATATCCTCATTACAGAGTAGCGTGGTATAGTGGGCGACTCCGTATCTCTTCCCAGGCATCCAAGAACGTCTTTGATTATATCAAGGTGGGTCCATACATAGCCCATCTTGGTTCTCTCAAGTGCAAGACCACCAACCAGCGTCTCTATAAACTGGATGCTGCGGGTGACATGCAGGATATAACCTATCGTTTCTGGTCACGATGATGATGGAGAAAGAACATAGACCGGCCATTGCCGTAATAGATGGTAATACGTTGGCAGCAATAGGATTGAAGACTATTCTCCAGCGTATTATGCCTATTATGGATGTCGAACTCTATGGCTCCTTCAATGAGTTTGAGGCTTCTGTCCCAGATAGGTATTTCCACTTCTTTGTTTCGGTCAACATCGTCCTTGCCCACCGCATGTTCTTCCTGGAGCATAGCCGCAAGACGATAGTGCTTACCACTTCCAGTGAAAGCCTTACGGGTTTTCATAGTATTAATGTCAATGTGTCAGAGGATATTCTGGTCAAGTCGCTGCTTATGTTGGAGCAGCATGCCCATTCTCGCGGACGCAACTTGCCTATGGATGTTCCTGCCGGTAATGCCGGAATACTTACCGATAGGGAGATAGAAGTTCTGGTATTGATTGTTGAGGGGTATATCAACAAGGAGATTGCCGACAAGCTGCATATTGGTTTGACCACAGTCATCTCCCATCGCAAGAACATCATGGACAAACTTGATGCGCGAAGCGTATCGGCCCTTACTATCTATGCTGTCACGCATGGATATGTAGATATCGCAAATATCTGATATTTCTTACTTTTTTCTTATAAGAATGGCGACAAGAGATGTCCTACCCATCCCTTGAACTTCTGCCACGGCGTGCGCCATTCATCCCATTTCTTCTCGTCCAACAGGAAGCTATCCTTTTTATTGTTTTCGAAGAGATTATCCAATTCGCGGGTAGTATGGCTGTCCACGATTACAGCATTGGCTTCATAGTCCCAGCTCAGACTGCGTGCATTCAGATTGGCACTTCCCACGGTGCACACTTTCCCATCGACCATGATAATCTTGGTGTGATGGAAGCCAGGCGTGTACATCCATATCCTGCAACCGTGTTTCATCAGTTTGTGGGCATTGTAGAACCCACAATCTGGCGTCAGAGGGATGTCGCTGTGGGTAGAGAGCATTATCTCTACCTTTACACCACGCTTGACAGCATTCTTGAACGCTTTCTTGAGTTTTCTGTTCAATGTGAAGTAGGGGTTGATGAGCTTGATGCTGTCTTGGGCACAGTTGATGGCGTTCTCGTAGAAATACCTGATTATATCATTGCTTGTGCGAGGCTCGCGATTGATAATGCCCACAACCTTTTTCCCCCGACTCTCTGTGGTGTCTGGTTTCAGCCCTGTAAAGTAAGAGGTGTCGGTATAGTCACCGCGATAATACTGGGCACCATGGACATTCTGCCCAGTAGTCTTGTTCCACATCTTCAGGAAGATACGTTGCAGCGTATTTACCTCGTTGCCATCCAGACGGCAATGCATGTCATGCCATGAGCCAACCTTTTCCGTTCCCTTGATGTAGTAGTCTGCCACATTCATACCGCCGATATACGCTATGCGTCCGTCGATGACCACAATTTTGCGGTGGTCGCGTGTCAAGACATGGTTTATCCAGGGGAAGACGATGGGGTCAAACTTGTATATCTCTACACCTTTGGCGCGTATGGTGTCCAGATGGCGCTGCTTGAGTGGACGGTTGTTGGAAGAATTGCCAAAAGCGTCGAAAAGCGCTCTGACCTCAACACCGTGTTGGGCCTTCTCTTCGAGCAGATGGAAAAGCTCGCGGGCAATCGAGTCATTTCTGAAGTTGAAATACTCCAGATGTATGGAGTGGCGGGCGTTCCTGATGGCTTGAAACATATCCTCAAACTTTTCCCGCCCCGTAGCAAGCAAGGTTACGGAATTGTTGTGAGAGAAACTTACGCCCCTCTCCTTCAGTTTGTTTACGATAACAGAGTCTGATGTCTGTGCGTTGGCACAGACACAGATTAACAATACTATGATTGTTGTTATGATATGTTTCACCTTTGGTTTTATAATGTATTAAATCATGCAACTGTAGTGGTCCACTACGCCCAGTAGTTTGTTTTCTTCGTTTACTACCAATACTGTATGCACCTTGTATTGATGCATGATGCGTTGTATCTCGGTTATCTTGGTTGATGGCAATACCGATTTGGGTGTTGTCGTCATGATGTCTTTCACCTTCTTGTCAAAGAACTTCTCACGCCATTTCTCCATAGCTCTGCGTATGTCGCCGTCGGTAATCAGACCGATAACCTTGTCGTTCTCTGTCGATACACCCAGACCCAATTTGCCTTTGCTCACCAGTATGATGGCGTCGCCAAGGTTCATCTCCTTGTCGATTACCGGCAGGTCGTGGCTTATCATGACGTCTTCAGCTGTGGTCAGCAGGCGTTTGCCCAACTCGCCACCTGGGTGGAACTGGGCGAAATCGCGAGGTTCGAAATGTCTTACCTCCATCAGAGCCACAGCCAGCGCATCGCCCATAGCCAGTGCGGCGGTGGTGCTGCTTGTCGGGGCGAGGTTGAGCGGGCAAGCCTCCTTCTTTACCCATACCTTGATGTGGGCATTGCTGTATTTTGCAAGCAGCGAGTTCTCGTTGCCCGTCATCGAGATGATGGGTATGTTCATGTGCAGTACCATGGGGATGAAGCGGAGCAGTTCGTCGGTCTGTCCCGAGTTGCTCAGCGCCAGCACGATGTCATCCGAAGTCATCACTCCCAAGTCTCCATGGAAAACATCCAATGGGTTGATGAAAAATGCGGGAGTTCCCGTTGACGACAGCGTTGCGGCAATCTTGGCTCCGATATGTCCGCTTTTGCCTACACCTGTCACGATGATTTTACCCTTGCAGTTATAAATCATGTTGACAGCCTTGTCGAAATTCTCGTCCAGCTGTGGAATCAGTTCCAGCAGAGCCTGTGCCTCGTCTTCGAGACACTGCTTGGCGTATTGGCGTATTTGTGTGGGTTGTGTTGTCATAAGAGTTCTGTGATTAAGTTTTCCAGTTTGTCCAATGGTAACATGTTCGGGCCGTCGCTGAGTCCCTTGTCCGGATTGGGGTGTACCTCAAAGAAGTAGCCATTGGCGCCGAAGGCCTTGGCAGCCTTGGCCATGGCGGGTATGAACTGTCGGTCGCCGCCCGTTGTGCCGTTGGCAGCGCCTGGTCGCTGCACGCTGTGTGTGCAGTCCATGACCACCGTTGGCACTATCTCCTTCATGTCGGGGATGTTTCTGAAGTCTACCACAAGGTTATTGTAGCCAAAGCTGTTTCCTCTTTCGGTGAGCCATACCTCGGTGGCGCCCGAATCCAGCGCCTTCTCCACGGGGTAGCGCATGTCCTTTCCGCTCAGAAACTGTGCCTTCTTGATGTTTATGATTTTACCAGTCTTGGCGGCAGATGTCAGCAGGTCGGTCTGGCGGCAGAGAAAAGCCGGTATCTGTATGACGTCCACTACTTCGCCTACAGGTTGCGCTTGCAAGCTTTCGTGTATGTCGGTGAGGATTCGCAGTCCGTATTTGGTCTTGATATCATTGAGCATGGTCAGTCCTTTCTCCAGCCCCGGCCCTCTGAACGAGCGGATGGAGGTGCGGTTGGCCTTGTCAAATGATGCCTTGAAGATAATCTCTGTCGAGAGTTTCTTGTTGATACTTACTAACTTCTCTGCTACTGTTTCCAATAGTTCCATGTTCTCGATGACGCATGGACCGGCAATGAATAGTGGTTGCATAGCTTGCTTATGTTTAGTTGACTATATTCTTTATAATTGTTGGGAGAGATACCGCATCAGGCATCGTCTCCGTTGGATATGATATGTATGTCGCGCTGTGGGAACGGAATTTCTATGTTGTGCTCAGTCAGTACATTATAGATGGTTTCCATGATTTCGCCCTTGGCGTAGGTGGTGGTCAGCACGGGAACCCACACGATGAGCTTGAAGTCGATGCTGTTGTCGCCGAAGTTGGCAAATACCATCTTGGCTGGTCTTGTGGCATCCTTGCACTTTAGCTTGTTCACCGCGTTGCATACCAGGTCGCGCACCGTATTGACATTGGTGCCATAGGCCACTCCGAATGGTATGCTTGCCACCTCATAGCCGTGGTTTCTTGTCAGGTTCTTGTAGTTCTTGGTAAAGAGCTGGGAGTTCTGGAAAGCAATCACGCTGCCGTCGGTTGTGTCCATGAGTGTAGAGGTGTAGGATATCGAACTCACCGTGCCTCTTATGCCGTCACATTCGATGAGGTCGCCCACCTTGATGCGTCCCGCCATGAGAGATATGCCGTAGTAGATGTTCTCGATGATGTCCTTCATCGCGAAACCGATACCTGTTGACAGACCTCCTGAGATGACCACGAGCCAGGTGTTGTTCACGTGGAAGATACTCAATACCAGCATCAGCCATACACCCCATACCACAACCTGCAGCACGTTCTTTGCCATGACGTTCTTGCTCGCGGCGGTCGTGGGGTCGGTCTTCTCGAAGTGGAGCTTTAGGAAATCCTTGCTTGTCTTGTTGACATACGCGAAGACAATATACAGGATGGACGCCATGAAGATGCCGAGGATGCTTATTCTTATGTTGTCGGAGTCTATGAAGTTGTTGGTATAGATACGCATGGTCGTATCACTCAGATTGAAGATGTCGGCAGCCCAATAGATGGAGAATATCACCGACACCACGCCCATTACCGGCAGAAGTACCGTATAGACAAGCCTATAAGCCCATTTCTGCGTGATGGGTTTGGCCAAGATGCCGTTGCGTTCGGAGTACGCCTTGATGATGCCCTTCAGACAGGTGATGGTCAGGATGCAGGTAAGCTGCATTATCCACCATATCAGCATCTCAACGCTCAACAGGGTGTAGCCTATCCATGAACAGATGGTAGCACCCACGAATACGATGAGCGAAAGATAGGTATAATAGACATCGGTCTTGGGGATGTTGTGACCATGTCGCTTGATGACATTCCACTGCCACAGGGTGCAGGCCAGCAGAACGGGTGGGAAGATAAGATTGGTGAATATGTTGGGAATCAGTACTATGCGGAAGCTGATGATGATGAAGTCGATGACAATCAGAGGGGCATAGATGCGGAAACCGCTCTTTATCTGCTTGGTGCTCAGACGGATAAGCAGCGAGATGAGTATCACGCCCAAAAGCCAGGCATATTCTACCAGCAGATTGCAGGCCATAATCAGGAAGTTCTGGTCGGCTGCCAGTCTGATGATGGCCAGCACGATGGCAAAGGTTACTACCGTTGCTGCCATGGTGATACACGTGCGCTTGCCGATAAACGTTTCGTGTGTGGCACTGATGTTGTCTGTCTTCAGCAGACGTGTCACCCTCTGCATGAGACGCTGTGATTTGAACAGGCGGGTTATCGCTACCCTGAACAGCAGCACGTTGAGCGAGATGGAAATGATACCGCCAAACAGGATGATTACCAGCAGACCAAACATAAGCCTGCTGTCCCATTGCGACTTGCGCTTGGCCTGCGGCTTGTATTTCTCCGAGAGCGTTTCGGTTGTCTCGCTCACGTTGGTACTGATATGTCTGAGTATGGTGAAGTAGTTGTCGCCGGCATTGTTGAATATGCTGGCCTGTATGTCACCATAACGCTTGATGGCGTAGTCGTTCAGACTGCTCAGCTGTCTCTCAGTGTTGTGATAATACTTGATGTACATACTCATCTGTTCGTTGTTGCTTTTCAGCGTTCTGAGTATGTTGATAGACAGGGTGAGGCAGACATTGCGGTCTATGGCAGCGTGCTCGCTCAGCGTGCGGTCGCTCATCTGGCTCAGTACATTTACCAAGGAGTCAAACCGCGCTATCTCGCTCGTGGAGCGCTGCAGATAGTTTTCAAAGGGAATAACCGACTTCTTGAACGCATGATACATCTCTGTAGCTTCATGACAGGCGTAGGTCAAGTCAAATATATATCCCGACTTCTGCGAGTATAGCATCAGCGAGTTCTGGCTGCACTGGTTGATGATTGAATACATGTTCATAGTCATCTGGTCCTGCTGCTCTTTCAGGTATCCCGTCTGGCGTTCCAGTTCTATTCTGTAGCCAGTGAGCTCCTGACGCAGGATGGCCAGAGTGTGCGACAGGTCCTTTTCCTTTAAGACGGCCATTGAGGGCATTGCCACTGTGAGCAGCAGTAGCAGCATGAATATCTTTGTTTTCATATTATCTCTCATTATACATGCAAATTTACTCAAAAGAATCGAATTGTGTAAGGATATTTTTATTAATTTTGTACTATTAAACCAAAAATAGGATAGTAATGATAATTATTGCTGATTGCGGAGGTACAAAGAGTGATTGGGCGCTTGTCTGCGACGACAGAACGGTTGTGCGTATGCAGACAGGGGGCATCAATCCCATCCATCAGAGTGAGGATGATATCGTAAAGCAGCTTGATGCTGTGGTTCAAGAGGTTACCCGTAGACGGGCCGCCGCTTCCACGCTCGATATCTACTTCTATGGTGCTGGCTGCAATGCCGTGGGCACGGGCCTCGTCAGTGCTATCCTTGCCCGGGTCTTTGCCCCGTTTGCTCCTGGGCTCCACGTGTGGTCCGACCTTCTTGGCGCCGCCCGTTCCCTGTGCCAGCACGCCGAGGGTATTGCCTGTATTCTCGGTACTGGTTCCAATTCGTGTCTCTATGATGGCGAGAGCATCGCTGCCAATACCCCTCCTTTGGGTTACATCTTGGGCGACGAAGGCAGTGGGGCCGATTTGGGCAAGCACTTCCTGCACGACTTGCTTAAAGGCCAGCTTCCCGAGCAGCTTTGTGACGAGTTCTACTCCTCTTGCCAGCTTTCCTATCCCCAGGTTATCCAGCGCATCTACCAGCAGCCGCGTGCCAACAGTTTCTTGGCATCTCTTGCTCCGCTTATCCATCGACACCTGGACAATCAGCAGGTGTACGACATGGTTCTTGAGCGTTTCCGCTCGTTTGTGCGTTACAACCTGAAGCCCTACCGTCGCCCCGACCTTCCCGTGAGTTTTGTGGGTAGCGTGGCTTATTATTTCCGCGACCTGTTGGCTGAGGCCATAGAGCGCGAGGGGCTGAAGATGGGCACCGTGGCCCGTACGCCTATGGCAGGATTGCTGGCCTATCACGGGGTGGATGCGGCAGATGTATAGGCATCTCTTTACATCTTCTTTTTCAGTGCATATAAGTTGACTTCAAGGTTTGATTTGTGGATTTCAAGGTTTGATTTCATGGTTTCATACTGCGAATTACCTATTTCCAACTTCGCAATTACTCTCAGGCAGGTCAGGGCTAAGTATGGCCAGCAGGCTGTGTATGCTACCATCATGGCCGGAAGAGTGAAGATGGGCTTGGGGGAATAAAAAACAATCGCAATGCCCATGGGGATGAACATTGCGATTGGCTGTTGGTATCTAATGGATTAGAACTCAGAGGTAAAGTGGAACTTGATGTGCTCGAAGTCCTGCTGGGCCATTGACAGTACGTAGCCGCTGTCTGCCAGGAACACGTCGCGACCCTCAGAGTCTTTGGCCATATACTGGTATTTGCGCTTCTTGAAGTTCTCATACTCCTTCTCGTCATCGCTTTCTATCCAGCAGGCCTTGTAGAGATGCACGGGCTCCCAACGGCACTTGGCATTGTACTCGTTTTCCAGTCGATACTGGATTACCTCAAACTGCAGCTGACCTACGGTTCCCACAATGCGGCGGTTGTTGAACTGATTGACAAACAACTGGGCCACACCTTCGTCCATGAGCTGCTCCAGACCTTTGTAGAACTGCTTGGACTTCATGGGGTCGTCGTTCTCGATGTATTTGAACAGTTCGGGAGAGAAGCTGGGGAGTCCTCTGAAGTGGATAAGCTCGCCCTCGGTCAGCGTGTCGCCTATCTTGAAGATTCCGTTGTCGGGGAGTCCGACGATATCGCCTGGGTAGGCCTCGTCGATGGTCGACTTGCGCTGTGCCATGAACTGCGTAGGTGATGAGAACCTTACGGTCTTGCCCAGACGTACGTGGGTATAGGGCTGGTTGCGCTGGAACTTGCCCGAACAGACCTTGCAGAAGGCGATACACGAACGGTGGTTGGGGTCGATGTTGGCTGTAATCTTGAAGATGAAGCCTGTGAATTTGGGCTCGGTTGGTTCGACCATACGTTCTTCGGCCTTGGTGGGGCGTGGGCTCGGTGCTATCTGTACAAAGCAGTCGAGCAGCTCCTGTACACCGAAGTTGTTTAAGGCACTGCCGAAGAAGACGGGTGCAACATCGCCGCTACGGTAGGTCTCAACATGCTGGTCGAGTTCGCTGCTGGCCACATCTACGGCAATCTTCTCTGTAACCCTCTGCTTGTTAGGGGTAAACAGGTTGAGCTGCTGCTCGAAGATATTGTATACACCCTTGAATCTCAGTCCCTGGCCGATGGGCCATGACAGTGGGCGCACATGTATCTGCAGTTCCTTCTCCAACTCGTCGAGCAGGTCGAAGGGGTCGCGGCCCTCACGGTCCATCTTGTTGACAAAGATGATAACCGGCGTGTTGCGCATGCGGCACACCTCCATCAGCTTGCGTGTCTGGGTCTCCACTCCTTTGGCAGAGTCGACCACGATAATGGCAGAGTCTACGGCTGTAAGCGTGCGGTAGGTATCTTCGGCAAAGTCCTGGTGACCAGGGGTGTCAAGGATATTTACCTTGTAGTCCTGATAGTCAAACTCCATGACCGATGTAGAGACCGAGATTCCTCTCTGCTTCTCTATATCCATCCAGTCTGATGTGGCAGTCTTTCTTATCTTGTTGCTTTTTACAGCTCCAGCCACCTGAATCTGTCCTCCGAAGAGCAGGAACTTCTCTGTCAGCGTGGTCTTACCGGCATCTGGGTGTGAGATGATGGCAAAGGTCCTTCTACGTTCTATTTCGTTCATTCTATTATGTTGTTTGCAGTTTTTTGATACATTCCTCCAGGCTTTCCTCCCAGTAGGGTATGTCTATATTGTAAGTATTCTTAATCTTGGTCTTGTCCAGCACGCTGTAATGCGGACGGTGGGCTGGGGTGGGGTATTCCTCGGTGTGCAGCGGGCTTACCTTGCATCCCTGGATGCCGGCTATGCGGTGGATGGCTTTGGTAAAGTCGTACCAACTGATGACTCCCTCATTGCTGAAGTGGTAGATGCCCGGGATGATGCCTTGGTTGATGGCTGTCATGATGGTGGCTGCCAAATCG
>ERZ1034998.2207-NODE-2207-length-10860-cov-2.983341_pt1 | contig 10860 bp, 8 predicted proteins | sample MGYA00520621_ERZ1034998 | MGnify/ENA primary metagenome ERZ1034998 (study PRJEB33766, sample SAMN09781748) | gut metagenome | biome: gut microbiome | host: Homo sapiens | place: Madagascar | study: EMG produced TPA metagenomics assembly of the PRJNA485056 data...
TGGACGGCGGCGTGGACGCCAACACCTGCCACCAGTGCATCCACGCCGGCGCCAACGTGCTGGTGGCCGGCAGCGCCGTGTACAAGGCGGAGGATATCCCTGCCCGCATCAAAGAACTGAGAGGTTAACACCCATGGAATACTTTCCCGCGCCCCTTGAAAAGCTGGTGGAGCAGTTCGCCCGTCTGCCGGGCATCGGCGGCCAGACCGCGCCGGTGATTGCCCTGACCTATCCCTCCTGGCTGAACTTCGTCATCTGCTTTGCCGCGGCTCTGGTCTGGGGCAACAACTACTACTGGATGAAGATAGCCTCCTGCCGCAGCGAGAAGGTGGCCCGCAAGTCCTTCATTCTGGCCGCAATTCTGCTGACTGTGATCTTCACGGTTCCCTTCGCCATCATCGGCCTGTACGGCGGCGCCTTCTTCGGCGATGTCTTCATCAACGGCGGCGGCGAACTGCCCGCAACGGCAGCCTACGGTTTCCTGGCCCGCACCTTCGTGCCTCTGCTGGGCAGCTTCTTCGTGGTGGGCGCCTGCGCGGCCTCCATCTCCACCGCTTCCACCTCCGCGCTGGGCGCCTCCGCTGTGGCCAGCCGCGACATCTATCAGCGCCTCATCAAGCCGGACGCCACCCCCAAGGAGACGCTGAAGGCCTCCAAGTTCATCATGATCGGTCTGGGCATCCTGACCTGGATCCTGTGCCAGTTCCCCGGCGGCGCGACCTATCTGTTCGCCTTTGCCAACTGCTGGCTGGTTCCTCCCGCCATCCTGCTGATGCTGGGTGCGATTTGGCCCCGCTTTAACAACACCGGCGCCTTCGTCGGCGCACTGGCCGGCATGATCTCCATGTGCCTGTTCACCCTGCTCAACGACGTGTTCCATGTGTTCAACATCGGCAGCTACATTTACATGGCCACCGCCGGTTTCCTGATCACCCTGATCGCCGCTCTGATCGGCAGCCTCTTCGGCAAGCCCAAGTACTATGGCCGCAAGGGCTGGGAGCGCGTGCCCAATGACCACAACCGGATTCAGGTCAAGCTGGACGACTTTGATCGTCAGGTCCTCGAGCTGATCCGTCTGGGCCACTGCTATCAGGCTGACATCACCGACTACATGGGCGTGGACTCCGCGAAGGCTGCCGCCTCTGTGGAAAAGCTGGATCAGGGCGGTCTGATCGTCCGTGCCGGCACCTGGGGCACCAAGTTCTACACCTATTCCATCACTGAGCGTGGCGACGCTGCTCTGGGCAAGCTCGCCGGCAAGGAAGCTCAGCTCTGCGCCGCAGGTCTGAACGATATGTACCTCGATCTGCTGAAGATCGTGGCAGAGGATCCTGCAAAGCAGGCGGACTTCATCAAGAAGCACGGCGTTCGCTCCATGCAGATGGCGGCGATCTCCTCGCACCTGACCCGCAAGGGCTACATCATCGAGGGCGGCCTGTTCAAGCGCAAGCTGCGCCTCACCGACAAGGGCGCTGCGCTGGTCAAGCAGTTCGCCGCGTAACCAATCGGAAAGGAACGGAGGGCGGCAGAAATGCCGCCCTCCTCAAAAAAGAGGCATGCGAACAGAATTATATCAGAGCAAATGTATGTCCGCGTCCGACGCGGCAGAGAGCATTCGCTCCGGCGAGACGGTTTTTGTCTCCGGCGGCGCTTTGACCCCATTGGAGATCGGCAACGCCATGGGCGATCTGGTCGGGCAAAGGACGGGCATCCGGGTGATGACCTATCTGCCGCTGGCCGCGTCAAGGCTGTACACCGCGCCGGAGGGGACAGACACCTTTTCCATGGAGTCTATCTTTTATAACGGTCCGCTGAGAAAGCTGGATGCGGCGGGAATGTGCAGTTTTATCCCGGCGAATCTGCGCTCCGCCGCCCGGGACTGGTGCTGTGAGACGCCGGAGATCGACGTCATGGTGCTCACGGTCTCGCCGATGGATCGCCACGGCTATTTCACGCTGGCAGGGCAGTGCACCGTGGAGATGGATCTGATCCCCCGTGTCAAGCGGCTGATCGTGGAGGTCGCCTCTCACGCGCCCCGCATTTTCGGCGATGTCCGGATCCCCCTCTCACGGGTGTGGGGCATCGTGGAGTCTGACCGCTATCCCTGCGTCCTCCCCCGTGAGACCCCGACCCGTGAGGACGAGCTGTTGGGGGCGCAGGTGGCGGAGCTTGTGGATGACGGCTCTACCATTCAGCTGGGCTTTGGCGGCACCATTGACGCATTGGCTCAGCAGCTGCGCGGCAAACAGGGGCTGGGCATCCATACGGAGTCCTTCTCTGACTCGGCGATGGAGCTGATGGAGTGCGGTGCGGTGACAAACGAGCAGAAGAGCCTGTATCCGGGTCTTTCCGTCACCTCGTTCAGCATGGGCAGCGAGCGGCTTTACGACTTTGTAAATGACAACCCTGCCATTCTTCACAAGAGCATTTCCTACACCAACGCGCTGTCCGTCATCGCCCAGAACCGGAAGATGGTGTCCATCAACGCGACGCTCTATGTGGATCTCAGCGGTCAGTGCGCCTCTGAGGCGGTGGGCTTTCAGCAGATCTCCGGGCCGGGCGGTCAGATCGACACCGGTCTGGGCGCGCAGATGGCGGGCGGAAAATCCATCATCACGGTGAAATCCACCCGGGAGCTGAAAAACAGCGCCGGAACTACGGAGCTTCAGTCCTGCATTCTGCCCTGCTTGCCCCTGGGCACGCCGGTCACCTATGCCCGCAGCAACGTTCAATATGTGGCGACGGAATACGGTGTGGTGAATCTGCGGGGGCAGACCATCCCGGAGCGGGCACGGAGACTGATCTCCATTGCACACCCCCAGTTTCGGGACTGGCTGCGGGAGGAGTATCAGCGGCTGTACCGGACAAAACTTTGAAAAGGAGCAGTCCCGATGAATCAGAAAGATTATATTGACCTCTCCCGGCGGGAGGCAGTCATTGTAGCCTACGGGCGTTCACCGATCGGAAAGGCGCCCAAGGGCGTGTTCCACAGCACCCATCCCGTCGATCTGGGCGCCCAGACCCTGAAAGGGGTGCTGGCGCGGGTGCCGCAGCTGGACAGTGCGCAGATCGACGACGTGGTCGTGGGCTGCGCCTACCCGGAGGAGCGTCAGGGCTGGCAGTTCTCCCGGGTGATCGTGCAGCGGGCGGGTCTGCCGGACAGCGTCTGTGCCCAGACCCTGACCCGGTTCTGCTCCTCCGGCTTGCAGGCCATTGCCACCGGCGCCAACGCCATTCTGGCCGGACAGGCGGATGTGATCGTAGCCGGCGGCGTGGAGAGCATGTCGCAGGTCAAAAAGATGGCCTATCCCGAGGAATATTGGGAGAGCTATCTGGCGGAGCATTATCCCGAGGCCTATATGGGCCCCGGTCTGACGGCGGAAAACGTGGCAGAGCGCTGGAAGGTCAGCCGCGCGGACATGGACGCCATGGCGGTGGAAAGTCACCGGCGGGCGGATCAGGCACAGCAGGCCGGATTGTTTGACGAGGAGATCATTCCCGTCTATGCCAATACGGACGACGGAGATCGGGTGCTGGTGACTCGGGATGAGGGCGTTCGCCCCGGCACAAATGCGGAGAAACTGGCTCAGCTCAAGCCGTGCTTTGTGGAAAATGGCTCGGTCACGGCGGCAACCTCCTCCCAGATGAGCGACGGCGCCGCCTTTGTGGTGCTGATGAGCCGCCAGAAGGCTGAGGCGCTGGGCGTGAAGCCGCTGGCCCGGCTGGTCGGCTTTGCCGTGGGCGGCTGCCCGGCGGAGGTCATGGGCATCGGCCCGATTTACGCCGTGCCCAAGGTGCTGGAACGGACCGGGCTTACGCTGGAGGATATGGAGGTCATTGAGCTGAACGAGGCTTTTGCCTCGCAGGCGCTGGTCTGCATCCGGGAGCTCGGCATGGATCCGGAGCGGGTCAACCCCAATGGCGGCGCGCTGGCGCTGGGGCATCCCCTCGGCGCGACGGGTGCTGTGCTGACCTGTAAGGTGCTGTCCCAGCTTCGCCGCAACGGCGGCCGGTATGGCATGGTGACAATGTGCATCGGCGGCGGCATGGGAGCCGCAGGTATTTTTGAATTGCTGAATGGCACGATCTGAATTGTGCAGAAAAGGAGCGATTTACTATGGCAAAGAAAACGATTATCACGGTGGCAACGACCGGCGCATGGCCCAAGAAGGAGAACAACCCGAATGTTCCCATGACGCCCCGGGAGATTGCAGAGGACGTCTACGACTGCTGGCAGGCCGGCGCCGCCATCGCCCATCTGCATATGCGGGACGATGAGGGCAACGGCAGCATGGACACCGCCAAGTTCCGCGAGACGGTGGAGATCCTGCGCGGGGAGCATCCGGACTGCGACATCGTTCTGAATATGACTACCTCCGGCGCCCTGATCAAGGATGAGGATCTGCGTAAGGCGCATCTGCGTGAGCTGCGCCCGGAGATGGGCACCTTTGACTGCGGCAGCATGAACTGGCTGCACTCTGCGGTGTTCCTGAACTCCCCTCAGTTTTTGGAGAGTCTGGGCAAGGATATGCAGGAGTGGGGCATCAAGCCGGAGATCGAGGTGTTTGATCCCGGCATGATCGGCAACGCGGCCTATTTCCTGAAAAAGGGCGTGCTGAAGGCTCCGCTGCACTTCCAGTTCTGCATGGGCTGTGCCAACGGCATTCCCGGCTCCATGAAAAATCTGGTGTTCATGAAGGAAACGATGGAGACTCTGTGCCCCGGCTCCACCTGGAGCTGCTTTGGCGTGGGCCACTGTGCGCTGGAGATGACCTATGGCGCGGTCGCCATGGGCGGCCATATCCGCGTGGGCATGGAGGACAACGTGATGTACTCCAAGGGCGTGCTGGCCCAGAGCAACCGTCAGTTTGTGGAGCGCGCGGCGCGGATCATCCGGGAGTATGGCAACGAGGTTGCCACGCCTGCTGATGCCCGCGAGATCCTCGGCCTGAAGAAATAAATGAGCTGGGGCACTTACTGGTTTTACTACCAGTGCCCGGACTGCGGCGCAAAGTTCAGTTGGGATTTTTGCCTTGTGACCAGTCCGGACTTCGGGAAATGCCCCCGCTGCGGCGGCGAAGGCGTGCTGAAGGGCGAAAGCGCCCACCTTCCGGAGCATCCTGAGGACTATCCGGACTGCTCCGAGTGACCAATCAAACGATAGATTCTTCCTTTCCTTATCTCCTCCCCCTTACACAAACCCGGGCACACAGGTTTCCTGTGTGCCCGGGTTTGGCAGTTTGCAGGCAACGCCCCGGCGGCAAAGACCGTCGGGGCGTTGATTTTTTTGATACGCGGCACGATCGAACCGCGCCGCATGACGTATTTCGGGCAGCTGACCGGGATGCGTCTCAGTCCAGCAGATCACGGGCTCTGGTATAATTGAACACCGGCCCTTCCAGGCAGACATAAGTTTCGTTGATCTTACAGTGGCCGCATTTGCCCACGGCGCAGGACATCTTGCGCTCAAAGGACACCCAGATCTTTTCCGCGGCAGCCCCCTGCTTCATGCATTCCAGCGCGGAGAAGCGCATCATGGCGGGCGGGCCGACGATGACCACGTTGTAGTCCTCAAAGCTGCCGAAGGGCACCTCCTTGATATAGTTGGTCACAAAGCCCTTGTGGAATCCGGGAGCCTCCGTGTTGTCCAGACAGTAGATGGTGTGGAAACGTGCGGCAAATTTCTCCAGCTCCTCGGTGAACAGCACGGAATCGGGATCCTTGAAGCCGGTGATGAGGTGGACACTCCTGCACACTTCCGGGTGGGCGTAGAAATGGTTCAGCGTGGTGCGTACCGGCGCCATGCCGGTGCCGCCGCAGATCACCACCAGGTCTTTGCCCTCGAACTGCTCCACCGGGAAGGCGTTGCCGTAAGGGCCGCGCATGAACAGCGTATCCCCGGCATTCAGGCCGAAGATACCGTCGGTGAGCCGCCCCACCTTGCGGATGGTGAATTCCACATAGCCCTCGCCCCGTCCGCTGACGGAGATGGGGGCCTCGCCCACCTTTGGGATGGACAGCATGAAAAACTGGCCGTGGCGGGGCGTGCCGTCATAGGCCACCCGGAAGGTGTATTCCGCCTTTGTCTCCTTCTGCACGCTCAGCACTCTGTGGGGCTTGGGCAGCATGATGTTTTCCATGGTCAGTCCTCCTTCCGGGCCGCGTCCAGCTCATCGTGGAAGCGGTTGATGGTGTCGAGAAAGTCAATCTCGCGGGGACAGCGGGCAATGCACCGGCCGCAGCCGACGCACATATTTTCGCCCGCATCAAAGCGCTTTTTGTAGTCATAAACCTTGTGCAGGGTCTTGAAGCGCATATTGGCTCCGGCGGTGCTCCGGGCACGGCCGCCGCCGGCGGTCTGGGTGAAGGTGCTCAGCATACAGCTTGACCACACCCGCCGCCGTTCACCGTCCCGACTGGTCTCGTCGTAGGTGACGTCTACGGTGTCAAAACAGGAGCAGGTGGGGCAGACGGTGTTGCAGCCGCCGCAGCTCAGACACGTTTCATCGTATTCCGCCCAGAAGGGGAGAGAGGAGGCCAGTTTGACGTCCTGCGTTGATTCAATGACGGGCAGGTTGGCCTTGCGCCGATTTTCCCGCACGAACTGAGGCTCAAAGCCGACCTCGGCCTGACCGGCAAAACAGGGGGCAAAGGCGGCGTCCTTCACCTGCACGAGGCAGCCCTGCTCCGTCAGCCGCAGGGCGATGCTGTAATCCTCCGCCACATTGGAGCCCATGGAGACGCAGAAGCAGTTGTCCCAGCTCTGGGCGCACTCCAGCAGCCCCAGTTTGACCTTCTCCCGCAGCCGGGCGTAGAACAGGTCGGGCTGGCCGCCGTTGCGCAGGAAAATGTTGTCCAGCCGCCGAATGGCGTTGCAGTCGCAGGGGTGGGCCAGCACCAGAATGCCCCGCTCGTCCGTCAGTTCGCTCTGGCGGCTCTCGTCCCTGGTAAAGTAGAACATGGTCTGGATGACCGGGTAGTAGGCCTCCTTGGCGCTGAAATCCGAGGGGCGATCATAGACGATCTCCTCCACAGCGCTGATCTCGCCGTAGCGCACGATCTCCTGCCCGCCGGGGCCGCGCTTGCCGGTGCGCTTTGGGGCAAAAATGCGATAGGTCTTGGAGAGCTCTGCCAGCACTGCGTTCATCTGAACATGGGTGAGCTGAAAGCTGCCGGTACTGCCCTGACTGCGCTCCTCCAGCAGCTCGGCGTCCATGGCGAGAAAGCCCTCTGTCAGCAGCGCAACGGCTTTGTAGAAGTCGGTGCGGGCGTATTTCTTCATATCCGCGCACAGCCGGGGGACCCAGTTCAGCAGATGCTGCGTCAGAAAATCCAGCTGCTGGGCGGGGGCGGCGGTTCCCTGCTCTGCCAGAAGAGCCATATATTCCAGCTCAGTGGCGATGTGGTCCTCCATGATCTCGCTGGGGGTGCCGGTGAGGGTCAGCCCGGCCGCGTCATAGATGCCGCGCACCTGCTCCCAGGCCTGCTGCCGCACCAGCCCCTGACGGCTGGTGTAGACGGACTCATAGGGAAAGGCACCCTTGCCCTGATACTCGCCGGAGGCCAGAAATACCTTGGCGAAGTCGGCGGCCAGTTCGTCCAGAATGTCCGCGTCGTGCCGGGCGAGAAAATCGCGCAGCATCTCATAGCCCTCGGCCATCCGGGGCTGGGGACAGTCGGCGGGAATGTTCATCTGTCTCAGCTGAGCCCACAGTGGGGTATCCACTTCCTGAAAATAAAACCGGCGCAGAAAGCGGTAGTAGTTTGCCCGGGCGGCGTTCAGCGCCTCGGTCTGTGTGGTCGCCGTCATTTAAATGCGCCCCCTTTTCGTTGTTTTGCAGTCCTGCGGCAGGACGTCCTGCCACTTGGCGCTGCGCAGAATATAGCGTACGCTGGGCGCGTTGCCAAAGTCCCGCAGGGTGTGGATAAACTCGGCGGGGGTGTCCCGCAGCAGCCGGGAGACCTCGCTGTCCGGGTCGTTGATGTCGCCCACATGGAGGGCGCGGCCGGGACAGTTGCGCACACAGGCGGGCGTCTCGCCGACCGCCCGGAGCTGGGCGCAGATATTGCACTTGTCCATGACCCTCAGCTCCTGATTGAACGTATTCACCTGATAGGGACAGGCGCTCTCACAGCTGCGGCAGCCGATGCAGACGTCCCGGTCAATGCGTACTACGCCATCCTCCGGCTCCAGATGGCACGCGCCGGTGGGACAGACCGCCACGCAGCCAGGGTTGTCGCAGTGCTGGCACATGGCGGGCAGGAAGTAGAGCTGAATGTCGGGATAGGTGCCGGTGGGGCCGATGTCCTTCACCTCGTTGCGGCAGGCCCCAAGTCCCACGCCGTTCTCCATCTTGCAGGAGATCTGGCAGCCGTGGCAGCCGATGCAGCGGTCGAGATCGATCACAAAGGTTATCTTTTTCATGTTGTCTTATCGCTCCCTTCCGCTCAGAGCTGGGGCGTCGGGTCGGAGTATTCCGGCAGCCATGGCTTGAAGTCCTGCGGCTTGAGCCACACGCCCTCGGGCGCGCCCTCCTCCGCCTTGTAAATGCGCACCTGATAGCCCCGGAGGGTGTAGGTGCCCACAATGTCGTTGTAGGGTGCGGCGGACTTGGAGAGCATATTGACGTTCATCTCCTGCCAGCCGCGGGTGGGGGTGTCCAGCGTCTCGGGGTTCCAGTAGCGCTCCATATACACCACGCCCCGGCCGATGCCCTGGGTCAGATTGGCGATGCCCCGGATCCGGCCCCGCTGGGATTCGATCCAGATCCAGTCGCCATTTGCCACGCCGTAGGTCTCAGCGTCTGCCGGATTGATCCAAACTTCCGGAGCGGGATACATTTCCCGCAGCCATGGCACATTGCGCAGGGTGCTGTGGTGGAAGTAGGGCAGGCGGCCGTTGGTCATGACCAGCGGATAGTTCCGGCTCACCTCATCATCCCGCAGCGGGCTCTCACTGGGCTCCATGTAGTAGGGCAGGGGATCGTAGTCCTTGCTGGCCGCCGGCAGCTTTGCGCCGCTGTACGGCATGCCGGTGCGGGAGAGCTTGATGAAGCCCTCGCCATAGACCTCGCACTTTTTTGACCCGGTGCGGAAGCCCTTGGGCAGGCCGGTCTTTTTGTCCGGGTCGAGGTAGACGTAGTAATGCTTCCACACGTCCAGCGGCATCGTCTCCGCCATCCCCACCTTTTTGAAGTCCTCCCAGGTCATGCCGACGCAGGCGGCCTGACGGTCCAGCAGCTCCTCCATGGTGTTCCAGTAGGGCAGATCGAGCCCCATGTATTCCGCATCAAAGGCCTTGGCGCAGCTCTCGTGGCCAAGTTCGCCCAGCCGCTTGGTGAGCTTGGACCAGATGAGGCTCTCGTCCATGGTTTCGTACAGGTGGGTCACTGCCTGACGGCAGATCAGCGTGTTGCACACCGGAATGGTGTAGTTGGTCTCCAGCCACTCGGTGGTGGGCAGAAGGATGTCCGCATAGGCGGAGAAGGAGGTGGGATACATATACATATGGACGATCAGATCCAGATTGTCCATGGCCTCCACCCACTCCTTGCCGTTGGCCAGCACCGCCAGCTTGTTGCCGGAGCGGTCGATCCACGCCTTGATGGGGTAGGGCTTTCCGGTCTTGAGCGCCTGAAGGCAGGAGGGGGCGTGGGCCGCGTGCCACATATGCAGACCCTTGTATTCGTTGCCGCCCAGCCGCTTTTCCAGCTGTTCATAGGGCAGCTTGCGGTCGCAGAAGCCGATGGGGAAGCCGGGATAGAACACATGGCGCTGGGTGCCGAAGCGCTGGAGCAGGGAGCCGGGCTGCTCCACGTTGCCCATCAGCATATCAATGACCGCTGCGCCCATGGCCGCCTGCACGGAGTTGGGGCTCTGGTCGGTGGCCACGCCGATGCACAGGCCGCTGGGGGTGTTCTCGCAGAAGGTGCGGATAGCCTCTTCGATCTTCTCCGGCATCAGCCAGCAGATCCGGGCGGTCTCCTCCAGCGTGTAGGGTGCGCTGCGCTCCTTCAACAGCTGATAGCCGGTTTTATAGACCACGCCGTCCCACTCCCAGCTGCCCTCCAGGGCCGGGTCAAGGGCGTCGTCCCACGGGTAGGGCAGAGGCTGAGGCCGATTCGTCTTCTGATCCCACACCATAAAGGTGTCCGGCACGCCCTTCTGCGTGCTCTTGGCTGCTCTCCAGCACTCGCCGGTCTGGGTATTCACCAGATAGGGCAGGTTCGTCCACTTCATGACGAACGCCGCGTTGTAGAGCTTGTGCTCCAGAATATAGCGCACCCAGCACAACTGGAGCGCCACGTCGGTGCCGGGGCGAATGGGCAGCCACACCGTGGCCTTGGCCGCATCCGGGGTCATGCGGGGGTCGATGACCACGGTTTTCACGCCCCGGGCGCGCAGCTCCGCCACCGCGCCGCCGCCCATGCCCGGGCAGGAATAGGACGGGTCGGTGCCCCAGAGACACAGGCATTTCATAGGAGTCTCGTCGGGGAAGTAGATCTCATGGGCGTTGGAGTCGGCGATGCTGGGATCGGTGCCGCCGTACATAATGTTATAGGCCACCTGCCGGGGCAGATAGCACTGAGAACAGCCCGGTTCAAACCAGTTCGGAGTGCCGAAAATGTTGCAGAAGCGGGCGGTACTGGTGAACTGGGGGTTGCCGCCGCCGCCGGTGGAGCACATGACGCTCTCTGCGCCGTACTGCGCCCGGATGTCCATCAGCTTGCGGGCAATGATGTCGATGGCCTCATCCCAGCTGATGCGCTTCCACTTGTTCTCGCCCCGCTTGCCGACCCGGATCAGGGGATACTTGTTGCGGTTGGGATTGTAGAGCGCCTGAATGCCGGAGAGACCCTT
>ERZ1034998.2208-NODE-2208-length-10858-cov-5.762936_pt1 | contig 10858 bp, 6 predicted proteins | sample MGYA00520621_ERZ1034998 | MGnify/ENA primary metagenome ERZ1034998 (study PRJEB33766, sample SAMN09781748) | gut metagenome | biome: gut microbiome | host: Homo sapiens | place: Madagascar | study: EMG produced TPA metagenomics assembly of the PRJNA485056 data...
GCATCTTCAGCTCCACACGGGTCGCATCCCTGCGGAGCATTTTTGCTTTATAGGATTCGGGTATCAAAAGGTACCCGTCCGAAAAGTAACCGTCCTAATGCACAAATATAATGCAATGAAGAACTGTATGGGCTACTCGTTACTAAATTCCTGCAAATGAAATGCCGCAGGAATTGTATGTAACGCGAGCAAGCCCATCCAAGCGGGAGCGGGTTCTGAATGCATTATTTTGTGCATTATGACAATGGGGTTTTAAAAAATCACCTTTTGACACCCGAATCTTATAAAGCAAAAAAATCGCCTACACCCAGCCGGGCATAGGCGATTTTCTCCTATTGTGCATTCCTTTATTATTTCTTTTTCTTCTTCGCTGCAACGATTCCTGCGATCACGACAACCGCAATAACAGCGATCACTACTCCAACGACCAGACCTGCATTTGAGTTCTTTGCTGCTGCCGGAGCAGCCTCTGTATCAGTCGCTTCACTATCGGAAACAGTCTCGTCCGCGGTACTATCCTCTCCTACGGTCACACCGTCCTCCTTCACAAGAACAAGGGAGGAAATTGCCTCTACGGTCACCTCTCCGGATACGGTTGCAAGAGCCTGTGTTCCTGCCTTTTCTCCGGTGATGTACACATTCCAGTCTCCCTCCGGAAGTGTGATCGTCTTTGTCTCAGGATTTGCATTGAATACTAGATAGATCTCCTTTGCATTCTCGCCTTCCATTCCGCCTGCAATGTCAAAGCCGATCATATTCTCATCCAGAGAATCCAGTATTGTAACATACGCTGCCACATCCTCTGCGGTTGACAGACGGAGTGCCGGATGCGCCTTACGGAACGCGATCAGTCCCTTGTAATATTCAAAAACAGATGCGTAGGCTGCATCGTCCAGACTGCTCCATACGATCGCATTTACCTTATCTCCCGCATTGTAGCTGTTGGAGTTGAATGTGCCGTCATCGTTGACCTTGCTTCGCAGCATCTCCTCGCCCGCCTGCATGAACGGAATACCTTCTGCGGTCATATAGATTGCCGCTGCAAGATTGTTCATCTTGACAAGATCTTCCATGCTTGCATCACTTCTGGAGTTCTGCAGACGGTCAAACAGCGTATTGTTATCATGGCAGGATGCATAGTTGACCGTCTGGGACGGACTTTTGCACCAGGTGTCATTTCCGATGAAGCATTGCTCGATCGCGTCCTCTTTTCCTGCTGCTCCGGAGACAAAGCCCGTAGCCTTCTCGTCAAATACATTTCCCTTTAATCCGTCACGGATGGTATCGTTAAAATATGCAAAATCCGGTGTCTCGTCGGAGTTCTTCTGCGTTGCGAGTGTCGTTCCGGCTTTGGTCACGTTGGTGCTCAATGTCCAGCCCTCACCATAGAAGATGACATCCGGGTGAGTTTCATGAACGGTATTTACGATCTCATTGATGGTGTCTATATCCAAAAGTCCTACAAGGTCAAAACGGAATCCATCAATATGATATTCATCTGCCCAGTAATTTACAGATTCCACAATGTACTTCTTGACCATGGAACGCTCGGAAGCAGTATCGTTGCCACAGCCGGAGCCGTTGGAATAGCTTCCGTCTGAGTTGATTCTTGAAAAATATCCCGGTACAAGCTTGTTGAAGCAGAAATCAGATGCACTCTGGACATGGTTGTACACAACGTCCATAACTACGCTGATTCCGTTGTCATGAAGACCCTTTACCATCTGCTTTGCCTCTGACACACGAACTGCTCCATTGTATGGATCGGTAGAGTAAGAACCATCCGGAACGTTGTAGTTCACCGGATCATAGCCCCAGTTGTACAGATTTGCATAGGTGTACATCTCATCGACAGAGCCGAAATCGTACATCGGCAGGATGTGCAGATGGGTTACGCCCAGCTCCTTGATATGGTCAAGTCCTGTTGCAACACCGCTGTCGGTCTTTGTTCCGGTCTCGATCATTCCGAGGTATTTTCCTGCGTTTTCAATTCCCGAATCACTTCCCACAGTGATATCGCGGATGTGTGCCTCGTAGATGATCGCATCGTTGATGCTCTCCCCTGCGTGTGGGTTGGTGTCATTCTCCCAGCCCTCCGGATCTGTGGAATCAAGATCGATGACCATCGCACGCTTGCCGTTTACACCGGTTGTTCTCGCATACGGGTCGCAGGCTTCCTGCGTCTTTCCATCAATCGTGACGCTGTATGTATAGTAGGTACCATTGAGGTCTCCCTCCTTCTCGGCAACCCATGTACCGTTCACAGCAGAGGTCATCTCGATGCTCTCGATCCGGTCCGATGCGGTTGCCGTTCCGCTTTCATACAGATTTAAGCTAACCTGCTCCGCGGTTGGTGCCCACACGCAAAATGTCGTCTTTTCCGGTGTCCATGTTGCACCGAGGTCAGTTCCTTCGTATGTGTAAGCTGCCTCAAATTCCTCTGTGGAATAGATATTTGGCATATTGATCTCATAAGAGGTTCCATCATACTCGATGTTGTAATGCTTTGCGCTGTTTAACTCCTCCGCCAGCGTAACGGTGTAGACAAAGTTGTCGCCCTCCGTCACATCGGAAACCGCCACCTCGGCTTCTCTTCCGGAAACCTTGAACACGCTGCCTAAATCACCGGAGATCTCTCCTGTCATTGTAACGGAAACTGTTCCGTCGCCGTTGTACTTTGCAGATTTAAGCTTTGTTCCTGTCACGATGTCATCTCCATATTCCTTGGTATATCCTTCGACGCCGGACTCTATATAGATGTGAACCGTACCTGAGACAACCTCAGAAATATCGATGAACTGGTCGCCATCATAATCCTTCGCCCAGTCTTCGGTGCGAACGATAAAGCCGACAGAAGTGGTTCCCGGTGTCACCTCCATGGTCGCCACCATATCACCATCTTCTTCTTCAAAGTAATAATCCGCGCCTTCCTTACCTTCCTCCCAGAGCCATACGCGCCACGGCGCATAATCTCCATCGGCTCTGTTATAGTGGAGTTTCAGTACCGCGCCGCCTTCCGCGTACACCGGCATGATATCCACCGCTGCTGTCAATACAGTAAGCAATATCATAAGAAATGCCATTGCAAATGCCTGTATTCTCCTTTTCATGTTCTTTTCCTCCTCCATTTACGAAAATTATCGAAAATTTGATGTGTTTATCATAGCACATCTACAGTTTCAAATACAAGCTATGTTATCTAAATCAGCAAATGGCACTATTTTAGAACATCTTTTTTGGCAAAAAACACCAAACAACATTTTGAGTTGTCTGGTGTCGTGTTTTCCTGCTATATTTACATCTGGTAAAATCTCTGATTTTCTTTCAGATCCGGTGTCAGCGTTCCTCCTGCCGCCTCATATTTGTCGTATAAAGCCTGAAGCCTTGCGGACTTCTTCCGATTCTCCGCATCCAGCTTGTTGAAGGCATTCTGATATACCGGGTTGGCTTTGAGCACCAGACGCACCTCCGCCGCAAATGGGCAATACTGGATCAGGATATTTCTTGCCACCTTATTCAGACGGAAGCTTCCCTTCGCCTCATACTTCATCCAGTTCTGGTAATCCCGGACAAATACCTCCCGGTAATTGTTCCGGCACTGCTGCAGTGCAGTCTTGATCTTCTCCTTGACCTCTGCCGACAGTTCATTGTTCTTACGGTAGAATTGCAAATAGTCGCAATACTCCGCGGTCAGTGATTTCTCGCGGATATCATTCCAGTATATACCCTGAATATGTCTGCAGATCTCCCAACGGTATCTGCCCATCGTCTCGACCATGGTCTCGCGGATATCCGTGCCAAGGAACATCGGGAACAGAAACCGCGCCGGTGTATCTGTTTTTGCACCGGAGGTCTCCTGCCACATTGCGCCCTTGACACCGGCTCCCGGCATCAGGATCATATCCGGCAGGATCTCCTTCATGATCCACTCCTGTGAGATTCCATGTGCAGGATCGGAGAAAAGAACATCCCGGTATAACACAGAGTAATCCAGCTCACGCACCAGATTGACCGCCTGAATGAGCCGCTCCGCCGTGAGTGCCAGCTTCTCCACGGAGTTGATCAGGTCATCCTGACACAGGATCGGGCAAAAGGTCGTCACGCGCCCATACGTCATGCGTTGTCCGGACGGGAACATGTTATGGATCTCAAATAAAACCTTCTGCGCCGTGTCGTTTTTGTATTCCTCCACCTGCTTTTCGGTCAGGCTGCCGCCTCTGCGCTCCTCCAAAAGATATCCATTATAATCCAGATCCAGCTCGTTTCTGGAAGGCTCCTTCTTCCCTTTGTATATCGCCAGAAGCCATTCATAGATGGTAAATACATTCTCCGAATGGAACATGCCAAGATGATCCGTCAGATTATAGAGTGCATTCGTGGTTTCCTCTCCGACCATGCGCACATCCATAAATCCGAAATTGAAAAACATCATAAGGATCGGTGATGGCTCCTCCTCGTCCTTCACGGAGCGGAGAAATGCCTTCTCATACACATCATAAAACATGCGGGTGATTTTTTTGCGAAGCTGATATACATTCTGCTCGGTAGATTGTCTGTCCGGAAGCTTGTAGTAGGCTCCCACCAGAGCCTCCGTCTCCTCAATCTGCTCCGTCTCATATCCGGCGTAATTTAAGATCACACGCAGGCAGTCCTCCTTCGCCGCATTGATTCTTCCGTTGGAAGCACTCGCGAAGTCATAATTTTTGAACTTTTCATGGCTGCGTGCAAGCGTCTCTGCATCATATACACCCAACTGCTTCATCACCTGATGGCACTTTTCCATTTCCTGCTGGATCGGGCGGATGTCCTTCTTCTCCTTGGACTGCTGCATTGCAAGGTCAAAGAACAGATGAAACAGGTCATTCTGGGATTTCGCCCACAGGATTTCCTTATTATATTGCAGATAGCTTACCATCTCCCCGATTCCCTGTGTGACACGGCGGACCTGCGCTGCGGCCTCCATGATCGCTCCGACGCACATGCCATCATCCTTGACCATCAGCAGCAGGTATTCCTTTAAATACTTGGTCATCAGGCTGTTGTTACTTTTGATCTCCCAGTTGTCAGCCCGGTGCACCATTGAAAGTGCTTCAAAGCTGTCCATCCTCGGAAACGGCTGTTCCTCCGCAAGAAGCTCCTGACACATTGTCTTGTAATCGCTATACGCGCTCTCTGCGAACTGATGGAGCAAAGATGTGCGCTTCTGTAAATCGGTATAGAGATTCAGGGATTTATACTTCTGTTCAAGAGCCGCGCGCAGGAAAACAACGCGGAAGTTCTCATGCTCCGACAAAATCGTCTGCAGATCATCCGCATTTTTGCACTGGATCACAATGAGCGTTGTGTCCTCCTTCGCAACGTAGTCACACATAAACCACTCATTCTCAAGAATCCCGATCATTGAATTGCGCCCCAAGGTAATCTCTTCAAAGGCAAACAGCTGCCCGACAGAGCCTTCCTGTATCAGATACCACTCCATCACCTTGTCCTGCCGCTTGGCGATCAATTCTCCCTTTTGCACCTTCCAAACTCTCATACAACTTCTCCCCATCCTACAAATTGAACTACTATTCGTTATTATATATCATTTATTTTACATGTGCAGTATCCGGCATGCCACCTGATACTTCAGGCGCGCCTGCGCCGTGTCCAGATCCGTTTCCAAAATCCTCTTGATGTTGTTGATCCGGTATATGACCGTATTCCGGTGCGTGAACATCTGCTCCGCAACCGCCTGCACGCTGCCGTTTGCTTCAAGATAACAGCTTAATGTCTCCACATACTGTGCATTGTGGTGCTCGTCATACGCAATGAGTGGTTGCAGCACAAGCTGGCCCATCTCCTTTAAAAGAGCCGGATCACGCACCATGCCAAGCAGACGGAAAAAGCCCATCTCATCAAAATAGACCAGCGGCTTTTTGTTGCTTATTGCATAGTTTACCGCCGCCTTTGCCCGCTCATAAGCAAGCTTTAAGCTCGTCACATCATAGAAGAGACTTCCCACGCCGACATACAATGGCTTTGCCGGCAGCTTCCGCTTCGCGCGTCTGACAAAATCCTCGATGATATCCTTCATCTGTGCGATCGTGACATCATTTAATACCAGCGCAAAGCACGCATCATAATAGAAGAAATGTCCGTTGTGTGTAATATTTTCCAGATAGTTCTGTACCTGATAGCTGATCCGCCGCCGCTCTACGGTGTCCATCACATCCAGATCTCCCGTGGAGATCAGCACGACCTGAAACGTTCCGTCCACATCAAAGTGTGGCAGCAGATCCTTCTCATATATGCCCTTCGCCTCCGGTGTCTCTATGGCATGGATCAGTGCATTCGAGATCTGCTCATCCGTTTCGCTCTGCAAAAATACCCGGATGCTTAAATCCTTGATCATATCAAAAATATGTACGCTCCACGGGACCGTAAGCAGCGGAAGATCATTCTCATCGCAGTATGTGATCACGCTCTTCGGAATATCAAAGATATACTGTCCCGTATTGATCACAAGTCCTGCCGCGTGCAGCTCCACCAGTTCTTCGACCAGCCGCATCATCTTCTCTTCGCTGTCAAAGCCAAGCCCGGTCGTGACCGCCAGATCGCGCCCCTTAAAGTCCTTCAATACCATGCTGTCCTCGATCAGAAGTATCCAGCTTATCGAATTGGACCAGCCTTTTTTTCCCGCCAGAAATTCCATCCTATACTTATCCTTTGAAACAACCAGCATATCCTCTATCGTAAGTCCCATACGTTTCTCCTCCCACACTTAAACCGCTTCTGTAAAAGCATTCATCATCTTTTACCGGACAGCCCCTTTTCCCGCGCCGGTCCTGCTGTTAAAAATGATTCCTCAAGAATTGTAGAAATTCTTTCAATCGTTCCTGCGGTGATAGGGTTGTGTCTTTTGTTGGTTTTGACACTCCAAGCCCGACTGTCCGCAGCAGAAAGATTTGCACTCAAACTTTTTAGTTCTTCTAGGCGGGCGTTTTTGTGAAGTTGATATTAGAGCATGCCCTTCAAAACTCGCTGTTTACGTTATCTATATAGTGACACGGTTAGCTCAAACAGATGAAGGGCATGCTCACATTTCCCAAAATCCGCCCGCAAGAAGAACACAAAAGTTCTCGAATTGCAAGTCTTTCTGCTGCGAACCGCCGGGCAGGAGTGCTCAAACCTATAAAAGACATAACTTATAAATAAACCGCAGGACGATTGGATTAGAATTTCACAATTTGCAGTGGTGTTTTTAACAGCAGGACCGGCGCGGGAAAAGGGGTGCTGTCTGCCAAAAAAATAAATGTTTATACAGCGGCGATATGTATTTGTGCTGACAGCACATATATCTGTACTATATTTAACCTTATCGTCCATTGCATTTCTAGTTTAAACAGATATTATATAGTTATCAAGTACAAATGATATTTTTTCAATATAAAGAAGGGAGGATTTCTTATGATCACATTTGGAGTTGATAATTTACAGACAAATACAGTACCTACACCTGCTCCGATCTGGATGAAGAGTGAGCGTTATGATTACTGCGAACCACTTTTTACAGGGCATTCTACCGCAGAGAACGCAAAGAAGAAGTTCTCTCAGTTCAACAAGCTTTTATCATTTTTCCTATAAGAATAAAGAGAAAAACTCCGGAGGCGGTCTTCGTCTCCGGAGTTTTTATTATTTTGTTTTTGCCGGGACATAAAGAATTTCTTTTCCATCGTTTCCACAGACGAATGCCTCACCGCAAGGCTCGACTGCCGTAACATCTTCAATCCGGTCAACTTTGGTAAAATTCTCATCAATTAAGTATGCATTTCCATCCGCTTCTATGACCATTGCGTAACGTGCATCATTAAATGAGGTTGCAAATCTGTAATTATCCGACACAACATTTCCTTCATAATCAATGTAAAAGTAATCTGCTCCGTCTCTTGCACACAAATATTTATAATCGTCTAACAGGATCTCATCATGCACTGCGATTGCGCGCTGCAATATATTCGTACTGTTATCTGCATCACAAAAATCAAATAGAATGCTTTTCTTTCCATTCCCGGAGCGAGCCACGATACTCGCGTAGGTTCCGTAGTTATAGACCTCCAGCGGTCTGTTGTCGCCGTACCGGGTCTGTGCATAGTGTCCCATCGTTCCGTTACTTTCTTCAAAAAGCGTGCTGTTATTCACGCAATAGCTGCCTGGTTCACAGGTCCAATTTTCGCCACCGGCAATTTGTGCAACAGACGAACTCCAGAAAAGCTCTGCCACTTCTTCTTTTCTTCCTGTATCAATAAGCGCATATGTATCCGCTGCTCCGGAAGCGGTAAAATAACCGTTTGCAATCCCCCCAAGGATATGTCTCGTTTCCTGATCCCCGGAATTCTCCAGCTCTGTCAGTTTCCCATCCGGTGTGAGCAGCAAAAGCTGGAAGGAATGCGCATTATTTCGTTCGATAACCGCCATCCCCTCATTAAACACTGTTCCATAGATATTCTCTCCCGCTTCCGCTTCTTCCTCGAATATCTTTTCGCCGCTGATCGTCCAATATCCGATATACCGGTATTCTTCAGCTACGCATATGATGTTGTCATCCGTCACGCACACCTCGCACTCTCTTGTGCTGGAGACATATTTCCTCTCCCATGTAAAGATTTCCTCGCCGGATTCATTCAGGACACAATAGACATCCTCACCATTGTCTCTTAATAAAAACACGCTGTAGCCGTCCTTGTTAGGACTGCATTCGAGATCATTGTATTCTTTTTGGGAGACAATCTTTCCGTTCAAATCCATAAGCAGCCATCCGCCAACCTTCACCGGCATTACGCCACCATTTGCCGTTCCCCATGAGCCATATTGGGAAATATCGACATACGAACCGCCTTGTTCTCTGACCGGCTGTTCTGGAATTGCAGCATGCGATATTGTCACCACTGCAGCCGCGGCAGCAACAAGATAACTCATCTTGCGAAGTTTGGGGGAATGTGACCGTTCCCTGTCCTCGCCTTCTTCGTGTTTCGTTTTTTCCAGAAACTCATTGGCTGCCGGATGGTATTCCTCCGGCTGCCGGTAGTATTCCGATGAAATATGTTCTTCCATAATCACCTCCACCGCACGTCCTATCTTGTATGTACATCAAGCTGCGGATACGGGATGTCAATGTGCTCTTTGTCAAAGGCGATCTTCATTTCTTTGTTGAGGAGTCTGCGTCCGTTATACACATCCTTCTCGTTAACATCTGCCTTGATTTTAAGCTTCATACAGGAATCTGCCAGTTCTTCTACTCCAAGATATGCTATATCCCCTATAAAAACATCCTTGTGTCTCGCCTTTATTTCTGCAAGGATCTGCTGCATCTTTCCCTCTAGCATCTCCAGATCCGTGTCATAGGATACCCCGATCTCACAGATAGAAACTGACTGCTTTTCCGAAAGGTTAATGACATCTGTCATCTTCGAATTGTTGACAATCTTTGTGTTGCCACCGGCATCCACAAGGACCGCAGTCCGGAAACCGATTTCCTGAACGGTTCCCCGGAAACCTCCGACCTCAATGATATCCCCGACATTGTATTGATTTTCAAATATGATAAACACGCCTGTTACAAGGTCTGCCACAAGACTCTCTGCTCCAAAACCAAGAATCAATGCAATAATTCCAACGCTCGCAAATACCGTGCTGACGTTCACCCCGATAATCGTAAGTCCCCAGCAAAAGCCAAGTAATACAGCTCCGTAACGGATCAGGCTTGCGAACAAGGTAGACAGCGTCCCCACACGCCCCTTCTTTAACTGAAAGAGCTTAAAAAACATCAGTAACAGATTACACAATAATGTGACAAATGCGATCATTACAAGGAGCTTCACATAGACTGTTTTGTCCAATTTGATCATCTGTGTAATATCAGAAACCCCGTCAAACACACCGAGCACATTTCCGATTCCTCCCGCAAGCACCAGCACCACAAACGCTGCCAGAACTGTTACCACTGAACGTACTACTGATTTTCTCTTACTTTTTTCCATATTCTTCTCCTTTTGTAATGAAATATCCCCGGATCAGCTCCAGTATCTTTCACTATACCCCAGTGTTTTTACCTATGTCAAGCAAAGCGGATACGACTCCCTTTTACCTTTTGTGTTGATATAAGCCTATCCGCCAAACCTCAAGTCGTTTTGACGGAAAATGGGCGTAGAAAAAGGACAGTCGACTTCTCGGCTGTCCTTTCGATATGAAGATAGCTCATTCAGTTTGCGGCAGGGTCTTGTTCTGATACTTCTTCAGCAGAAGTTTGGTTATTGGGGAGCGGGTCATACCCGTCTGGGTTTCCGTCGAGGTCTGTGCTATGATAGTTTTCATACAACCAGTATTTCCCGCCAATCCCAACGACGATGTTTTCGCCATACTGATAAACCGCAGCTCCTACAATATCATCATTTGCTTGGAAATTTTCTTTTGGTTCTTCCGAAGAACTAACTGTACTTTCGATTTTTCCTAACAAATTGAAAGAGCTTTTTTCATCTGCGAAGTTAGGTTGAGGGTCAACGATTCGATAAAGCGTATCATTTACATAGACCATAGGAACAATATCTCCACAAATAGGAACCAATGCCTTTAGCAAATCTTCTCCTGTTACACCTAATTGTGCCTCATCGCTTGCAAAAGGAATACGCAGCAGGTATTGTTGGTCTACTTCGTAAAGATATATATAAATGCCCGAGCCAATATCTTGTGTGTCACCTAAAAGAGAAAGAACATCTTTTCTTGTCATTGTTGGTGTTAGTTTTTTAATTTGCTCGGATGTTACCTGTGTCGGTGTATCAAGCGGTTCCTTGTTTTCTGGTATTAGACTAAGGATCTCTTC
>ERZ1034998.2211-NODE-2211-length-10851-cov-5.258244_pt1 | contig 10851 bp, 11 predicted proteins | sample MGYA00520621_ERZ1034998 | MGnify/ENA primary metagenome ERZ1034998 (study PRJEB33766, sample SAMN09781748) | gut metagenome | biome: gut microbiome | host: Homo sapiens | place: Madagascar | study: EMG produced TPA metagenomics assembly of the PRJNA485056 data...
TAGAAGAACTAAAAAGTTTGAGTGCAAGTCTTTCTGCCGCGGACAGTCGGGCGGGGAGTGTCAAAGCCGATAAAAGACACAACCTTATCACCGCCGGATCGGATGGACGAATTTCTACGATTTTGGCGGAATCGCTTTTTTCTAAAAAAGGAAGAAGCGCCAAAAGCGGTTATCTACATTGTATATGGTGCTCAAATATATTTCGTAATTGCCCAGTTAAAGTTTACGGAGGAGCTTAAGGGAGGTCTGCTTGGGTTCTCGATGAAGTCCGCATAGGTAGCCTGCTCCGTTTGGCACCTGATAATCGAAGTAGTCCCCACCTCCAAAATGGCTCATGATCGACATGATGGTGCCACCGTGTACAAGCAGTCCGACCGTGATTGAAGGCTTGGTGTCCGAAAGCTGGTCTAGCATCTCGTAAAAGCCCTGCCGGCAGCGCTTCTCAAACTGCGCGCGGCTCTCCCCGTTCGGAAACGGCAGCGTCCCGTTGCTGTCGATCCACGCCTGGTATCTCGGATCATCCTTCAAGTCCTGATAGTTCTTCCCTTCAAAATCCCCGAAGTCCATCTCCCGCCAGTCTGATATAACGATCGGGATCTGTCCGGGATAAAGAAGCTCTCCGGTCGATAAGCAGCGCTTCATCGGGCTGGAAAACAGGACGTCCACCTTCGGATAAACGCCGGACGCTTTTGCCTGAAGCAGGGCTTCCCTGCCCTCCTGACTTAGATCCTCATCCGTGCTTCCTAAATAGCGGTGCTCCTTGTTTGCCAGGGTTGCTCCATGCCGGATAAGTGCAATTTTTATTTGATTTTCTGACCGATCCCACATATTACGCGCACCACCTCATCTGCCAGCTTTGCTATCTCTATCAGAATCCTTCCTGTCCGTTCCCGGTACTCCCGCTCCAGCGGATCGATCGGGACGATCCCGTTTCCGATCTCGTCGCAGATCACAATACAGTCCCGGTTTTCATGCAGGAATGAAAGTAAGATCTGTTCCGGCTCTTTTCCCGCCGTAAGCATTTCCCTGATCCACCTGTGAAGATGATCGATCACTAGGATTCTGCCCCCCTCCGCTGCCGCTTTCTGCTGTGCATCGTCCGGGAGGCTTGCATCATATACCATGCAGCCTGCTTCCCCGTTCTCCTGTATAACATAGCGCAGCTTTCCCTGCGCATATCCGCCAATCACCAGTTTCATTCTCTGCTCCTACCTCACACAAACGCTCCACGCTGCGATCACAAACACCATCATGCCCTCACAGAGCAATACAAAATATCCTGCCGTGTCCCCCGTGATCCCACCAAGCTCCTTTTTGCTCCTGTAACCGTAATACCAAAAGGCTGCCAGTGCCGCAGCCACCGCAAGGCTTCCCGCAGCCGGTGACTGCCACACCATAAAGCAGGCACACAGGATGCCTTGCAGATACAATGCGCATTTTACGATCCGCTTGTGCGCCCCGGATGCGAATGCGTAAAGCATCCCGTTCGTCTTTGCAGATGGAAATGTCACCACGCCGATCCCGCTTAGACAACGGCTTAAAGCAAAGCCTGCACAGAAGATCCGTAACAGTTCCGGACTGCTTATCTCCGAGAAAGCGCCCACATACAGCAGCCCATAGCACGTCAGCATGATCACTGCGAAAGCTCCAATATGCGAATCCTTAAGGATTTCGAGCTTGCGTTCCCTCGGCTGGTAGGAATGGAATGCATCCATCGTATCCATAAAGCCGTCCACATGAAAGCCGCCGGTGATAAGCAGCGGAATTGCTGCTCCGATCAGTGTCCGGCACAGATTGCCGATCCCCAGTCTGACACATATCATATTCCACAAATAGATGCATACGCCGATCACAATGCCTACCCACGGGAAAAAGCACAGCATATATCTCATATCCTTTTCTTCCCACTGAAATTGTGGCATCGGTATTTTTGAATACATGGAAAATGCGATGATGATCGCCTTTATTACCTGCATTGCCCTGTCCTGCCTTTTCCTTTTATTTCTATCGGTATCCCGACAACAACCTCGATCACCTCATCTGCCATTGCTGCCAGCCTCGCATTGATGTCTCCCATCGCCCTTATGTATTCCACCGTTGTATCGTCGTAGGTTATGCCGTCCTCAAACACGTTGTTCGTGACAATGACCAGATGGGTAAGCTTCGCATTTAGCTGTGCGACGCCCGCGATGATTTTCTCCGTCACCGCAGCTTCCTGCAAGATCCCCTCCGGCGTAAACATCTCGTTTGCCGTAAGGTTCGATATACACTCAAGCAGAGCTGCATTGCTGCCGGATGGCTTTTGCAGCTTCTCCGCCGCGTGCTCGATCTGTACCGGCTGCTCGATCGTACGAAAGCCCTTTCCGGCGCGCATCGTGCGGTGTCTCTCCACCTTTCTCTGTCCCTCTTCATCGTAGATCTGCATCGTCGCGATATAATATTTTTGACACTGTTCTCCGATTCTTAGCAGATAGTCCTCCGCAAAGGCGGATTTCCCGCTGCCGCTTCCCCCGGTGATGACTGATAACATTTTAAAACCTCTTGTATTGTTCTATTTTGCTATTTTGGAATGTGGAGCTGCTGTTGTAGATCGACAATGCCATATCCAAAAGCGGAAACAGCATGACAGCTCCGGTTCCCTCGCCGAGCGCCATCCCTGCATCGATGACCGGTGCAAGCCCTAACGCCTCTGTCAGAAGCCTTACCGCCGGCTCCTTTCCCTTGTGCGATGGGATCAGATACTCCCTCACTCCCGGAAACAGGCGATCCGCGACAAGCGCTGCGACCATACTGATCACGCCGTCCAGCACAACCGGCAGATGGCAGAGCGCACCTCCGATGCAGACACCGGTAAGTCCTGCGATATCAAGTCCTCCAACCGTCTGTAATATCTCAAACGCATCCGCGTGGTAAAGGTCGTATTTGTCTATTGCTGCCCGGATTACTTCCTGTTTTCTGCACAGTCCTGCATCGCTTAGTCCAGCTCCCCGACCGGTTACGGTTCTGGCATCACACTTTAATAAAGCGGCTGCAACTGCGCTGCTCGTCGTGGTGTTGCCGATTCCCATCTCCCCTGTTGCAAGAATGCGATACCCCGCTTCCTTGCAGGAGAAAACAAGATCAATGCCCGTTGCGATCGCTTTTACCGTCTGCTCCTCCGTCATTGCCGGTGTCCTGCTAAAATCGGCGGTTCCGTTGGCAATACGCCTGTTCTGCACACCTGGTAGCTCTGCCGCTTCGGAGTTGATCCCGATATCGACAGGGATCGTGTCCACGCCTGCCACCTGTGCCATTCTTCCAACGGATGACAGACTTTTTCCCATCAGCCCTGCAACGGCAGCAGTTACCTCCTGCCCGGTCTGGCTGACTCCTTCCGCCACGATTCCATTGTCCGCGCACAGAATGATCACTGCACGTTTTGAGATGTCGATCCGGTCAGATCCGCTGATCGCTCCGATCCTTGCGACCATCCGCTCAAAGTCCCCAAGCCCGTCAAGCGGTTTTGCGATCCGATCCCAGTTGCGGATCACCTGCTTACGGATTGCTTCGTCCGGCAGCCCGATGGAAATCTGCTCCAATTCCTTCTTCGTATACTTATTCCAGATGGGCTTCTGTAAGCATTCCATAGACTTCCTCCATATTCAGATACAAACGCAACGTCTCCGCGAGTTTGTCGTATTCTCTGTCTTTAAAGCTCTTATAGTCCATAAATGCTGCGTCATCCAGCTGCACGCCCTTCTTCTTAGCAAGTGCCTGCACAATCGCATCCGCAAGATTCCCCTCGTCGAACAGACCATGGATGTAAGAGCCACACACGTTCGTGTTGCCCTTCGCCTGCACCACCGATGGCAGCTCATCGCTCCTGCCATCCGCATATACCGTCTTTCCCATGTGGATCTCGTAGCCCGTGTAGGAGCAGCCGGATATCGCTTTTAACACCCCGTCTATGGAATCGACCGTACCGCTCGTCTGGCAGCGTCTCTTTTCCTTTTGCAGCACGGTGGTAATTGGAAGAAGCTCCATGCCCCGCATCGTGCCGCCTTCCTCAATGCCATCCGGATCGGATATCTCGTTGCCCAGCATCTGATATCCGCCGCAGATCCCGAATACCGGGATGTCCTCTGCCAGCTTCTTTACCGCGCTCTCCAGCCCGTTCTGGCGCATCCACTTCAGATCGCCCATCGTATTCTTGCTTCCCGGCAGAAAGATCATATCCGGAGTCTGCAATTCGCTGATGGAAGTCACATAGCGCACCGATACCTCCGGGATCTGTTCAAACACGTTAAAATCCGTAAAGTTGGAAATTCTCGGATAGTGGATGACCGCAAGATCGATCCGTCCTTTTCTCTTGTGTTCAAACCGCTCCGAAAGACTATCCTCATCTTCAAGTGATAGATTCATGTAAGGGACAACGCCTACCACCGGCACATTTCCCTTTTCCTCAAGCATCTCGATTCCCGGATCGAGAATAGATTTATCTCCCCGGAATTTGTTGATGATAAGCCCTTTTACCCGGTTCTTCTCGTCATCGGTCAAAAGCATGAGCGTTCCGAGAAGCTGCGCGAACACGCCTCCCCGGTCAATATCTCCCGCCAGAAGCACCGGAGTATCCACAAGCTCTGCCAGCCCCATGTTTACAATATCATTCTCTTTTAAATTGATCTCCGCCGGACTTCCGGCACCCTCGATCACGATGATGTCCGCATACTCCTCCAGCTTGCGAAACGCCTTTTTGATCTGCGGTACCAGCTGCTTTTTGTAGGAGAAATAGTCCCTCGCGCTCATATTGCCGAGCACCTCTCCGTTTACAATGACCTGCGAACCGGTGTGGTTTGTCGGCTTTAGCAGGATCGGGTTCATGCACACCATCGGCTCTATCCCGGCAGCCTCCGCCTGCATGACCTGCGCCCGCCCCATCTCCAGACCTTCCGCCGTAATGAATGAGTTGAGCGCCATATTCTGTGATTTAAACGGAGCTACCCGGTAGCCATCCTGCTTAAAAATCCGGCACAGTCCAGCCACCAGAAGGCTTTTTCCGGCTCCGGACATCGTTCCCTGTATCATGATCACTTTTGCCATATCTTAATATCCTTTTTGCAGTCCTTTGCATACTCCAAAAGCTGCTCGTTGTATTTTTCCAAAGCTGCAAAATGTTCCTTCGTGCATATCACCTTTTCACAGCTTCGTATGCTCTTTTTTGCTTCGTCCAGCAGCGCATCGCTGACCGGCTCGAATGCCGCCGCCCCGATCACACTTCCTGCCAGTGCCTTCGCCACCGAATAGTCCAGATCATTTTCATACAATATCCCGGCTGCAAACGGAACGCCCGCTCTCTGTAAGCAGCGGAATGTGCGCCTTCCGGTACCGCCACCGGCGATCACAAAGACCTTCGGACTTCCCTCTGCCGCCTTTAGCTCCATGCCGGTCGTTGTCTCATCAAACGTCCCGGAAGTGATGCAAAACAGCTTTGATATGTAACCCTCCTTGAAAATCTCCTCCGGTGTTCCGAAGCGCTCAACGTATTTTCCGTTGATGCAGAGGATCTTGTCCGACACGCGCTCCGCCAGATCCAGCTCATGCAGCGACATGATCACCGTGATGTTTTTTTGCTTGCGAAGCTCCTGCAGGATAGACAAAAACTCCAGCTTGTATTTCACATCCAGATAGGAGGTCGGCTCATCCAGCACGATGATAGCCGGCTCCTGACACAGCCCTTTTGCAAGCATTATGCGCTGGCGCTGTCCGTCACTGATCTTGGAGAAATCCTGATCCCGCAACTCCGTGACATGAACCAGTTTCATTGCCTCCTCCACCGCGCGGTGATCCTCCCTGGAAAGCACACCGAAACGTCCGGTATACGGATACCGTCCCATCTCGATCACATCCTCACAGGTCATCAGCTCTGTCCGTATCTTATCGGTCAACACCACGGACATGCTTTGGGAAAGCTGCTGCCCGGAGAATCCTGAAAGATCCCGGTTCTCCATATATACCGCACCGCCGAGCGGTTCAAGCTGCCGTGCGATGCTTTTCAAAATGGTCGATTTTCCTGCCCCGTTCGGTCCGATCAGCGTCAGGATCTCTCCCTTATGGATTCCAAATTCAATCTCTTCGATCAAGGGGATGCCGTGATAGCCGACACTTAGTTTTTCTGTCTTAAAATAGTATTCCATCATGCCACCTTATCCTTGCTGCGCTTCATCATAACCCACAAAACGACCGGTGCGCCAAATATCGCAGTCACTGTGCTGATGCTAAGCTCGGTCGGCGCGCACAGCGTCCGCGCGAGCAGATCACAGAACAGGCAGAAAATACTACCTCCGAGAAAGCACGCCGGGATCATAAAGAGCGGTCTTGTGCTCCCTAAAAGCCTTTTTACCAGATGCGGCACCGCAATCCCCACAAAGGAGATTGGTCCTGCAAATGCGACGATGCAGGCGGATAGAAGGCTTGAAAGTGTAACCAGCGCCACCCGAAGCAGCCGGATATTCACGCCCAGATTCCTTGCATACGCTTCTCCCAGCTGATAAGCGCTAAGCGGCTTTGCCAGCCCGAACACGGTCACGCTCGTTACGGCTATGATCTTCGCCATGATCCGCACATTGTCCCATGTAATTCCGGAAAAGCTGCCCCTTGACCAGTTGTGCAGATTTACGATCTGCGCATCACTTGCAAATGTAATGACCAGCTCCGTGATCGCAGAGCAGATGTAGCCGATCATAATACCGCTTACGACCAGCGCCGACATGCTCTCGATCCGTCTCGATATGATAAGCACAACTCCCATCGCAAGCATCGCCCCCGCAAATGCCGCAACGATCATCGTCCACGAACTGATCCTTGTCATCCGTTCTAAGAAAAATACCAAAAGCAGTGCTACCATCATCTTGGCTCCGGACGAAATACCAAGCACAAACGGTCCTGCGATCGGATTATGGAAAAAGGTCTGCAACAGATACCCGGCAAGTCCGAGCGCACCGCCTAAGATAATGGCAGCCAGCGCCCGTGGCATACGGATGTCCCACAGGATCCTTGCATTTTCGATTTCTTTTCCACATAGGGAGCGTCCGATATCCGAAAGTGTGATAGTTACACTTCCGATACACACACTTAGCACAAGTAAAACCAGTATTCCTGCCAAGAGCAGGCAAAGTGTCACGATGCCCCTTCGTCTTCTGTTCTTCTGCAACTTGTCTCCTTCTCTATTCCAGGTGGAACAGATATTTCATATTGCTCTCATCTTCCCCTGTCAGCATCGCATGGAAATCCTGCAACAGATAGCCGATCGCCATCGATTCCTGATACATGTCATTGGTGGTACACCACACGTTGTTGTTCTGCACCGCCTTAAAGTCCTTCAATACCTCACATTTTTCCAGCAGTTCCTCCACCGAGGTAATCCCACCATCAATGGAACTGTTGTAGACCAGATAGTCTGCATCCTTTGCCCCGTCATAAAATTCCTCAACCTGCAGATTCATGGTAGATCTCGCCGAATCGCCGTCCTTCGCATCTGCAAAAACGTAATGCCCCCCTGCAAGCTCGATCATTTTCGGTATATAATCCGAGCTCTGGCGGATCTGCACCAGACCGTTGGACGTAATATAGAAAAATGCAACCGTCTTTCCCGTATTCTCCGTTGCTGATATCTGCTTTAGAATCGCTTCCTGTTCCTCAAATATCTGCTGTGCCAGTTCCTCTTTTCCCACCAGCGCACCGTAAAACTTTACCCACTCTACACGTCCGAGCGGATGGGACTCATAGCTTGAATACTCGATCATTACCGGGATATCAAAGCTCTCCAGCATCTCCACAACCTCCGGCGAATGGGTGATCATGCGGTTTTCGATTGCAAGTGAGCAGCCCTGTGATACCAGAAGCTCATAATCCGGCATGCTGTATTTACCCGCGTATACGATGTTCCCAGCCGCCATTGCATCCTTTGCCGCCTCTATGTACCAGTTTTCCTCCTTCTGTCCGGAAAACCGTATTGTATCCAGTGCATCCAGCGAGCAGAACATATCCATCGCTGCAGAGGCGACCAGATAGAGATTTTGCACCGGCTGCTGTATGACGATCATATCTTCCGGCAGATCTTCCGGCACGACGGCATCCTCCGGAACAACGAAAAGCTGTGTCTCATCCATCGTGGTAAGCAGCTTGTAGCCGTTCTCGTATTCATCCACCGAAAAATTCCGGGCATACGAAAGCTCCATGCTTCCGGTATTGGTCAGATCTGTCCACGACACGCCGGTGGCAGCCTGATCCTGCTCCTGTGTGCTGTTTTGATCATGATCCGTATAATCGGAAGAAGGACTGCCGCAGCTACACAGCCCCAGCAGTCCTGTCAAAGATACATATAGCCATTTTTTGTGTCTGTTTCTTCCTGTCATGCGACGTTTCCCCTTAGTCCTCCACAGCGCTTAACGTTTCGGAATGTAGTATAATCGTATACTCGATCTCATGCGGCTTGCTCATTGCGACCGTATCACCCACTACATCTATCGGTTCATCGAAAACAGAGACAGGAATTTCAAAAACAGAATTTCCTTCAGTATTTACCGGCAGATACTGCTCACCGTCCACAAGCATGTAATCGTAGTTCGGGCTGCTCCAGCAAACGGCTGCCGTCATCGCACCGCCCTTGACCGTAAGCGTAAGCGGAGAGTCGATCGTCGCCTTTCCGCTGCCGCCCTCAAGCGTTGCTTCTACCGTGTATGTACCATCCGAAAGTGCCTCTGTACTCTCACTTGTTTTCGCATCCTCTCCATACGGAGTCGGGTTGGAAACCTTAACCTTGTGATCGTACCACTTTTCTTTCGTGCCGATCAGCGCGAGGTCAAACTCCTCATCCAGTGCTGGCACCGGAACATCAAAGCCGTAGACTTCATCGGATGTGCCATCGTCGTAGTAAACCTCATCATTCGTCGGCTGCAGCAGATCGGCGCCGTCCTTTGCCGCATCCTCCGCCAAGCCTAAATAAAGATTTACGATCTTTTTGGAGCCAAGTGTAATGTGGATCGTCATCTGACCGTTCTTGACGGTAAGAGTTCCCTTGCCATCACACGCTTCATTCACATGGAACATGGAGCTGTCTGTGGAAAAATCTGCAAGATATACGCCGTCCTCCAGTGCATTTCCTGTTGCTTCGGTATCCTGCACATTTTCCGAAGTCTGTTCGCTCGTGCCTGTGGTCTTGGAATCGTCCGATCCACCACACGCTCCCAGCATAAGGGATGCCATAAGAAGCACGCAGCCGAACACAGCCGAAATTTTCTTTTTCTTCATATTATCTGCCTCTCAGATCTTATTACTGGTTGATAACCGCACCGGTGTGTGCTACATAGATAGCCTGGATCTCCGGGATCTCGCCAAGTCCGAAGATCTGGGTATCCACGCTGTCAAAGTTGCCGCTTGCGTTAAACATGCTCAGCCATGAATCGTCATCAGAGCCTGCCATATCGTTGTTGGCATGATCGCCTGCTACTACCATGAGCGGGCGAAGAACAACCTTCTTGTAGCCAGCCTGTGCAATAGCATCGATCACTGCTTCGCAGGAGGTCTCCTCCGGCTCGCCCTCAACAGTTCCGATGAATACGTTGTCATAGCCAAGCTCGTTCATCTGTGACTGCATCTGGCTGTAAGAGACCTTTGCGGTGTGGGAGGTTCCGTGTCCCATGAATACGAATGCAACACCATCCGCTTTTGCAGCATCAAGACTGTCATAACCGGCTGTCTTGACTGCCTCTGCAGTAAGAATCTGTGCAACAGCCTGCTTGTCCTCATTGACAACTGCTGCGTCTGAGCCAACCTCGCCGAGCAACGGCTCTGCGACCTTAATGCTCTCAAATTTATCTGCATAAGCATTTACCGTTTCCATAAGCTCGTCATACTCTGCGCCATGCATAAGGTGTGTCGGCTGAACAACCAGATTCTTGACTCCGTTTGCCACAGCGCGCTCCATTGCCTGATCCATGTTGTCGATATGCTCATCTTCTCTAGCCTGTACATGGTTGATGATGATCTGTGCGGTAAATGCTCTTCTTACAGACCAGTCCGGATATGCTGCCTGGATCGCATCCTCAATTCCCTTGATGTCTGCTGCACGGCTGTTGTTGAAGGAAGTACCAAAGCTTACCACAAGGATCTCATTCTCACCGATCTCATCCTGATTGCGCGGATCGTCCTTAGAGGCATCTCCTGTATCTCTTCCGAAATAATCCGGATCAGCTTCCTCACCCTCTACCAGCTCCTTCTGCGCGTCAGTCAGGGCATCCCATGCTGCCTTTGCATCTGCACACTGCTGGTCGGTCTCATCGGTTCTCTCCTGCACATAGATCGCATCGATCAATGCGGCAACCTCATCTGCTGCCTTCTGATCTGCGTCTGCTGTGTTCTCGCTTCCGGTTTCCTCTGTTGATGTGCTGCCGGAATTTGCATTGCTGTCTCCGCAGCCGCTTAAGCACAATGTTCCCATCAGTGCTGTCATCAATAGTGCCACTACTTTTCTTTTCATCTTTTCCTCGTTTCTGCAGTATCTCATCTGCCTGTTTATTTTTAAATATGATGCTCTGCTGCAGACGCAATTTTCCCACAAAAAGAAAAACCCTTTTTCATTTACTGATAAAGGGTTTGCGCACAAGAAAATAAGAGGAATGTCCGATAGGAGCCCTCACTTTCTCACGTACAACCAATTACTCGTGGCTTGAAACAACTGTTTCTGTACAGCAGTCAGGCAGGTCTCCCGGCTTAAAGATCTTCGCATCGGCCATCTTCCCAGTTTCCCAGTGATATAGCGGCTTCTACTCCCTAATTACGGTGACGAGTTCGTACAGGATTTGCACCTGTTTC
>ERZ1034998.2214-NODE-2214-length-10843-cov-2.900816_pt1 | contig 10843 bp, 9 predicted proteins | sample MGYA00520621_ERZ1034998 | MGnify/ENA primary metagenome ERZ1034998 (study PRJEB33766, sample SAMN09781748) | gut metagenome | biome: gut microbiome | host: Homo sapiens | place: Madagascar | study: EMG produced TPA metagenomics assembly of the PRJNA485056 data...
GCCCAGAGCGAGGTGTGTCACGTCGATGTTCAGCTTCTCGGGGATGGCGGTGTATGCTGCGCGAACCTTCAGCTTGCGCACGCTGGCAGCCAGCTTACCACCGGCCTTTACACCCTCAGCCAGTCCGGTCATCTGGATAGGCACCTCCATCACGATGGGCTTCTCCTCGGTGATCTCGTAGAAGTCCACATGCAGCAGCTGGTCAGTGACGGGATGGAACTGGAGCTCCTTCATGATAGCCTTGCACTCCTTGCCATCGATGTTCAGGTTAACGCTGTAGATGTCGGGAGAATAAACCAACTTGCGCAGCTCCTCCTGTGATGTGTAGAAGCTCATAGCTGTGTTCTCGCCGTTCTCCCCCTTGCTCTCGCCATAGAGGTTGCAGGGAACGTTGCCGTTCTTACGCAGCTCGCGTGTAGCCTTCTTGCCAGTCTCGGTACGTGCAGTACCCTTCACGTTGATACTTTTCATCTTGTTCTTAGTTTGTTGTGTTACTCTAAATTAAGTCTTTTGGTGCTTAATTCGCCATCACACGGCTCAAAAAGCGGGGCAAAGATACGGCTTTTTCTTGGAATGCCAGCACGTTTCCCTGGTTTTTCCATTTTTCTGTATTGGAAAGCGGGGCAGGCTCCTCAGGTCTCCTTGGTGCGCAGGTTCTTGTTTGTCAGCGTCTTGTCTGGTGCGGTACACGCGCCTGTCTCACTTTTCAAGCCCTGATGATTGTTTCTCTTCGTCACAATGATTGTCTTTCCGCATCTCCATTGCAGCCTCGTTGCACTCCATCGACAATCTTTTTGTGCCTCAATTGCAGCCTCGCTGCGTCCCATTGGCAATCTTCCCGTGTCCCAATTACTGCCCCTCCGTGCTCCATTGGTAATCTCCTTGTGCCCCTATAATATATAATGTATAGGTCGTCGGGATGTGCAGCGCATGGGATTTTGCCCTGTGCCGAATAAGCTTTCCTTCATCCTCGAAGGCCAGTCATCTTTGACTCAAGGACTCAACCTTTCATTTTTGCAAGGTGCTCTCTCCTGCCTTACAGTTCTGTGGGGAAGTCCAGGTCAATGTGAATCTCGCCTGCTTCGGCGCGCTCTTCCGCTTCGGGTGAGGCGGCCTGTGCATAGCTCATGGCCTCTTGCAGGGCGACCAGAAACTTGTCGAAGTCCTCGGAGAACAGGAATATCTTGTGCTTCTCATAACTCACGTGTGGGTTCTCCACGGCGCCCGATGTTGTCTTCTTGCTCTCCGTAATGCTCAGATACTTCTCTCCGCGCTTGTTCTCTTTCACGTCCAGATAGTAGATACGCTGGCCGGCTTTCACTGTCCTCGAGAATAGAATGTCTGAGTCGGTGCTCTTCTGTGTTGTTTTTGCTTCCATTGTCTTTTGTGTGCGTTGGCATGTTTCCTTCACAAAAGTCCCCTTATTTTCTCTATCCACCAAAAAAAACGGGGAAAATTATGCCTATGTGGGGCAAAATGCGTACTTTTGTCCACATTTTAAGACAATGGTATGATAAATCGCGAATTGATTCGACTGAAGCTGGTTCAGATAATCTATTCATATTGCCAGAGCGGTTCGAAGAGTATTGACGCGGCCGAGAAGGAGTTGGACTTCAGCCTGGGTCGCGCTTATAAGTTGTATGCAAGCCTCTTGCTACTGATTGTGGAAGTGGGGCGCATGGGGCTCCGTATGGAGGAGATGCGCCGCAGCAGAGCACGCCGACTGGGCTTGAAGGAGCTGGACAACAGCCGCTTCATCAATAACCGCTTCCTTCTTCAGCTTGAGGGGAACAGTCAGTTGCGTGACTATGTGGACTCGCAGAAGATTTCCTGGGCAGACCAGGAGAACTTTGTGCGCTCTCTCTACACCAAGATAGAGGACAGCCCCCTCTATGCCGCCTACATGGAGGCTGCGGAGGACAGCTATGCAGAGGACCGCGCATTCTGGCGCAAGGCCTACAGGGAGTTCGTCTGCAACAACGAGGAGCTGGATGACATCCTGGAGGAGATGGACATCTACTGGAACGATGACAAGGCTATCGTGGATACGTTTGTGCTTAAGACCATCAAGCTCTTCAGCGAGGAGAGCGATGACAACCAGCCTCTGCTGCCCGAGTTCCGCGATGAGCAGGACCGCTGCTTCGCTATCCGTCTGCTGCGTCATGCCATCACGGGAGCCGACACATTCACCGAGTATATCGCCTCCACCACGCGAGGCTGGGACATCAACCGCGTTGCCCTCATGGACCGCATCATCATGCAGGTGGCGCTGGCAGAGATTGTCACCTTCCCCGAGATACCCGTCAGCGTGAGCATCAGCGAGTATGTGGAGCTGGCCAAGACCTATGGCTCACCCAAGAGCGGCAAGTATGTCAATGCCACGCTCGACACTATCGTGAAGCGCCTGGCCAAGGAGAAGAAGCTCATGAAGGACGTGCCCGTGCAGGTGCGCTGCGCCGGGAGCACTGCCGAAGAGGCCCCCGCTGCCCAGGAGGGCGAGGCGTGAGGCACAGGCCATCGCTATGGCCGAGTGAAAGAAACCCGATAAGAAACACACATTAAACTATAAAACAATGATTACAGTATTGGCAGCATCCGCTATGCAGCAGTACCAGCCACTCATCATGCTGGGTCTGATTATCGTCATCATGTGGTTCTTCATCTTCCGCCCACAGCAGAAGAAGCAGAAGGAAATACAGAAGTTCCGCAACAGCATCGAGAAGGGACAGTCTGTGGTGACCGCTGGAGGTATATATGGCACCGTGAAGGACGTTATCGAGGAGGACAATGCTCTCCTTATCGAAGTGTCAAAGGGCATTTGCATCAAGGTGGACCGCAATTCGGTGTATGCCTCTGCACAGCCCACAGTACGCTGACGGCAAACTAACCCCAATATGTTGCCGGGAGCAGGCCGGCAGGCTTGACTTCCGCATCGAAGAGCAGAAATGAACGCCAGAACAAGCAGAACCATAAGAAAGATCAGAGTCGCGCTCCTGAGTTCAAAGGCACGTGAGACCCTGGTCTTTCTCTTTTTCCTGGCCATCTCCTATGGTTTCTGGCTTCTGCAGACGCTCAACGAGTCGTTTGACATTCGCCTGCAGGTGCCTCTGCAGCTCACCGAGGTGCCCGAGAATGTGGTCATCACCACTCCTCTCCCCAGCCAGATATCGGTGAGCGTGCACGATAGGGGGACAGCCCTGGTGCGCTATATGCGCCGCAGGGAACTGAAGCCCGTAGAACTGGACTTCTCTGCCTATGACAATGGAGCATCGAGCGCCCGTGTGCAGATTCCCCTTCAGGAAATCCAGCGCGCCATCCAGAACCAGCTCGAAGCCACCAGCCACATACAGGCCATCCACCCCGACACCATCGAGTATTACTTCAACCGTGGTCTGGCATACCGCCTGCCCGTGAGAGTCTGCGGCAAGGTGACCACCACGCCACAGAATTACCTGGTGGGTATGCGCCCCGAGCCCGACACCGTCACCGTGTATGCACCCACCCAGGTGCTCGATACCATGCGTGCCGCATACGTCAGCGTGAGCATGGCACAGCTGACGGAGAACACCACGGTGCAGGCCACGCCGCGCCAGATGAAGGGTGTGCGCTATGAGCCATCCAGCATCCACGTGACGGCCTTGGTGGACTATTACACCGAGAAGACGGTGGAGGTGCCCATCATAGGGCTCAACTTCCCGGGCGACAAGGTGCTGCGCACATTCCCCAGCAAGGCTCGCGTGACCTTCAGAGTAGGCTCCAGCCAGTTCTCGCGCTATACTGCCGACAACTTCGTGCTGGCTGCCACCTACGAGGAACTGCTCCAGAATCCCTCCATCAAGTACCGTCTGCACCTGAAGTCACTGCCCGATGGCGTGTCCAACGTGCGCATCGTACCTCAGGAGGTGGATTATCTGATAGAGCAGACAGACAGTTCGGATGAGGGCGACGACAACCAGTGACGGCAATGGCAACAGGCAACGGCGTTCACGATGATGCACAATCCAGGCACCCGGGACAGATTCGTCTGGGCATCACGGGCGGCATAGGCAGTGGCAAGAGCTATGTGGCTCAGATGCTGCAGGCCCGTTGGGATGTGCCCGTGTACGACTGTGACAGCGAGGCCAAGCGGCTGACCGCAGAGTCGGACGACATCAGGACGGCTCTCACACAACTGGTGGGCGACCACCTTTGGCAGCAGGGACAGATGCAGAAGCCCGTGCTGGCCGCCTACCTGTTTGCCTCCCCCGAGCATGCCGCGCAGGTCAATGCCATCATCCATCCCGCTGTGCGCCGCGACTTCCTGCGCTGGGCCGATGCCCATAGCCGTTTCCCCGTGGTGGCCATCGAGAGTGCCATACTCTGCGAGAGCGGTTTCCACACGTTGGTGGACAGCATCCTGTTGGTAGATGCCCCCCTCGAGGTGCGTCTGCAGCGTGCCATGTTGCGCGATGGAGCCAGCCGCCAGCAGGTGATGGCCCGCATGGCCAGACAGGACTCTGCGCAAGCCCGGCAGTTGGCACGCTTCACAGTCACCAATGACGGCGGCGGTGACCAACCGTTGCAGGCATGCCTGGAGAGCATCGTGACACAGCTCCAGGCCGAAGCCTGTGCAATGCAAGACAACAAGTAACAAGAATAAGAATATAAAAGAAAGCAACTATGTTGAAAAAGATCTTAGCCATCTCAGGCAAGCCAGGCCTTTACCGACTGGTATCTCATGGCAATCGCAGTCTCATCGTAGAGACATTGGAGGCAAAGCCCAAGCGCATGCCCGTGTTCTCCACCGATAAGGTGGTGTCGCTGGCAGACATTGCCATGTACACCGACGACGAGGAGGTACCCCTGCGTCAGGTGTTCAACAGCATCAAGGAGAAGGAGCAGGGCGGCAAGGCCAGCGTGGATTTCCGCAAGGCCAACAGCGCCGAACTGGGTGAGTTCATGGCAGCGGTGCTCCCCACCTATGACCGTGAGCGTGTGCATATCTCTGATATCAAGAAGCTCATCCAGTGGTATGACCTGCTGGTGGAGAACGGCGTGACCGACTTCTCCGAGGAGCAGCCCGAAGCCGCCGAGGCCGCTGAGCCCGAAGCATAAGGGGCATATCTACGCCCCCATAGGAAGCCCTCTTCCCACCTCCCCATGAGCGGAGGCAGGAGGAGGGCTTGCTGTATGCCGACGGTTGCTGTACAGTGGGGATAGTGGGGCAGAGAACTGTCCCAGCTGCGCTCTGGCGGCAGGTAATGCGGTGAAGACCGTTTGGCACAAGGACGTTCCTTGCTCGGGGGAAAGGTACGTCAGGCTCGCCCAAAGGCCCTTTGCAGGCACGAAGTCGTGCGCAGCAGTTCTCTCAGATGTCCCTGGGCGGTTTTGCGTAAGAGCGGAACATGATGCATCTGGCCGCGGACCGTTCTGGGTAGGGATGCGGAACGCCGACTACAGAGCACTCCTCCGTGCCTTGAAAATCTCCCGAGCATTTTGCTCCCAAAAACGCAGCGCGCTGCAGTCGCCATTGCAGTGCGCTGCGATTGCTCACGCAGCGTGCTGCGTAGTCACATGCAGCGTGCTGCGTGGAGGGTCCCGTCTGCATCCCTTGAGGAGAAGGGGCTGTTGCGTGCAGAATGGGAATGTGCCGGACAGGTGCCCCCAGGGCGCATCTTTACCCCAAAAGAAGCCCTCTTCCTGCCTGTCCAATGCTGGAGGCGGGAAGAGGGCTTGCTCTTAGGATTGTATGTTGATGCCTCCGACCTTGGGAGCGGGATGCTCTCCGGCTGCCTTGGGAGGCTTGCCTGCAGGCCGTGCCTTGGTGGTGCGGCGCAGGCGGGGGCGGGTCAGGGCCGTACGCGGAAGGCTCCGCCAGTGATGCTTTCCAGCGTCAGCGGCTGGTAGAAGAGGCTGTAGTCGGTGGGAGCCTGCTCGAGGAAGAAGCCTATGCGGCCGTCATGCTGCAGCGTCATGGTGCTGTAGGCTGATTCGTAGAATACGATTTCCAGGCCGGGCTGCCAGTCCTCGGCCAGTCCCACAGAGGTGTGCGGGGTGTCGGGCGTGAGTTCCTTGTAGTAGATGCCCACGCATGTGCGGCCGTTGCCGGTGGGCAGGCTCTGCAGCAGGATGTGGGTGTCCTTGCCGGTGCGGGCGTTTGTGGCGGGTACCAGAAGGATTTCGCCGTTGCAACTGTTGGCACCTACGCGGATGCCGCCCCGTGTCTGGTCGCTTGCCACGGGCTTGTCCCATTGTCCACGTGAGAAGTCGTCGGATGCGAAGCGCCACACATTGAACCATCGGCCATACCATTTGCGGCCGCTCAGCACGATGTCGCCGCCGGGCAGTTCCTCCACCTTGGGCTCATCGCTACCGGGGCAGGGCATGATGCTTGGGTCGCCGCCCAGCAGTTGCCAGGTCTCTCCGAAGTCGTCGGAATACACCACATAGGCGCCCTGCATGGCTTTGCCCCTACACAGCATGGCGGCATACAGGCGGTAGTACTTGCCCTTCTTCACCAGTCTGCTCTGCACGATGCGTCCGCTTCCGAAGAAGCCTCCGTAGGGAATCACGCTGCTGTCGGCGGCAGCGAGGATGCTCTCGCCTGTCTTGCCCCAGAACTGTGTGCTCACATCTACGGGCTTGGTCCAGGTCATGCCGCCGTCGTGGCTGCGCAGACGTGCCACGCAGGGGTGCTTCTCGGCAGTGGCATAGGGGTAGGGCGTACAGCCGCTCACGCACATGATGAGCACCTCTTCGCTCTCGCGGTCGGCCACCAGGGCGGCATCGCCGAAGCCTTTGCCGAAGAAGGGGTAGTCCTTCACCTCGTTGTCTCCATCGGCTATGCACACGGAGGTGCTCCAGGTGAGTCCGTTGTCGGTGCTGTATCGGCTCAGCAGGTCAACCTCGCCGAAGCCGATGTCTCCCCCGCAGGGGCGTTCGTCGGCCACTGCTACCAGGGTGCCTGTACGCGTGGTGGTGATGGCAGGTATGCGGCGCGGATAGCCCTTGGGGCTGAGTCCGTACCAGAGGAATTGCCCCTGGTTCTTCTCTTCCAGGGAGATGTAGCGCAGCGTGTCGGGCGTTGCCGCTTTCTGCGCACTGGCCAGTAGGGGTGCGGCTGCCAGCATAAGTGCTGCGGCGAGCCTGCATGTGGGATAAAGGTTGTTCATTTGCGGGTGATGTTTTACTAAGTATAAGTGTGTCGCGCTATGGCGCAGGTGTGTTGTCGGAAGGTGTCTTGGGGCTGTGGGTGCGGTGCCCTACAGCAGCAGCATGCCTGTGAGGCCGCACAGGACAATGAGCAGGATGGGGCCCATCTTATATACGCGCTGGCCGATGAAGGCAAACAGGAAGATGCCCACACTGATCCAGAACTGCCAGGGGCACTCGCTGCGGCTGCCGAAGTTCTCCTCTGTCATGAGCAGCAGGGCGGCGGCGGCCAACAGACCCACCACGGCGGGGCGCAGACCCTGGAACTTCATGAGGAACTTGCTTATGATGAGCATCAGAATGAGGCTGGGCAGCACCACCGCCACGGTGGCAGTCACGCTTCCCAGCAGTCCCCAGTACCACTCATGCCCTGCATCCATGGCTGCCGTATAGCCTACATAGGTGGCGCTGTTGATTCCTATGGGACCCGGAGTGCTCTGGCTCACGGCCACGATGTCGGTAAACTCACCCATGGTCATCCAGTGATAGCGGTTGACCACCTCGCCCTGAATCATGGATATCATGGCATATCCGCCGCCGAAACCGAATAGCCCGATGCAGAAGAACGACCAGAAGAGTTGCAGAAAGAGTAGTGCCATATTGTGTGTGGTGTGTTTGTGTGAATGTAGGAATGTTGCGGCAGGAATCGCTTATGCTTTCTGTCCGCTGTGAGAATTGCTGTCGGGAGAGGCAGGCTTCTCGTCGGCCTTGTCCTCGGGGTCGTTTATCAGCTGGCCGTAGGCATAGCCGCTCAGTCCGGCCACCAGGATGATGTAGATGGGACTCACGCCTGCCAGCCAGATGAGAAGGGCTGCCGCCACGGGAATCCACACGGTGTGGCGGGTGACGCGGGCCGATTTGGCCATTCTGAAGACGGGTGCGGCGATGAGGGCCACCACGGCTGGACGTATGCCGCGGAAGAATCTTGCCACCCACTCATTGTCCTTGAACTGCTGGAAGAGTGTGGCGATGGCCAGGATGATGAGGAATGAGGGCAGGCATGCTCCCAGCGTGGAGCACAGTGCGCCCTTCACTCCGCGCAGCTTGTAACCGATGAAGATACTGATGTTGACCGCGAAGATGCCGGGGCAGCTCTGCGCCACGGCCATCAGATCGACCAGCTCCTCCTCGCTCACCCACTGCTTCTGCTGCACCACCTTCTGCTGTATGAGCGGAATCATGGCGTAGCCGCCGCCGATGGTGAATAGGCCGATGTGGAAGAAGTTTCTGAATAAGTCCCAGTACATAACGTTGTGTGAAGTGCCGACCGGCGGCGGCCGGCTGATGGTTTGTGAGAGCGGGTCACGGGAGCAAGCCCCCCGTGACCCGTCTTGTGATGATATGCTCGTGTGTGGCTATCGCTTTACTTCTGGTGCTGCTCCACCCACTTGCGTGCGTTGACAAAGGCTTCTATCCAGGGCGTAACCTGGTCGGAGCCGAGACGCTCGGCAGGGTAGTAGGCACACTGCCAGGGCAGGAAGGCGCGCTCAAGGTGTGGCATCATGGCCAGATGGCGGCCGTCGGCGCTGGCGATACCTGCTGTGCCGAAGGAGCTGCCGTTGGGATTGGCAGGATAACCCTCGTAGGCATACTTGAGCACCACGTTGTAGTCCTCCTCGCGGCCGGGCAGCACGAACTTGCCTTCGCCGTGGGCCACCCACAGGCCGAGGCTGCTTCCGCCCAGTGAGTCGAGCAGAACGCTGTGGCCACCCTGCTGGACATCCACGCCCAGGAAGGCTGACTCAAACTTGTGGGAGTCGTTGTGCTCCATGTGAGGACGCTCGCTGCCGTTCGCGGTGCCGCTTGTGCGGCCCACCAGACCCAGCTCCATCATCAGCTGGCAGCCGTTGCACACACCCAGTGAAAGGGTGTCCTCGCGGGCATAGAAGCGGTCGAGAGTCTCCTTGGCGCGTGGATTGTAGAGGAATGCACCAGCCCAACCCTTGGCAGAACCCAGCACGTCGCTGTTGGAGAAGCCGCCGCAGAATACGATGAAGTTCACATCGTCCAGTGTCTCACGGCCGCTTACCAGGTCGGTCATCATCACGTCCTTCACATCGAAGCCTGCCAGATAGAGCATGTATGCCATTTCGCGCTCGCCGTTGGTGCCCTTTTCGCGGATGATGGCAGCACGTATGCCACTCTTCTCCCTGCGGTCGGGGTTGAGGCCGTAGCGGCTCAACTTGCCTGTGAAAGCAGCGGGCATGTGCCAGTGGATGGGCTGTCGGCCCATATTGGCAGCGCGCTCCTCGGCCTTTCCGTGCATGGTCTGCTTGGTGTCCATAAGGTGGCTGCTGCGGTACCACTCGGCCCTCATCCGGTCGATGTCGAGCACTGTGGTCTCTCCCTCACGGGTGATGCTCAGTGTGCGCTCCTCGCAGGGGTGGCCTATGTTGACGTATCCGATGCCCATGTCCTCGAGCATCTTCTTCACCTTAGAGCAGTCCTTGTCGGCCACCTGGATGACTACGCCGGGGTTTTCTGAGAAGAGTATCTTCACCAGGTCATCGGCCTGCATCTTGTCGAGATGTATGTCGAGACCACCCTTGGTATTGGCAAAGGTCATCTCCAGCAGTGTGGTGATGAGACCGCCTGCAGAGATGTCGTGTCCTGCCAGGATGAGGCCTTCGTTGACGAGTGTCTGCACTGCGTTGAATGCGTCACGGAAGTATTCTGCATCCTGCACCGTGGGTACCTCGTTGCCTATATAGCCCTGTGACTGTGCGAACGCCGAGCCGCCCAGACGGAAGGGACAGAATGAGAAGTCGATGTGCAGCAGGGTGGATTTCTCGTTGCGGAGCACCGGACTCACCACACGCTTTACGTCGCTCACCTGTGCGCCACTGCTTACGATTACGGTTCCCGGCGAGATGATCTTCTCTCCGCTGGGGTATTTCTGTGTCATGCTCAGGCTGTCCTTGCCGGTGGGCACGTTGATCTGCAGCTTCAGACAGAACTCTGAGAGGGCCTGCACAGCCTTGTAGAGTCGTGCGTCCTCGCCCTCTTGTGCGCGGCAGGGCCACATCCAGTTGGCCGACAGACTGACGCTGTCGAGTCCCTCGGTGAGCGGTGCCCACACGATGTTGGTCAGTGACTCGGCCACTGCCAGCACAGAGCCGGCTTCGGCATCGGCCAGTGCGGCCTGCGGTGCATGGCCCAGGGCTGTGGCTATGCCGTGCGTTCCGCGGTAGTCGAGAGCCACCACGCCGCAGTCGGAAAGAGGCAATTGCAGTTCGCCCTGGCACTGCTGGCGTGCCACCTTACCGGTCACCGAGCGGTCCACCTTGTTGGTGAGCCAGTCCTTGCAGGCCACAGCCTCCAGCCTGAGCACCTGCTTCACCTTCTCTTCGATGTCGCCGGGCGTGTATTGCACGGGGGCATAGGTGCGCTCCACGGTGCTGTCGCGCATGATGGTCTTGGGCGAATGGCCGAACATCTGGCTTACCTCCAGGTCAAAGGGACGCTTGCCGTCGGCCTGTTCAAAGGCAAAGTGCGCGTCACCGGTGGTCTCTCCCACTACGTAGAGAGGGGCACGCTCGCGCTCGGCAATGCGGTTGACGTGGTCGATGTGATGCTCGTCGATGAGCAGGCCCATGCGCTCCTGGCTCTCGTTGGCAATGATTTCCTTGGCCGAGAGTGTGTGGTCGCCTAT
>ERZ1034998.2217-NODE-2217-length-10838-cov-3.831216_pt1 | contig 10838 bp, 9 predicted proteins | sample MGYA00520621_ERZ1034998 | MGnify/ENA primary metagenome ERZ1034998 (study PRJEB33766, sample SAMN09781748) | gut metagenome | biome: gut microbiome | host: Homo sapiens | place: Madagascar | study: EMG produced TPA metagenomics assembly of the PRJNA485056 data...
TGTGGCATGTATGTTCCTCCTGTTATGTCGATTTCTTTATGTTTCCCACTCCGGGGCGCCATGTCGCATTTCTATGCTCCCCACTCCGGGGCGCCATGTCGCATTTCTATGCTTCCCACTCCAGGGCACTATGCTCTGCACGCCGGTCGCGCATCATCAGTTCCCGCACTGCTTCTTTTGCCGGCTTATCCTCAAAAAGCACACAGTTGACTTCCTCGATGATCGGCATATCGACCCCGTATTTTTTTGCAAGCGCGATCGCCGCCTTGGCGGAATACACGCCCTCGACCACCATCTTGACCTCATCCATCGCCTGCTTCATGGTATAGCCCTGCCCGATCAGCATTCCTGCTTTGCGGTTTCTGCTGTGTCTGCTCTCACATGTCACGATCAGATCTCCGATTCCGGTCAGACCGCTCAGTGTCTCCGCCTTTGCCCCCATCTTGATGGCAAGACGCGACATTTCCGTGATTCCGCGCGTGATTAACGCCGCTTTGGTGTTGTCCCCGCCGCCGCCCCCGCCCGCCATACCGGCTGCCAGTGCAATGACGTTCTTCAGGGAACCTCCCAGTTCCATGCCGAGCACATCCGGGCTTGTGTACACACGGAACACCTCATTCATGAAAATATCCTGCACGCCCTCTGCCACCTTGCGCTTCTTTGCTCCGGCAACAACGGTCGTCGGCAGTCCGACGCCAACCTCCTCGGCGTGGCTCGGTCCGCACATCACGGCAACCTCCGCCGCAGGTACTTCCTCTTCTACAATATCGGAGAGCGTCATCAGCGTATTTTCTTCAATGCCCTTTGCCACACAGACAATGATCTGTCCCGCCTTCACAAAAGGCGCCATGCTTTTTGCCGTGCTTCTGGTGAATACAGACGGTACCGCCAGAATCAGATATTCCTTATCTTCCACTGCCGCCTTAAGATCTGTGGTAAATTCCATATCCTCCGGAAGCTTCACTCCCGGAAGCTTATCCACATGCTCATGCCGTTCGCGCAGCATCGCGATCTCCGCTTCCACAATCGACCACACCGTCACCTGGCTGCCGTTGGTGTGCAACACCTTCGCAAGCGCTGTCCCCCAGCTTCCCGCTCCGATTACCGCTACTTTTGCCATATCTTTTATTTCCCCTCCTGTTTGTTCTTCTTGAACGTGAACTTATTCTCCGTGCCGTGCAGCAGACGTCCAATGTTACTCCTGTGACGCCACAGCGCCATCACCGTAAAGCAGGCGCTCACCACATAGAACTCCGGGAGATATGCGGCATCGATATGCAGATATCCCATATGTCCGAAGATCAGTACCTGCACCAGATAACTCATTACCACCAGAATCGATCCAAGGGACACATATCTTGTGATCGCGATGGAACCGATGAATAAGATCAGGCAGACCGGTGCTGCCATCGGGCACACCGCGAGAATCATGCCCGATGTGCAGGCAATTCCCTTTCCGCCCTTGAACTTGAGGTAAAACGGAAAATTATGTCCGAGCACAGCTCCGAAACCGGCATACAGTTCCAGAATCTTAACCGCATCCGGATAAGCGTTCCGGAACAGAACCTTCACCAGAAGAACCGCCAGAATCGCCTTGCACAGATCTCCCGCAAATGTGATCAGTCCCGCCTTGATTCCAAGCACGCGCAGGGAATTTGTCGTCCCCGCGTTGCCACTTCCCTCACTGCGGATATCAATCCCCTGGCTTTTTCCGTAGAGATACCCCGTCTGAAACAGTCCAAACAGATACCCGATTCCCAATGCAATAACCCTTGCTCCTATCATCACTGCTCTTCCTTTCTCTCCCGAATAATGAATTTCAGTGCCGTTCCGCGGAAACCGAACGTCTCACGGATACGGTTCTCCAGATACCTGGTGTAGGAAAAATGCATCAATTCCTTATCGTTGACGAAAATCACGAAGGTCGGCGGCTTTACCGCAACCTGTGTCGTATAGTAGATGCGCAGACGTTTTCCCTTGTCTGACGGCGGCTGCTGCATGGCAACTGCCTCTGTCACGATCTCGTTTAAGACACCGGTCGCCACACGCATGCTGTTGTTCGCAATGACCACATCGATCAGCTCAAAAATCTTATTTAAGCGCTGTCCCGATTTTGCGGAGATAAAAATAATCTCGGCATATGGCATAAAGCTTAAAATCTGGCGGATCTTCTCCGTGTGACGATAGATCGTCTTGTCATCCTTCTCGATCGCATCCCACTTGTTAACCGCGATGATAATCCCTTTTCCGCGCTCATGCGCGATTCCGGCAATCTTGGCATCCTGCTCCGTGACGCCCTCCGTCGCATCGATCACGATGATGCAGACATCCGCCCGCTCCACCGCCGTCACCGCACGGATGATGCTGTAGCGCTCAATCTCTTCCTTAATCTTATTCTTCCGTCTAAGACCTGCAGTATCAATAAAGACATATTCTTTTCCGTCGTAGGTAATGTCGGTATCAATCGCATCGCGTGTTGTTCCCGCAATGTCGGAGACAATCACACGGTCCTCCTGTGCCAGCTTGTTAATGAGGGAGGACTTGCCGACATTCGGCTTACCGATGATCGCAACCTTCGGGCGCTCGTCCTCCTCCTCGTCCTTCGCATAGTCCGGGAAGTGCTTGACCACTTCATCCAGCATATCTCCAAGTCCCAGCATGGATGCCGCCGAGATCGGGAACGGATCGCCGATGCCGAGATTGTAGAACTCATACACGTCCGGCATGAACTTCTCAAAGCTGTCCACTTTGTTGACCACAAGCACGACCGGCTTGCCGGAACGTCTGAGCATATCTGCCACCTTGGAATCCGAATCCTGCAGTCCCTGTCTGACATCCGTGAGGAAAATAATCACGTCCGCCGTCGCAATGGCAATCTCCGCCTGCTCTCTCATCTGCGAGAGAATGACATCTCTGCTGTCCGGCTCAATACCGCCGGTATCGATCATCGTAAAATGATAATCCAGCCAGTTGACGTCCGCATAGATACGGTCTCTTGTCACTCCCGGCGTATCCTTTACAATTGAAATTCGCTCTCCTGCAAGTGCGTTGAACAGTGTGGATTTTCCAACATTCGGACGCCCTACAACCGCTACTACGGGTTTACTCATCTATCTGACCTTTCCTTTCTATACAAAACAATATCATCCATCTTCTTACTGACAGGCAGACTTCACCTGTCCCTATCATAATCCTGACCGCTTGATTTTACAATATCTGTCCCGACTTGTAAAGCAGTTTAACAAAGGCAGGCAAGAGGAACTGCCGCACGAAGCATATCGTGCGGCAGTTCCTCTTCCTGCCGTATCTCTACTGCATCATCTCTTGGTTCGTCATCAGCTTCCACTCGTCATTTGTGATGCCAAGTTTCTCAAGCGTCTCTACGATATGCACGCAGTCTGGTCCGAACGTCAGATACAGATTGCCGCCCGCTGTCATCTCCTGCCCGTCCACAGCTTTTCCTTCCAGCTTCTCTAAACTGTTATAATAGTCATAATAATACATCCAGTTGTCAACATACCTGCCTGTACTATAATATTCCAGTTCAATATTGCTGTAGTACGTGTCTTCCGGCTGCTCGCAATACTGATAATACTTCGCCAGATTTCCATCCTCGATATCCGCCCGGATGGCCTTTAAGATCTGCTCAATCTCCTTCTCGGAAAACATGTGCGTATTGTTAAGCCCCGTAGAAGTATACAGATCCATATATCCAGAGGTAAACCGGCACTCTGAATTTCCGATACCAAAAATCTCACGCTCCAGATTCTCCGGCTCACTCTCCCACGCAAGGATCTGCTCTGCCGGTGTACTGTCAGCACCCCCATCCGCCTCAGACAGTGGAAGTGCATACCGCCGCTCCACCTTGGAACCATCCTGCATATAATACAGGAACGTTGTATAATAAAATCCCGAACCGGTACGTTCTACCTCCTGATAGGCATCCTTATTTGCAATAATCTGGCGCTGCAGCTCCGTCAGTGTCGCAAGTTCTTCTCCTTTCACCTGCACCGGATAATCCAGATAGACGAACGCCGTCTCCACATCCGCCACCTCCGGCACATAGCGCTCCAGACCGAATGCATCGATTTCAAACAGGGATACAAACACCACTGTGATCACGGCAGTCGCCGCCCACTCCAGCACGCGTTTTCTGCGAAATACCTTGAAATTCTTTTCCAGCAGCATCTCTGCCCCGAAGAAAAAGAGGAAGCCCATCGCCACACTGCAAAGCAGGAGACACGGATATTTGCGCAGCTGCGGCAGATCCGTGAGCATGGATATGACCGTGACACCGACGACCAGACCTCCGCAAAGTGCTGCTCCCCAGCGGAATACCGGCTTGATGATCCCGATGCTGACCCAGTCGCCCGCCGTCTCAATCTGCCGTCTTTTATACAACTGGTAAGCCGCCACGACAAGCACAACTGCTGCCGCCGCATAGATTCCGGTGAGCGGCATGCCCGTGATCTTAATGCCGGTAATTCCATTCCCGTTCTCCGTGTAGATAAGACTGCTGCGAAGATTATTGTTCAGATAATAAAGTGGCGATAAAATGCAGCTTTTTCCCGGATTCCATGCATTCTCAATCCCGTAGCTGATGGTTTCAATCACCTTTGCAACAATAAACATGCATCCCACATACAGATAGTTGACGATCACATAATAGCATGGCATTGCAAACGCCTGCCCTGTGAACATCGCCACGAAAACCGCAAGTGAGTATGCAAAAAATGTCACACCAGCCTGTGCCAACAGCGCAGCGAACAGATACTGTATACAGGTAAACTGGTTTGCCAGGCATACAAGCACCGTGGCAAAAAATGTGATAATCTCCGGCAGGATCAAAAAGATGAGTCCTGACAGATAATTCGTCACATAAAGTTCCAGCCGGTTGACCGGCAACGCATGCATCATATTGGCGCTTTTTGCCGAATACAGATAGGAAAACACTGCCAGCGCCGCTGCCACTGCGAAGAAAAAGACCGGCAGAGGAGGGATCATCCGGTGTACTGCCAGCTCCACCAGCTGATACATGCGGTAGGTTGTGTCCTCGTTCCCCGTTCCATAATAGTAGTACGGACTGGCAGCCTTCTGCCACACCCATACGGGAATCACCACAAGGAGATATATCTGGTAAAGCAGCCACAGCGGCCAGAAATGCGTGAAGTTCTTCTTAAATATCGTGCGGTTAAAACAGGATGTCTTTGACTTCATAATCTGCCCCTCCCATCTCGTAGATAAATATTTCTTCCAGTGTCAGCGGCAGTACATCCACAATCGTCGGATTGCAATATGACAGTGCCGCCTCTGCTTCCTTTGGATCTCCCTTTACGATCATGGTATACACACGCCCTGTATTTGCCATGTGAAGCACCTGAAAATGTTCCGGAAGCTTCGGCATTCCGCTCTGACACGCCACCTGGATTTTCGACACACTTCCCTGCAGATCACTCAGCGAACGCTCGATCATGATTTTTCCATGATGCATGATACCGACATGGTCACACACATCCTCAAGTTCACGCAGATTGTGGGACGATACAAGCACGGTCATCTCTTTCTCTGCGACCTCCGACAATATGATGCTCCAGATCTGACGCCGCATCACAGGGTCGAGTCCGTCCACCGGTTCGTCCAGAATCAGAATATCCGGCTTGCAGCAGATGGCAAGCCAGAATGCCACCTGTTTCTGCATTCCTTTCGACAGCCGTCTGATATTGCGCTTCACATCAATATTCGGGAAAAACTCCTGCATCCGGTAAAACAGCTTTCCATCAAAAGACGGATAGATCCCCTCATAAAAACGCTTCATCTCCATCGTGTCTGCCTGCATGAAATAAAACAGTTCGTCTGGTATGTACGCGATTTTTGATTTGACCGCCTTATTCTCATATACATTTTCCCCGTCGATCTGCACCTCTCCCCGATCCGGACGGTACACCCCCGTCAGGTGGCGGATGAGTGTGGACTTTCCTGCTCCGTTCGGTCCGACCAGACCGTAGATGGCTCCCTTTTCCACGTGCATGTCCACACCGTTTAGCGCCACAAATCCGTCAAATGCCTTTTTTAATCCGTTTACCTGAATCATACCTTCTCTCCTCCCTCTGCCGCATGTTCGATCCGTGTGATCAGATCGCTCCTGCTCACTGACAGGAAACAGAGCTCCTCCACCACTTCATCGAACTCTTCCAGCAGTTCATGCTGTCTCGTATTCAGGATTTCCCTGTGCTCCGCCACAAACGTTCCCTTCCCGGCAACCGTGTATGTATATCCCTCGCTCTCCAGATCGCGATACGCTTTCTGAATCGTATTGGGATTGATCGCCAGTCCGGACGCCAGTTCGCGGACAGACGGCAGCTTCTCGTTTGCCGAAAGAGAATTTGTGATAATCAGCTTCCGAAAGCCATCCTTGATCTGTTCATAAATCGGTTTGGAGTCCCGGTAATTTAACTGAATCAAATCATAACCTCCCATCTGTACCAACTGTACTATTTGTCTTAATACAGCTACTATAGCATGGAAGGTTCCCTCATACAATAAAGATAATCCTATGAAATTATTAACTTTTATTTAACTTCGGCATCAGCCCAGATATGCACACAGGAGTTTGAAGGTGTTCTTCACGCCGTCCACATGGCTTCTTTCGTAGCCGTGCGACGCGTACACGCCCGCGCCGATCAGTCCGTGGCGCACGTCATAGCCCGCCGTCAGCGCCACATCCGCATCCGATCCGTAATGCGGGTAGACGTCCACCGCAAAGTCAAGTTCCTCGCGCTTTGCCGCCGCAATCAGTCCCGTCACGACGTCGTAGTGATACGGTCCGTGGCTGTCCTTCGCGCAGATGGACACCTGTGTCTCCTCGCAGGCAAGACCGTCTCCAACGCAGCCCATGTCAACGGAAATAACCTCAGTCACACCCTCCGGAATCGAAGCGGCTCCGCCGTGTCCGACTTCCTCAAAGACGGTGATATGCTGGTAGATCATGCGCTCCGGTGTGACATTCTCTTCTTTTAAATATCTCGCATAGCCAAGCAGGATGCCGACGCTAAGCTTATCGTCCAGGAAACGGCTCTTGATGTAGCCGCTCTCTGTGACGGTCGTGCGCGGATCGAAGCAGACGATGTCTCCCGTCATGATGCCGAGTGCCTCCACGTCCTCTCTGGAATGTACCTTCTCGTCCAGCACGATCTCCGTCTCGTCAAATGTACGCTTCTTGTCATTGTAATCGCCGTTGACATGGATCGATGCATTGGCAAGCTGTAAGGTTCCCTCGTAGACCTTTTCCCCGAAGCGGGTATGGATTCTGCAGTTCTCCGCCTCGGCATTGTTGGCGTTCATTCCGCCGATCGGTGTCACGCGCAGTCTGCCGTCGGACTTTATCTGTGCCACCATGGCGCCGAGCGTATCGATGTGCGCCTCCAGTATCACAGCGTTCTTTTTGTCCTTACCGCCGAGCGCCACAAGCACGCCGCCCTTTGTGGTCAGCTTCGGCTCATAGCCGAGCTTCTGGTACGCTTTCATCACATAATCCGCCACCTCTGCAGTGTATCCGCTCGGACTGTCGATTGCCAGAATCTTCTTTGTCTCCTCGACCATATATTCCACGTATTTTTTTGTCTTCATCTTTTTTCTCCTTTTCCGCTTTCTATTTGATTCTATCTACAGACCATACCTGGCGGACGATCTTATACATCCTTATTTCAGGTACAGAAATCCGCCCAGATTTCCGCGCTTTCCATGACTTGCGCGGTGGGAAAACAACAGCTTTGGATTGCAGCAGGTACAGATGTCCGTCACTGCCAGATGCTCTTTTCGCACGCCCGCCTCCTGAAAAATGATCTCGTTCGCCTTCCAGAGATCCAGCTGGTATTTTTTGTCTGTGTGAGCCATCCCGACGCTGTTCTTCTCACTCTCTGCCAGAATCTCCTGCTCATGCCCCGGAAATTCCTCCGCGAAAATATCTGCCACATCTGCGCTCACCTCATAGCAGTCCCTGCAAATGGACGGACCGACCGCGCAGACCACATCCTCTGGTCTGGTGCCGTATGCCTCCTGCATGGCAGACAGAGTGACCGCTCCCATGCGCGCCGCCGTGCCTCTCCAGCCCGAATGGCTCATTCCGATGGCGCGGTGAACGGGATCCACCAGATATAACGGCACACAGTCCGCGTAGAACGTCGACAGGACAAGTCCCGGCTCATCCGTAATCAGTCCGTCCACATCCCGGTAGTCCCGCTCTCTGGTCAGTCCTTTTCCGGCGTCCGCTGCCGTGACGCGGCGCACATTGACGGTATGTGTCTGATCCGAGCAGACAAACTGCCCCACCTCTGCCCCGAGTGCCCTCGCCAGGCGCCGGTAATTTTCACGCACCGCAGCCTCCTCATCGCCTCTGGTAAAGCTTAAATTCATCGTGGAAAAAATATCCGCACTGACGCCTCCGAGCCGTGTTGTAAAACAATGCTCCACGATCCCCGTGCGCTCCAAAAGGGGATATTTTAACAGCAGCAGCCTGCTGCCGTCCTCATTTTCATGCCAGTCCTCCCGCAAAACCGCATCCTCTGCTGCTTTTCTCACAAACGCTGTCAAGTCTCATCCTCCCGTCATCCCTGAAATTCAAATGCATGTTTTACAAGCCGCACTTCCCCGTCCGTTCCAAGCACCGCCGCCACATCAAAGCGGCAGGGCGTCATCTCCCCGTATCCGTGCGTCAGGCAGTAATATTGCGCCGTTCTGCTGATGCAGCGCTGCTTCGCCCGGTCCACCGCCTCAAGAGGATCGCCCGCCTGCCCGTTCTTCCGGTATTTTACCTCCACAAAGACCAGGTATCTGCCGTCGCGGGCGATGATGTCAATCTCTCCCTGCCGGCATCTGAAATTGTACGCAAGCAGCTCATATCCCTGTGTTTTCAGATACTCACCTGCCCGTCTCTCATAAGCAGCTCCTGTCTGCCGTCTGTTCATCCTTCGGTGTCCTCTCTTCCTCCGATGTCCTCTCTTCCTCCGGTGTCCTCTCTTCCTCCGGTGTCCTCTCTTCTCCCGCTTTTATCTTATGCCGCGCTCCTACAATAATCCGGAGTCTTTTAATTTTCCCTTCATGCGGTCCATATCGTCCACAAAGACAAGGATCTCCGCGACCACCTCGTAGAGTTCCGGCGGAATCGTATCCCCGATCTGAAGTCTGGATAAGGTCTCCGCCAGCTTGTTATCCTGATAAAACGGAACATCGTTTTCTTTTGCCGTCTCAATGATGCGCTCCGCCACCTCGCCTTTTCCGACTGCGAGGATCTTCGGCGCCACCTCGCCCGGATTGTAGGCAACGGCGACCGCCGTCTTTTCTTTTCCTGCAATATGCTTGTTCTCCGCCATCGCCACATCCTCCCTTCAAAGAATCCTGCTTTCCTATGCTCTTACATCAAAAGAATAGCGGTGCAGGCTTCCCACCGTCGCCTTTCCTTTCTTTACGATGTTCTCCTTGAAACTGATGTCTTTTTTCTCATGTGTGACCGTGATGGAAGACTGGTAGCCCTTGCTCTTAAGACGCTTGTTCAGCACTTCCAGGTGCTTTTCCACCAGATCATAGGAGGCGTCATCCTCCAGATAAAAATTGGTGCGTACGCTGCGGTTCTGCATCCGCACTGAGACGTCCGTGGAGCCGAGCTGCTCCATGTCCAGATGTAAAAATGCCGTCAGTTCCGCATCCGGATCGCGCAGATTCTTCCGGTTCGCATAGACATAGAGTTCCCCGTTCGCATTTTGTCCGGACATCTTTAACGGCAGCTGCACATAGTGATAAATCTGGTTCATCTGATTCATGAACTCCAGATTGCCGTGAACCTGCGATGCCGTCTGCAAGAACGTATTCTGCGTGCTTCCGGTCGCCCGAACCGCCTCCTCCATCTGGGAAAGCTGCTGCTCTAAGCGCTCATACAGCCCGCTCACCTTATGCTCCTGCTTTAATTCCTCCGGCTGCAGAAGCCATTGCTTCTCGATCACACTGCGGAAAATGGTCTGAAATTCCTTTCCGGCAAAAAGCTTCTGCATTCCCGCGAAGCCGAACCCGCCGTTCTGTGCGAGCGCTCTGCCGAGCTTCTGCAAAAACTGTTCTGCCGTCAATTTTTCATTCAAGACCGGCTGCTCCTGCGCCGCTTCCTCCTGCGCCATCAGTTTTGCCACCTCTGGACCTTCTTCCGAGAGCGTATCCACAAAGACTTCCTCCTGCTCTCCGCCGGCAAAAATCTCCTCGTTGCCAATCAGAGCCGGAATGTTACGAAGCATTTTTCCCAGATGCTCGATCTGCTCCTTCGACAACAGTTCCCCGACTGTCCCCGGAGTCTCTGCCGTCCTTCCATATGTCAGTTCCGCGGTCACTCCGACCCCTGTCTCTGCTTCTGCCGCTGCGCCATGTCCCGCTGTCTCCGCGGTCGAAGCGGCACCTGCCTCCTCCGCTACTGCCGATGCCGCTGCGGTTCCCTGTTCCGCCGCCGTGGGCGCGCCCGCCTCTGCTTCTGCCACCGTGGCTGCATTTTCCTGTCCCACTGCTTCCGCCATTGCTCCGGCGCCTGCCTCTGCTGCGGAAGATTCCTGTCCCGCTGCCGCGGTCACTCCGGCATCTGCCGCTTCCGCCCCGGGCATAAAAATATCGAGCATTTTCCCATAGAGGGAAAATGCCGTCTCCGGCGAGAGCGCCTCGTCCGAAAGCAGTTCCATCATATGCCCCGCTGCCAGATCCATCTCTCCCACGAGTGCCTGCCGGTCGGACAGATAATTTTCAAACTGCGCCGCCATCTCCTCCGTCACCGGGAGTCCGAGCTTCGTCATCTGCACGATGGTCTGCAC
>ERZ1034998.2218-NODE-2218-length-10833-cov-56.367044_pt1 | contig 10833 bp, 11 predicted proteins | sample MGYA00520621_ERZ1034998 | MGnify/ENA primary metagenome ERZ1034998 (study PRJEB33766, sample SAMN09781748) | gut metagenome | biome: gut microbiome | host: Homo sapiens | place: Madagascar | study: EMG produced TPA metagenomics assembly of the PRJNA485056 data...
AAAAATGCAATGATCTGCTGCCATACTTCATCCTGGAAAAACATCAGGTCCGCATGCTCTGCGCCATCAAGCGCAAGCAATGTCACATCACAGCCGGCTGCTTCTAACGCATCATACAATTCCTCACTCTGCGAAAAAGGCACGGTACTGTCTTTGGTTCCATGAATCAGCAGGAATGGCGGCGCATCCGGTGTCACTTTGGAAACCGGGGAATTCTCATAAGCTTCCTGCGGATGTGTCATAACATTAAATCCCATCAGCAGCGACTCTGAAGACATGGCTGCCTTTTCCACATCATCATATGGAAAATGGGACGCATCGGTCGGCGGATACCACGGACAGGCCGCCTGTACCTGACTGGAATACTCCAGATACTCACCTGTATCCAGTTTTTTATCCCGATCCAGTGCTGCCATACATGTCAGATATCCTCCTGCAGATTCTCCCATCACGCCAAATTTTTCACTGTTAATCCGATATCTTTTTGCATATGCACGAAGATATCGGATTGCTGCCTTGATATCACACAGTTGCATCGGATGTGTTCCCTCGTTGGATGTCCGGTACTCTACGCTGGCAACAACAAACCCTTCCTGTGCCAGTGTGCCCAGATATGCCAGATGCGCTGCTTTGTCCATGCGCTGCCATGCGCCACCGCAAATCCATACAATACATGGATATGTCTTTCCTTCCCCATCCTCCGGATAGATGAGATCCAGTTTGAGATCTCTCCGGCAATGACCGAACCAGGAATCAACCTGCGCATATGTAATGTCTGTTGTCACAACATATTGTGGTTTTGTGGTTTCCGGTTTTAATGTTTTCTTCATTATAATTTTCCTCGTTTCCGATGTAAAATTTCCTTTTCCTATATTTAAAGGATTTCATGTTAGTCTATGCAACCACGTCTTAACTTATCTTCGGACAATTATCAATCCAAATGAAACTGCGCGACAAAATCCCGGATCACATTGACGGACTGTGTGCACTCCTGCAGCTTGTCGTAACCCTCGGTTACAAGGTTCTGCGTACTGCCAGATTTCTCGGCAATGCTGCTGATTCCGTCTGTGGACTGTTCCACCATGGAGTTGATCTCTGATACGGTAGAAGAGATCTCTCCAATGTGCTGCTCTAATGCATCCACTGCTTCTTTTGTCTGCTGCATGATCTGCTGGAATGTGTCCGCATCGGCATGATACTGCTTCCCCATCTGTGCGAAATGCTCATAATCCTCAAGAACGGTCTGTTCCAGAAATTCCATAATCGTTGTGAGGCATTCGGTCATATTGGAAACCGAACTGTTGACCTCTCCTACAATCTCGTCAATTGTGGAAACGGTATCCAGTGTCTGCGTTGCCAGATCTCCGATTTCGGAAGCAACAACCGCAAATCCCATGCCCGCTTCGCCAGCCCTGGCTGCCTCAATATTGGCATTTAATGCCAGAAGGTTTGTCTGGGAAGAAATCTGTTTGATGTTGTCTGTCAGCGCATTGATCTTCTGTACGGATTTCGCCTGCTCCACAGCGGCATCCGTCTTCTGTTTCATGACCGCATACATCTGGTCTGTCTTGTGGCGGGACTCCGTACTGATCCGCTCCATCTCTCCGGCACGCTCCTGGATCTGTCCGGAATTTTTCTCTCCATCCTCTGCAAGCCGCTGGATATTGTCGGAACTTTCTCTCATAATTCCAACGTTTTCCACAATGTGCGCCGCATTTGCACTGGTCTCTTCCATCCCAGCTGCCAGTTCCTGCGTTGCAGCGGAGTTATCTTCTGCATACGCACTGTTCTGCTTCATCAGATGATTCAAATCCTCCGCGTTGCCCTCAAGTACCTGCTGTGTCTGCTGCAGGTCTCCCATCATCTCCCGGAGCTTCTTTCGCATAATGTGGATCTTTGTTGCCATGTTTCCGATCTCATCCTTCTGTTTCCGCAATTTGCCTCCCTCTTTGGTCGAGCGGAAATCCAGTTCCGCTGTCTGTTCGATCACAGCGGTCAACTGGCGGATTGGTCTGGTCATACCGGTACCGATGATTACGCCAATCACAGCAGACAGGACAAATGCAACGATCATGGCGATAATGATCAGTTTTGCCAGCCCGTATGCCTCTGCATAAATTTCAGATACCGGAGCGGTAAGGACAAGCTTCATACCATTGTCCAAATTGTAAAATGCAAATTTCTTGTTTACATTTTTATAGGAATAATCCATCGTCTTTCCCTGATTACCGTCATCTCCGATAAAATCTGCACTCTTAGAAAGCGAGGAATCCAGATCGGAAAGCTTTGTGCCATTATCCGCATTTTTGTGGTACATGACTGATGCCGATGCATCTGTCAAAAATGCATATCCACTCTGGTATACTTTTGTCTCGTCAACCAGATCGGTAATCTGTGAAAAATCAATATCCATACCAACAATACCGATTGATGTTCCATCTTCTGCAAACAATGGCACAACGTATGAGATCATGTAAATATTGATATTTTCATTCATGTACGGTGACATCCAGATAGCTTCCTTTGCCTGTACCGGAAGATAATACCAGCCGACATGCTCCACATCGCTTTCATCATACATGGAAAAATCCGTCGGTGTCAGGCACTGCAGTTCACTGTCAACTGACTGGCGCTGTGCAAAGACACCGGATGTCGGATTGGAGTAATTCGGGTTATACCGCAGATATACCGTCACTGCCCCATTTGTATGGTTTGCAAAATCAAGCACCGCCTGCTGTACCGTCTCGGTGTATGTATCCGCATAATCCTTGCTCTGCCGGAACGAATCATAGTCAAAATTACTCATTGCGACTTCACTGAGCGTATCCACCGACTGCTCAATCTTCTGAATCGTGGAATTGATCTCTTCGGTCTTCTTCTGCCCGGTAAGCTTCATCATGGTCATTGCATCTTTTCCGGCTGTCCGCACAGAATTTGAAATTGCAATCACCCCGATCAGAACCGATGTAAAAAGAGAACAGATCAAAATAGATGCTATAAGCTTTGTCCTTACTGATTTCATAATCCTTTGCCTCCTAAAATCATTTTTTCTGTTGTTTTTATAAGTGTTCCCCTTATGTATTCCGAAAATCATCCAATACCGGTATCTGCAGAACGGTATCTGCAGAACGGTATCCCGGTAATTTTCACTTTCCATTATAACATATAATGCTGAATTTTTTAAATATAATTGGAAATATATGGAATTTTATGATACAGTACATCATCCAGACGCTCAGCCGTTTTGTATCCCAGTAAAAGGGTAGTCAGCGTACCTATCTCCATTTTTAACTTATACTATAAAATTCCGTCAAACGGGAAGAAGAATATCAGCAACTCGACCTGTTTACCGACTACAAAGCACAAAGAAAAAAGCAGGCTGAGGAAGAAGAAAAATTAGAAAGAGAAAGGCGTGTGCAAGAAGCAATGCTGAGTATCAAAAAGAAGTTTGGCAAACGCTGGTGGTAAGCCTGTAAGAAATCCTGAGAGGGAAAAGCCTAAGTGGGAAGATACAATTACGAATCGAATGCTGCACTGGTCATATACGCCGGAGCAGAAAGAAGAGGTGAAGAAAGCACTTGCCGCAGGAGTTCCGAAAGCAACGATTCTTACTTACTTCTATCCGGAGGTAACTGTGGAGAAGATGAGTACTTATCGTAAGAAGCAGTAAATGTTATCGCATAGGTACAGAAGTTGTGGTATACTGTGTCTATCCGAGAAACGCACTGGTTACGATAGGTAAAATAACGGGTAAGATATCATTTGTTGCATTAGCATCATATCCTCTGAAGCGTAGAAGGTTTATTGTAATGTGCCTATTACCATTTGTGCTTGGAATAATACCATTATTGATTTTTATTGTTAGTCCGGCAGAATATAGAGAACTAAATGGACTAATGTTTGGCATGTCATGTATGGGTATGGTTTCGCCATTTCCCGATGTATATAATGTTTTTATTGCCTTAAAAAATGCAAATAAAAAAGATGCAATAATGTTTTATAAAAACGATATGTATAAGGTATCGTAAATTCAAGTTTTTGGGGCTAAAGCCAATATAAATAATACTAGACAGATTTGTCCAATAGCGTAAATACGGCATTTTCTCGCTTTGTGTCGTGTTATGTTTAGTAGAATAATATTACTCTGTCAATGAAAGGAGGAAACAGTATGGATCAGAAAAAGATTGGACGTTTTTTAAAAGAACTTAGGAAAGAAAAGGATATTACACAGGAACAGCTTGCCGAAAAGATAAAAGTTTCAGGCCGAACGGTTTCTAGATGGGAAACAGGTTCTAATATGCCTGATATTAGTTTGTTGGCTGAATTGGCTGATTTTTATGATGTTAGTATACCTGAAATCATTGATGGAGAAAGGAAAAGAGAGAATATGAATGAAGAAGTAAAAGAAACAGTATTGAAATTATCTGATTATACAGAGACAATTAATCAAAAAATTAAAGGAAGGTTATTTGTACTTACGGTTATTGCAATAATAGGAATGATTGCGTTCGTGATTATTGAATTTACAGGACTAGATACACCTGGAAGTGTCTATGAAAGAGTAGCAGGTGCAGGTCTTGGGTTAGATTGTGGTATGTTAATAGTCCTTGCAATGTATCTTTCTGGACTTTTAGGAAAGATTAAGGCAAGACGAGAAATGAAACGAAAGTACAACTGTAAATAAAAAGTCTAATAGACCATAAAATTAAGTTTGTCTGACTCATAAATAATTTAATAACAGGATTACAAGCACTTTAGCCAATAACAGGTTACAGATCTCTACAGACTGTATAACACCAATATTCATGAGAAGATTGCAGAAGCCAAGAAACGTGATAATCAGATGAAAATATCTGTCGATTGAGGTCGAAACTGATTGACTATGTGAGATAAGGAAGGTACAATTTATTTTGAGGTCGCAAATTGCGACCTCAAAATAAAAAAAGTAGGAGAGATGCTGGTTTGTATGATAATACAAATGTACCTGTAATAGTTGAAAATACAGATGATAGAATTGAAAATTTAATTCATTATGTGCGTGGACAGCAGATTATGATAGATAGTGATTTGGCAATGCTTTATAATGTCGAAACAAAAGGTTGAATGAAAGTGTAAAAAGAAATGCTAAACGTTTCCCGGAAAGTTTTTGTTTCCAACTGACAGAAGATGAATACAATGATTTGAGGTCGCAAATTGCGACCTCAAACAAAGAATCAGGGAATACATCATCCCAAGGTGGACGGCGATATTTACCATATGCATTTAGGGAACAGGGAATAGCAATGTTGTCAGCAGTTTTAAGAAGTGACGAAGCTATTCAGGTAAGTGTAAATATTATGAACACTTTTGTGAAAATGCGACGCTTTCTGGCTGAAAATGCTTTGATGTTTGATAAGCTGAATAGCTTGGAATTAAAGCAATTAGAGTATCAGAAGGAGTCTAACGAAAAATTTGATCAGATTTTTTCATATATTTCTGAGCATGAAGAAGTGGGGCAGAAAATATTCTTTGATGGTCAGATATATGATGCTTTCAGTCTTTTAATAAGCCTTGCGGAAAAAGCAGAAAAATCAATAGTATTAATTGATAATTATGTTGATGTGGGAACTTTGAATATTCTTGCAAAAAAGAAAGATGGTGTTGATGTAACAATTTATACAGTTCGTCGAACTCGTCTGGCAGGTCAAGACATTGCTAATTTTAACAGTCAGTATCCAACTTTGACCGTAAAGTATACTGGAGTCTTTCATGACAGATTTTTGATAGTTGACGAGACAACAGCATATCACATTGGTGCATCTCTGAAAGATGCAGGAAAAAAGTGTTTTGGAATAACAAGAATAGAAGATATTGGAATTGTATCAGATATACTTCAGCGTTTAGAAATTGAAACAGAAGAAGCAGAAAACTAAATATAATAATTATGATAGCCATTATGGGAATGGGAATTTCCGTAATGGCTATTTTTATGTCTACAAGGAGGTGAGAACATTGAAGATAAAAAAGGTGGATGATAAGCCTATGGTTATTCACACAAAGGAGAAAGCCAAGATTCATTCTCATGAACCGAAAGGAGCGAGGATAAAGGGCAGTAACATATATACAGTAGAACGTGGTCCTAAGATTGCCGGTGCAAAAGCAGTAGAATCAACAGGTAAGAAATCATACAGGAAGAGTACAGTTCATCAGGCAAATGTGAAAGAGAAAGGTCTTTCAAGATTTAAGCGTAATATCAGAGAAGCCAATACCTCTATCAAGACCAAGAATACGAATCTTCACATAGCAGGAAGAACAGGTGCACTTACTGCCGGAGCTGTCACAGATCAGGTAGAAGGCGGTCAGGAAGTAACACAGGCAGCATACCTTGCATATGAGGCAAGCCGCCCGGTAACAGGAACCGCTTCCAAGGGGGCAGCACTTTTTAGAAGAAAAGCTACTGAACAGGCAAAGAGGCGAATCAAGAAGGTTGAAGCAGGAAAGAAACTTGCAAAAAAGGCAGGGAAGAAAGCAGCAAAGGATACCGCAAAGACAGTGGCGAAAGAGACTGCAAAGGAAACAGCCAAGACCACAGCGAAAGTCGCAGCTAAGACAGCAACCAAGACAGCGGCAGCAGCTGCGGGTACAGCAGTAGCACCGGAAGTTGGAACTGAAATCGGTATGGCAGCCGGCTATGCGGCAGGAGTTTCCATTGAGGCAAGCTTTATTCCGAGATTGTAAGCCAGTATGAGAAGGCAAAGGAGCAGAACGAGAATAAGGCAAAGGAAGCGGCACAGACACAGGCACAGCAGTCGAAAGACCAGTATATGAAGGCGGATGGTAAGGAATTGCCCTTTCGCTAATGACAATTAATAATAAGGCAGAGTGGCCGGAAAGCTACTCTGCCGGAAATGGAGGAAACGATAATGGAAGATAAACCAATGACCGGAGAAGAGGTATTACAGCAAATCTTAGGAGCACTGAACGGAAACAGAATGCAGCAGGCGGCAACCGGAGCAGGTGACTGATATCCGGGATGCAATCGCACTGGTATCTTCTGTGGCAGAACCGACGGAGTATCAGTTTGGAGCAGAGGCATTTGAGGCGGCATACCCTAAAATGGATTCTGGCATCAAGCCGGAAGAAAAAGCACCTTCCGTTCCTAAGACTGGGAAAGCTAGGTAGTTAAGTTATGTGAGGTGTGTCACTGTATTTTGTATAGATATGCTGGCATGCCTTTTTTGTTTGGAGAGGTTTTGGATGAAGAATAACGGTAGATATGGTACAATATAAGAAGTGTAAGATCATGGAAGAGTAAAGCTAAAGAGGTGGTAATCATTATGGGAAATACAGTAAAAAAGCAGCATTACATATGGCGTAATTATTTATCTGAATGGACCCAATCGGAAGATAAATTCAAGGGGAAAATATATGTATTTAGAAAAGAAGTTAAAGGTAATCAAAATGAGGTGGAATTTCGTGAGTTAGAAAAAGTAGGGTTTGAAAATTATTATTATGATATTTCTGGTTTTACAGAGAAGGATTTAATTATTCTGAACCAACTGATTGCTAATATGCAAAAAAAGGAATTGGCAAAATTCGGAATAGACAAAGAAATCTTAACTGATGCCGCTGTGCAACGTGATTTCATAGAAAAGAATGTAATGTGTTCTTTTGAAAATATAGAAACAAGCAATCATTTTTATGATAGGTTATTAAAAGGCGATTTATCTTTTTATGAAGATAGTAAAAATCAAAAAATATTAGATTCTTTACAGGATAGTATATTATCTTCAATATACTTTGGTGAAGTAATATCAGAAAAGAAAGTTTTGGACTTAGTAAAGGACTTTCCTGTAGAAGAAAGCTCGTAGAGAATTGTGTAAATGAGATTTATTCTAATACAGAAAAAAGTTTAGCCGAGTTTCAAGAGAACTTGGCTTTCTGATGTTATGTATTATAGAAATGATGGGGAATTTTTAATTATGGGCATGAAATATTTCCTTCTCAATGCGGTTGGTTTGAAGATTTAGAAATGTTAACGGAGGAAAAATGGAGATGGAGGCACCACATATTCTAATATCTACTGTTAGTCCTGAAAAAGGAAAGAAAATAGATACATTTTATAAACATTCAAAATATATTGTAAAAGTTCTAGCACCTACTGAACTGTCAGAAGCACTATTCCAATATGCAGAATACTTTTTTGAGGCGGCACATAAAATAACGGAATTTATCCTGTATGCTGAGCATCCGGATATAGGCAAACTCGATACTTATTTCTTTTCGATTGCGTTCTTATACAGACATTGTATGGAGCTTGGATTAAAAGCAATTGGCTTTCAAACTATTCAAGATAGGGATGAACGTAAGAAATTTGTTAAAGAGACACGTCATAATTTGGCAGTGATCTTGTCAGCAGTTGAGGAAAAAATGTCATGGACAAGACCGAAAGAAGAAATGGAGTGGTTAAGAAAGTACTTTGCTGATTTGTCACAGAAAGATAGAGAATCAGATTCATTCCGTTATCCGTTTCACATTGTATGGGAACCGGGGGATTGGGAATGTGAAGGCAGATTTGTAATCAAGAATATTTTTGATGAACAAACAAATATTGATTTAGTAAAGTTTGCAAATAAATTTGAGGCTGCGTATGAGATTATTAGAAAGTGGTATAAAAAGGAAACGGAAAGTGCTTTTGAATGGAAAGAGGTAGATCCTGTGTTTATAGAAACAGGTGGATATTATTATGTTCAGTCAGTTGTTGGTTACAAGTATAGAAGAGCAGATTTTTATCCTTATACCAAAGCATATCTGGAAACAGCAAATTACTTGAAATGGTATATGAAAAATGCAACAGATTCGGGTAATTGTGATTATAATGCTCGTCTGTTTCTTCCAATGTGTTATTTATATAGAAACTGTGTTGAACTAAGTTTGAAAACTATATGGTTTGAGGAAATTGGTGAAGATTTCCAAATAAAGTGTAAGTTGATGTTGGATAATAAACATAGCATTGCAGGAATGTGGAAACAGATTAAGCCATATGTTTTGGAATATAGCAGAGGAACGGATGAGCCTGAATACATAGAGGTTATAGAAGATTATTGTATGCAAGTTCATAAGATTGATGGAGATGCAAATAAATTTAGATATCCAATGTCAAATAGTATGCAGGAATATTTTTCTCACAATAAGCGATTTGATTTTATGGAAACGGGAGATTTCTTTGAAGCTTTAAATAATATTCTCGATGGTATTGACAGCGAATTGAATTATATAAATGAGGCAAAAGCAGAAATGGAAGCAGAATATTATTCAGAAATAATGTCAAATATAGATTATTATTGATTTAAGAGTAATAAAGAGAACAAAATTATTTTACATAAAAATGCCAAAACTAAATGTGAATATGTTAGCTTTGGTTTTTTTATTTAAAGATATTGAAAAAATGTCACGAAAATTATATAATAATCGTGACAAAAAAGGAGAGCATTGCTATGGCAAATGGAATATATATCGAAATAAAAAAAAGAATACTGGATGCAGAAGAAGGCTCAATATTTGTAACATCAGATTTTACCGATATTGCTACAACAACAACTGTAAGAAAATGCCTTGGAAGGCAGGTTGAAGAGAAAAACATCCGCAGAATTATTGACGGAGTTTATGAAAAGCCTGTATATAGCAATTTGCTGAGGGAATATGTTCCGGCTAATCCTGAAAAAGTTGCGTATGCTATTGCAAGAGGATTTCATTGGACCATTGCGCCATGTGGAGACGTAGCATTAAATAAATTAGGACTATCAACGCAGGTTCCGGTTGTCTGGTCCTATATCAGTGACGGTCCATATAGAAAGTTTTCTTGGGATAATATCACGTTGTCTTTTAAGCATCGTGCAAATCGTGAAATTTCATATATGTCTGAGACAACCACTTTGGTTGTTGAGGCATTAAAGACATTGGGGAAGGACCGTGTTGATGACGGTATTATTTTGAGTTTGAGAAATAGATTGCCTGGAGAAGAGAAGAAAAAGATGTTAGTGGAAGCAAATGGTGTAAGCGAATGGATATATACAGTAATCAGAAAGGTGTGTGCTGAATAATGAAAGAAGTTGCGAAATTACAGATAAAAGACAGAATGGAATTATTTCAGGCAACGGCAATATCCATGGGAATGCAGCCGAATGTAATAGAGAAAGACTTTTGGGTATGTTTTATGTTGGACCATCTATTCCATGATTGTAAGTACAAAAACGCTTTTGTCTTTAAAGGTGGAACAAGCCTTTCTAAGTCATACCATGTTATTGAGAGGTTTTCCGAGGATATAGATTTGATTTTGGACTGGCGAAAAATAATGAATGACGAGGTTTTATCTTGGAGGTAACGAGCAGAGTACGCACAAGTATGTGTCGGAGCTGCTTGGAAAAGGTACGATTGATAAGAAGTCAAGCGGTGAGACAAAGGGCAGACAGGGAAGCTCATCAAGAAATTATGATGTTTTAGGCAGGGAACTGTTTACACCCGATGAGGTCAGAAAGCTGGATAACAAAAAGTGTATTATCTTTATCCGTGGATTTGATCCTATCATGGACAACAAGTTTATTCCATTTAATCATCCGATGTTTAACCAGACAGCAGATGGTAAAGGAGAGCCATATGTTCATGCAGTAAGAGGTACGGATAATCTGATTGGTCCGCCATTTGAGATTCTTTCAGAAAAAGCAGTTAAGTATTATGAAAAGCTGAAGGATAAGGGCGAGAATGTGTATATAGATTCTCTTACCTATGAGCAGTTTATGATGCTTGGTGATGCGGAATTAAGCAGAAGATTTTCCTTGCAGGATGAGGCAGAGC
>ERZ1034998.2220-NODE-2220-length-10829-cov-10.138296_pt1 | contig 10829 bp, 10 predicted proteins | sample MGYA00520621_ERZ1034998 | MGnify/ENA primary metagenome ERZ1034998 (study PRJEB33766, sample SAMN09781748) | gut metagenome | biome: gut microbiome | host: Homo sapiens | place: Madagascar | study: EMG produced TPA metagenomics assembly of the PRJNA485056 data...
AAGATTCAGATGTCAAAACATGCTTTCACAACTTCAATATGTATATCATGTTATAATTATGCATATCACGACTTTTGGAAGAAGCTTAGTTGTTCTTAGGGCTCTGTTTATCGTACAGCCACAGACGGCATGGATGCCGGCTGAGTTGCAAACAGCCATGGAGGGCTGATTTTGCAACGGTGGCGGAAGCAGAAATACTTTTTTCAGAGCCCTTAGAATAACTTGCTTCGTACAACGGAGCCGATATGTATAATTATAACATGATATACATTTTTAAATAAACCAGGATGTTTTGACACCTGAATCTTTATAAATATATCCTCACAATGCTATGATATATCAGTTAACTCCTTGTGCGTTCATCCCTTGTGATTTTTCCGTCCTCGATTGCAATGATTCGGTCCGCCTGCAATGCTATGTTCTCATCATGTGTTATAATGATGAGGGTCTGGTCATACTTTTTGTTGGACATCTTCAAAAGCTCCACAATCTCCTGACTGTTCTTTGAGTCCAGGTTTCCGGTCGGTTCATCCGCAAGCATCACCGACGGCGCATTCATAAGCGCCCTGCCTATGGACACTCTCTGCTGCTGGCCTCCTGAAAGCTCATTAGGCAGATGGTGCTTTCTGTCCGACAGCTTAAGCACAGCTAACAGCTCATTAAGTCTCTCAGCATTCACCTTTCTTCCATCCATAAGGACAGGAAGTGTCATATTCTCGACGACATCAAGCACCGGGATAAGATTGTAGAACTGATATATTAGCCCTACCTCGCGCCTTCTGAATATCGCAAGCTGCTCCTCATTTCTCTTATAGACATCCTCATTATTTACGAACACCTTTCCCGAGGTTGGTCTGTCGACCCCTCCTAAAATATGAAGAAGTGTCGATTTTCCCGACCCGGAAGGCCCTATTATCGCAACAAACTCGCCCTTTTCCACCGAAAAAGAAATGCCGTCAAGCGCGTTGACCTGCGCCTCTCCCCTGCCGTATTCCTTTCTTAAATTCTCCACTCTTAAAATCTCCATATGTGTTCCTCTCTTTGCTTTTTGATAAATCTACTATAAAAAAATAAAATTACAGCTTCGTGACTGTATTATTACAAATCTGTCACAAAGCTGCAATTATTTTTCACACTATGCTTTTGTAAAACCTCATGATAAATCTCGCACCGCATACATACCCATCAGTGCTTATCACATTCTCCGCCTTTATCGTTCCGTTCTCTCCGGCTATTATGGAGCGTGCGAGCGCAAGCCCTATACCGTAGCTGTCATTTTTGCTGTTCTGTCCTTTATAGAAGCGCTCAAATATGTGGGGAAGATCGTCCTTTGCAATTCCGGCTCCGGTGTCCTGTATCACAAGCTCCGTGTGAACCGCATTCTCGCATCCTGTTATGCTTATCACACCTCCGTCATCCGTATGCTCCATACAATTTTTAAGAATGTTGGTTAAAGCCTCCCTGCTCCACTCCTTATCACCTGTATATGTGCCCTTCACATCCACGTTCACGGCTATGCCCTTTAGTTCAAGCATAATCTCAATGGGTTCAAGTGCCGACCGTACAAGTGCCCCCAGCTCCACGGGTGCCTTCTGAAGCTTTATCGTCCCCGCATCCATCTTCGCAAGCTTCAAAAGCGAGACGACAAGCCCGTCTATCCGCTCAAGCTGTCTTCTCATATCGAATATAATTCTCGCCCGCTCATCATCATTCTCTTCACTCTTAAGCGACTCAAGCATAAGATTGAGTGAGGTGAGCGGTGTCCTTATCTGATGCGATATATCCGCGAGCGAATCGGCAAGCTTGACCTTCTCGCCGCTAAGCCTCTCTGCCTGCCGCCTAAGCATCACCGTCATCTTTGAAACTTCATTCCTCAGTACGCTTAAATCACCCTCCTCATAGTCCGCAAACGTCACCTTGTCATTTCCGTGGAGTACAAGGTCTATCTCCCGTGCCATATTCTCCATGTGGCTGTAACGCCTTTTCACCTCAAACACATACTGAAAGAGCATTGCCGCCACCGCAGCAGCAATCCCAATCCACGCCTGAACATGAAATATAGTCACCACGGCACATATAAGTACCGTAAGAATTATCCCCGTTACGATGTATATCCTCGTCTCTCTGTTTTTTAACATGGCTTAACCCCCAAGCTTATATCCCATTCCTCTGACAGTCACAATAATTCTCGGCTCCGCCGGATTATTCTCTATCTTGTCGCGCAGTCTCTTAATATATACCGTGAGCGTGTTATCATTCACGAAATCTCCCGCTACGTCCCATATCTCCTCGAGAAGCCTGCTTCTTGTGAGAAGTCTGCCCTCACTGTTAATAAACGCAAGGAACAACCTATATTCCAGTGCTGACAGATACAAGTCCTGACCGTTCCTGTACACAACTCCCTTGTCCAAATCCACCCTCACATTGTCTATATCAAAAAACTTCCTGCTCTTACCGCATCTTCTGAGCACACTGTTAATTCTAGATACAAGCTCCCTCGGTCTGAACGGCTTGGCAATATAGTCATCCGCCCCCAGATCAAGCCCCGTAACAACGCTGAATTCATCACCTGATGCCGTCAAAAATATAACAGGAAGCTGTTTTTCCTTCTTGATTGCCGAGCAGAGCGAAAATCCGTTGCCTTCACTTAATGACACATCCAAAAGTGCAAGGTCATAATCGCTTCTTTCCAGCATCTCAAGTGCGTTCTTCTGTCCATCGGTATTGTCAACATCGAAGCCTTCCGCGCGCAGAAAATCCTTAAGCGACCTCACAATAGTCTCTTCATCCTCAACAAGCAGTATTTTTGTCATACAAATCCTCATTCCATATAATGCTCTTACATTTACAATGTCATCGCATATACCTTATCATATATTATTCATTAAGGCAACAGATAATTTATGTCTGTACAAATTATCTGTTATGCAAGATTCATGTGTCAAAACAGGCTATTATATTTTGTTGTATACGGCATGTAATATTTATGCATATCAGCTCCGTTGTACGAAGCAAGTTGTTCTAATGACCTTGAAATATTTTCTTCTGCTTCCGCCATCGTTGCAAAATCAGAATCTCATTGATATTCAAAAATAATAATGCTATAATTTCAAAAATCATTACACACATAAATTACGGAGGCATAACAATGAGCACACATACCATCGACACGCTTTTTAATTCATCAATCCCACATGTCACATACCGCATTGCCACAACCGACGATGCGGCGGAGCTTGTAAATATATATGCACCCTTTGTCAGGAACACGGCAATCACCTATGAGTACGAGGTTCCGTCTGTAGAGGAGTTCGCCTCCCGCATAGAGGACGTGCTCACAAAATTTCCATATATAGTCGTTCTTATAGACGATAAAATAAGCGGCTATGCCTACGCACATGCCTTCCACCCACGCGCCGCATACTCATGGTGTGCCGAGATGTCGATATATCTCTCCGACGACTGCCACTGCATGGGAATCGGACGCGAGCTATACGGCATTATGGAATCTATTCTTAAGAAGCAGAATATAGCCAACCTCTATTCCTGCGTCGCATACGTTGAAAATGAAGATGAATATCTCACTCAGGCAAGTGTCCATTTCCATGAGCATATGGGTTTTAAAATCTGTGCGCACCTTCACAACTGCGGCTACAAGTTCAACCGCTGGTATGATATGGTATACATGGAAAAGGTTATCGGGGAGCATGTGCATGATATGCCGAAGCTTATACCTTTTCCTGAGCTGAAGCTGTAAACTATATGCCGGGCATCTCACCGTGTACCGTACCTGAACCCGGCAGGCGCAAAAAATTCCGGCTTTAAGCGTATCCTGAGGAACACCTCATTGCCCGCTTAAGGCCGGAACTTTTTTAGTATACAGATGGCATGTAACCGCTGCCATACAGACATATTTTACTGACGGAATATAGTCTTCTTATGCTTATCAAGTGCAAATAAGAGAATCATTCCGAATATATAGCATGAGATAACCTCACCGGCACCCACGGTAAGCATGAGATACCAGTATGCATCAGTCATACCATAGGCTGTCTGAAGCACCCATGGAACTATTATTACATTGGCAATAATCGGTGGAAGCGGTACAAGCCACTTATGCTTTCTTAAAAGATATGAGCACACAGCTCCTATAAGAGTTGCTATTGAACCGAACACAATATCAAGCACTGCGCCTCCTGTGAGCAGATTAGCAAGAAAACAGCCGATCGTGACTCCCGGTATAGCTGATGGAATAAAATAAGGCAGTACCGTAAGTGCCTCCGAAAATCTCACCTGAATGGCTCCGCTGGATAATCCTAAAAGAGCTGCCACATAAGTGAGCACAACATAGAGTGCCGCTATTACTGCTGCCTGAGTGATAAATAATACTTTCTTGTTCATTTTTTAATCTCCTTAGTTTTGTTTTACGAGTGGATGGTTACGAACACTCGGATAAATAAATACAGGCTTCGTCTTCACAAAGCCTGCTTAATATATCACTATTTTCCTTATAATGCAAGTGTTTTTTTCTGTCTTAGCCACGCATTATTTTTTATTGCTTTCCTGAGTGGTGCCATCGTCTGTCTCATCCACCGCAAACCACTTTTTGTAAAGCTCGTCCATCGTTCCGTTGCTCTTTAATATGGAAATGGACTTATTAAGGACATTGAGAAGTCTGTTATTTCCCGATTTCACAACTGCTCCTATATCATTCCCCTTATCATCGGTATAATAGAACGCCGAAAAATCATACACCTTGTCAACGGCATCCGTTATCTCAACTCCGCTTATTACACAGTCAAAGCTGCTCGTGTCAAGCTCTGCATATATTCCGCTGTAGTCCATCCTGACAAACTTCACTTCCAGAAAAGTAAGCTCACCTATGGCTTTTGCAAGGTCAATCTCAAAGCCCTCAACCTTGCCATCCTCAGCCTCATCTATGTAAGGACTCGACGATATTCCCACCAAGAGAATACCATCCTCAATGGTAGTGCCGCTCTTTACCTCGACCTCGGCTGTCGGAGCTTCTGTGCTCTCCGGCTGTGCATCGGTTTTCTTAGAGCAACCCGCAAGTGCTGTCGTGCACAGTGCCAGCGTGCACAGCAATAATGTGATAAATTTTATATGTCTGCTTTTCATGTATTACTCCTTTTTCAAAACCATATCTTTTCCTATAATAACTGTGATTTCTCCGTGCTCCGCACTCTCGAAATCACAACATCCATTCGCAAATCGGGCTATCGCCCTGTTTTGCTCATGTCTGTTTAACCATCTGATAGATATAATGCTTTGTCTGCAAGCAGCCATGCACCATATCTGTTGATGGTTTTATTATAGCATGTATTCTGCCATAACAGTGTTGCTTACGTCAATTCCAATATCTGTAAGGCGCACCCTGTTTCCGTCGCGCACCATAAGCCCCTGCTCTATCTGCCTGTCAGTTATGCTTCCGTAAACTTCATCATAACTCTTTCCGAACAACTCCCCGAATCTTACAGTGTCAACTCCCTTCATCATGCGCAGACCGAGAAACATATACTCCTCCATCTCATCATTGACGGTAAGAAGCTGTTCTTCACTGTGATTGTCAATCGGATTTGCAATATAAGAGGCCACATCATCTGTATTCGTAAATCGTCTTTTTCCAATTAGTGATGCCGCTGACGCACCGAATCCAAGATAATCTGCTCTCTCCCAATAGGATATGTTATGTCTGCACTCACGCCCCGGTTTGGCGTAGTTGGATATTTCATACCTTGAATATCCCGCATCAGCAAGCATTGCCTTTGTCATAGCATACATTTCTCTGTCTTCATCCTCTGACGGAAGAAATTTTCCGTGAGTACGCTCCACCATATCATACAGTGGTGTTCCCTCCTCCACAATCAGGCTGTATGCCGATATATGCTCTGTATTAAGCGCAATAACCTTTCTCAGATTATCCTCATATCCTGCAAGCGTCTGGTTCGGAATGGCGGACATTATATCCACATTGATATTGTCAAAGCCTGCAAGTCTCGCAGCAATGTATGACTCCTCGAACTGTTCATAGGTATGAACTCTTCCTAAGTTCTTAAGCTCCCTGTTATTTGGCGACTGCAGACCTATGCTGAGTCTGTTCACTCCGATGTCTCTATATGTCTCAAGCTTGCTCCGGTTCAGCGTACCGGGATTACACTCAACCGTAATCTCAGCATCATCAGCCACAGTAAACGCATCACGCACCGCATTCATTATCTTGACAATCAATGCCGAATGAAGTATCGACGGCGTGCCTCCTCCAAAAAAAATCGTGGATATATTTCTATCATCACCGGCAGCAGACGCTTTTTCCCCTGCCGCCTCTATCTCATGGCACAGTGCGTCCACATAGCGTTCCTTTGTCGCATCATCTGCCGGTGCGGAGCAAAAATCGCAGTATATACATTTTGAAATGCAAAAGGGGATATGTATATATATCCCCTTCCGTCCTGTCCTGTACAAGCCCATACAAAGCCTCTCTATTTAAGCTTCCCAAGCATATTGTTGATACGCTCGCGCATCTTATCCTCACCCATGATGTGAAGAATTGTCCATAAATCAGGTGAATTGGATGCCCCTGTTATTGTTATACGAAGTACTTCCGCTATATCAGATACACTGCCCTTGAAATTCTCAGGATTAGCCTTATATGCCTTCATATCAGATGCAAAACCGCACTCATCGGCTATAGCCTTCACATTGTTAAACCAGCCGTTGTTGTCAGCAGCATGGTCATAAGTGGCAAGATACTTCTCAAGAATCTCACAAACCTGCGCGTTGTCATACTTAAACTCATAGTTAGGCACAAATGTCTCATCAAAAAAGAATGAGAACATCGGCATAATCTGCTTAGCATACTCAAAATCCTTACGTCTTCTCTTCTGACCTACACCCATGAAAAGCTCAAGAGCCTTCTTAAAGTACTCAGGTGACTTAAAGTATACGTCAGCCATATCCTTATTGTATTCTCTGTTCCACTCATAGAGGTAATTGTATATCTCATCAGTATCCATCTTTGCAAATTCATTGCGGCAGATGTTGTGAAGCTTATCCATGTCAAAAAGGGCTCCGGACTGTGCCATCTTGTGCACATCGAACTTGAACTCTTCTATCGGTGAATCAGGATGCTTGTCATACCACTCCTCAAAGTTGGAATTAAGAAGTGTCATAAGATATACCTTAACACAATGAGGATGATATCCGTCCTGACGGTAGAAGTCAAGTGAGAGCTCAGGATCCTTTCTCTTAGAGAGCTTTCTCTTGCTCATCGTGCCATCTTCAAGCTGCTCCATCTTCATAAGATGGGCTGTGTGTGCATAATCCGGTCTCTTAAAGCCGAGCACATTGAAAAGCTCAATATGTGTAGGTACGCTTGAAAGCCACTCCTCGCCTCGGATTACAAGTGTTGTTCCCATAAGATGGTCATCAACCGCATGTGCAAAATGATATGTCGGTATTCCGTCGGACTTAAGAATAATGACATCCTGGATATTCTCAGGGAAGGAAATCTCTCCCTTGATTGTATCCTTGAATGTAACCTCCTTACCCTCAATACCCTGTGAACGAAGTCGCATAACATAAGGCTTTCCTGCCTTAATATTCGCCTCAACCTCCTCGATTGTGAGGTTACGGCACTTAGCCCACTTGGTATGGTATCCGGTAAGTATGTCATGCTTCATCTGCTCTTCCTTAATTGCAGTGAGTTCCTCCTCAGTGCAGAAGCAAGGATATGCAAGCCCCTTTCTTACCAAGTCCTTAACATAAGTCTGGTAAATCTCTGCTCTCTGTCTCTGGAAATAAGGACCATACTTATTAATCTCAGGATTATCAATTCCCGCTCCCTCGTCAAATTCAATGCCAAAATAGCGAAGCACATTGATAATAATATCAACAGCTCCCTCAACCTCTCTCTTCGCATCGGTATCCTCTATTCTGAGATAGAATGTACCGCCACTCTGGTGTGCGATTCTCTCATCGGCAAGTGCTCCATAGAGATTTCCGAGATGTATAAATCCCGTAGGGCTTGGCGCAAGTCTTGTTACCTGTGCCCCCTTCTTAAGCTCTCTCGCCGGGAACTGCTTCTCCCAGTAATCAGGTGTCTTATCAATGCCCGGCAGACATAACTCTGCAAGTCTGTTATAGTCCATTATATTTTCCTCCATCTATTACAAATTATCTGTTTTTTTAATTGTAAAACTCATATTTATACGCAGACATTTATACAATTTTCTATATTATAAGCCGGACTTTTTTAGCCATAATAATTAAACCAGGCTTAACTGACAAGCTCATATACAATATATTAAAATTGAACAACGTCCAACATAATACACATATTTTCACAATTATATATCTTAGTTGTCATCTAACTTGAGCACAGCCATGAATGCCTTCTGTGGTATCTCGACATTACCGAACTGTCTCATTCGCTTCTTTCCTTCCTTCTGCTTCTCAAGCAGCTTCTTCTTACGTGAAATATCACCGCCGTAGCACTTTGCAAGGACATCCTTACGCATGGCTCTTACTGTCTCCCTGGCAACAATCCTGCCGCCAATAGCTGCCTGAATAGGAATCTCAAAAAGCTGTCTCGGTATCTCATCCTTGAGCTTCTCGCACATCTTCCTTCCGCGCTCTGCGGCACTGTCGGCATGCACGATAAATGAAAGTGCATCAACTTCTTCCTTGTTGACAAGGATATCAAGCTTGCAAAGCTTGGACTGTACATAACCCTTAAGCTCATAATCAAACGAAGCGTAACCTCTTGAACGCGACTTGAGCGCATCAAAGAAATCATATATTATCTCATTGAGCGGAAGCTCATATTTTAGAAGTGCTCTCGTTGTCTCCATATATTCCATTCCAAGATACACACCTCTTCGCTGCTGACACAGCTCCATTATCGGCCCGACAAATTCGGTAGTCACCATAATCTCTGCCGACACAACAGGCTCCTCCATGAACTCTATCTCCGATGGGTCCGGAAGATTGGACGGATTGGTAAGCTCCATGACCGTGCCATCAGTCTTATGAACCTTATAGATAACGCCCGGTGCAGTTGTCACAAGGTCAAGGTCATATTCACGTTCAAGTCTTTCCTGTATGATTTCAAGATGTAACAGTCCAAGGAAACCGCATCTGAAGCCGAAGCCCAGCGCAACCGATGTCTCCGGCTCATATTGAAGCGAAGCATCATTGAGCTGAAGCTTCTCAAGCGCATCACGAAGGTCTGCATAATGTGCACCGTCAGCCGGATACATACCGCAGTATACCATAGGATTGACCTTCTTGTATCCCGGAAGCGGCTCGGCACAAGGTCTGTCTGCGTCCGTCACTGTGTCACCCACTCTCGTATCGCGCACATTCTTGATACTTGCAGTTATATACCCAACCATTCCTGCTGTCAATTCATCGCACGGTATAAACTGTCCTGCTCCGAAATAGCCTACCTCGACAGTGTCGAATTCTGCTCCTGTAGCCATCATCCTTATCTTGGTGCCCTTCTTAACCGTGCCCTCCTTGATACGGCAGAACACGATGACTCCCTTGTAAGGGTCATAGAGCGAATCAAAGATAAGTGCTGCAAGAGGGTTGTCCTTCGAGCCCTTAGGTGCCGGAATCTTATGCACAACAGCCTCTAATACCTGCTCGATATTAATTCCGTTCTTGGCTGAGATAAGCGGTGCGTCATGTGCTTCAAGCCCTATTACATCCTCTATCTCATCGATTACTCTCTGCGGCTCAGCACTTGGAAGGTCTATCTTGTTGATAACCGGTATGACATCAAGGTCATGGTCAAGCGCAAGATATACATTCGCAAGCGTCTGCGCCTCAATTCCCTGCGCAGCATCTACAACAAGTATCGCTCCATCGCATGCCGCAAGACTTCTTGAAACCTCATAGTTAAAATCCACATGTCCCGGCGTATCAATCAGGTTGAAGATATACTCCCCACCGTCCTGAGCCTTATACACAACGCGTACCGTCTGGGACTTGATTGTTATGCCTCTCTCCCTCTCAATATCCATGTTGTCAAGCACCTGTGCCTGCATCTCACGGCTGGTAAGCAGTCCGGTCTTCTCAATAATACGGTCCGCAAGGGTGGACTTGCCATGGTCAATGTGGGCTATAATACAAAAATTACGAATCTTACTCTGGTCTATGGACATCTTATTCCTCATTTCTAATTATAAAATTAAATCAACCGGATATTATAATCCGACACATGACATTCCGGTCAGTATACCGGTTCCGGCGGATTAAAAACATCATAAATCACTATATAATACCATATTAACAGAAAAAATGGAAGAGTTTTTTATCCTTGAATCGATACAGCCGGGCAAAGGCGCGCTTTCCGAGCAGCTAACGACGGAGCATATCGTCAATGTAAAGGAAAACCTGCCTGCACAGACTAAGGAACAAAGTCAATAAGGCTGAAAAAAGGCTCCCCAACATAAGTTGGGGAGCCTGATTATTATTCTTTTACTTTTGCTTTTTCTTTCTGCTTAAAACAACTGTTACTGCCGCAGCCAGAATTATTACTGCTATTAGTCCGAATACCACAACGCCTGTGCCGTGGTTGGTTTCGTTGCTTTCGGGCTTTTCAGCATCACCGCTTTCGTTGTCTACAGCGTGGTTGGTTTCGCCGCTTTCGGGCTTTTCAACATCACCGCTTTCGTTGTCTGCAGCGTGGTCGGTTTCACCGCTTTCGGGCTTTTCAGCATCACCGCTTTCGTTGTCTGCAGCGTGGTCAGTTTCGTCAACTATTACCACATAATCCGAAGCATGGCTCAGCGAAAGCTTTGCAA
>ERZ1034998.2222-NODE-2222-length-10829-cov-4.133005_pt1 | contig 10829 bp, 10 predicted proteins | sample MGYA00520621_ERZ1034998 | MGnify/ENA primary metagenome ERZ1034998 (study PRJEB33766, sample SAMN09781748) | gut metagenome | biome: gut microbiome | host: Homo sapiens | place: Madagascar | study: EMG produced TPA metagenomics assembly of the PRJNA485056 data...
ACAAAATCGAAATCTCCATGGGTGCCCGCACCGTGGCCGTGGAGGTCTTGCAGGTGGCCGAAACCGTCCGCAAGGACGATGCCGCCGCCATGTACAAGGAAATCTGAAAAAAGCCTGTGACCTTCCAACATGAGGGTCACAGGCTTTTTTTGCACCTTGGCTTGCTCTCTGGGGGAAATCCGATTTTCGCAGACTGTTTTACCAATGAAAACCGGGGAACTGAACTGGCAAGAATATACAAACACCTGACCGTGGCAGAACGCTGCGGTCAGGTGTCTTTTGTTTGCGTATGTCTCTGAAAAGGCAATCGATGGTCAGCTGGGATTCTGGCTCAGGGAGCCATCAATTTGGTTCCGTCGGGGAGCAGCAGATAGCTGACCTGTTCCAGATCAATGGGGGTGTCGGCCAGAAGGTTCTGAACACCGGAGGCTGCATTGTCGGCGTGGAAACCAATACGGCTTCCGTCTTTCATCATCACATAGGCGCACTGGTCACCAACTGCCAGAAAATCGGGAGCGACATCTTCCAAATCGCAGATGATGCTGGCACTCAAGGGCCTCAGGATAAGGGAGGTTATCGTGACATCCTGGTATACATCATTTCCCAGCAGATCCCAGCTGCAAGTCATTTTGGTTTTCAGAGGCGCTGTAATCATTTCCAGTTCTTTCACAGTAACATTTTCAAACACCACGTCCATAACCCATGTGCCTTCTGCCAGAAGTATCTTTTCTCGCTCATTGGTCTGCTCATTCAGATATATGCCGTAAATATCCTGCCAACAAATGCTCCAACCCTTTCCGTCAGCAAATGGCTTCTCTCCATTTTTAATTTGCGCAGGATTCGTGGTATATTTCAGAATCACATTCTGGGTATTCGCTTTTCCATCGCCGTCGTCTTCTGAAAGGTATCCGCCGGAAACGTTGCCGTCCCCTTCTGATGTCGGCTCGAAGAATCCCCACCGGTTGCCGGGTTGCAATGAGAGGGGATAGCCGTCATACTTCTGCAAGTTCACGCCTTCCGGTGCTGTGACAGCAAGGGTCATCACAGCGGTGCTGCCGTCGGAACACACATCTTTCAGCTCCATGGTATAACCGCCGATTGTCTGCCCGGAATGAGCCGACTGGTTTACAAGATTCTCCCAACCATCCATCAGCTGCGGCTCGATGGAAAAGTCGATGGCATCTGCCAGCTGTTCAATCTGCCGGTCTGTCATGGTTTTCCGGTCGATATGCATATTTCCGTCCCCATCATCGTGATACTGCACATGAATATAGGTATACCGCAGGGTAACGGTATAGTTGGTCATATCACAGAAGATGAACCCGTGCCCATCCTCAGGAGATCTAAAAATCAGAACATTTTCACCGGAAGCAGTGGTGTAATTCCATTCTTTCCAGGTTTCCATTTCACTCAGATAGATGGCATCCTCCGTAAAGCTGTCCTTGTGCATATAGTAAATGTGGCAGCTGGTTTTCAGCTCCTCATGCGCATCATCCCCGGGGATGTTCACGGTGAAATCCATATTCAGATTGCCGCATTCCTGATAAGCGGCATAATCCAGATTGATGACGGCATTGCTGCCGGGAACGGTGATGTTCTCCAGCCCCAACGCCTTGCACACCAGTTCTTCCGTCCGGAAAGGAACCGTTTGACCAATCAGCTTCAGATTGTATTTCGTTACGATTTCGTCAAGCTTGTCCTTCATTTCCTGGGTGTAGATATGATAGGCGGTGTATTCTGCCGGAAATTCAGGAATCCGATCTTCCTTTTGCAGCTGCACGAGAATGGAATGATCCGGATCGTATTCCTGCTTGAAGGCAAACCATTCCTGTGCGGCTTTGTAGTTTCGGCTGCCCCGAATCCCTGCAAGGGTCAGCACATCCTCCGTCACACGCTCCTGCCCAACATAGGCAACGGCCTCTCCGGTATTCGGGTCATACGCAAACACATCCTGATTGGTCTGCTGCTGACCGATATGGATTTCCTTCATACGCAGCGCATACACCACTGCACAGCCAACCAACATCAGCAGTGTGGCAATAACGGCAGCCATCAGAACCGAGCGGCGCAGAGAATGAGGTTTCTTTTTGCCGTTCAGCTGGGTGACGGTTTCTGCTTCATCAATAAATTTAGCGTTTACATGGTTCAGGCCATAGAACAAATCTTTACCGCTCATATGTGAATACCCTCCTTGTCCAGATAGTCGGCAAGCTGCGTCCGGGTTCTGTGCAGCCGCGTTTTTACTTTGCTTTCGCTGATGCTGTAGCGTTCAGCGATTTCGGCAATGGTGTCACAGAACCAGTAGCGCCGAAGGAAGATGACACGGCTTTCCTGAGAAATGCTTTCAAGGAATGCATCTAAGATTTTTCCAATCTCCATTGCGTCTGCTTCCGCTTCTCTTTTCCTGTCCGGGATACATATTGCCATTTCCTCTGTCAAGGATACCACTTCTGCGTGCCGCTTTGCCGCCTGATTCCAATTCAGAAGATTCAAAGACAGATGCCTGCAAATGGCTGCGATATAGGCATAGAAGTATTGGGGGCGTGCATTGGGGATAGAACTCCATGTCTTCATGTATGTATCGTTTACCACTTCTTCGGAATCTTCCGGATTTTGAAGAATTCTGCGGGATAAGCTGCGAAGCTTTCTGCCGTATTGGGCATCCGTTTCTGCAATGGCATCTTCGTCCCGATTCCAGAACAGATTGATAATTTGATGATCTGTCACGGTTCCACTTCCTTTCTGTTTGGGTCCTTCACCCTAATAGACAAGATCGGAATGCCAGAGGTTACACATACCAATGGGATGTTTTTCAAAATGGTATCATTCATTATGTGGTATTGTTTGGAGGAAAGCAAGATGTGAACAGGGAAAACCACAGGAGGATTTTCTGAAAGGGTCTGCTGCAAAATACGCTGAAGTGCCTCTTGACAAACACATCGAGGCTCGATATACTATAGATAGAGCCTCGATATATCGAGGAAAGAATCGTGAGGATGATTATGGACAGCAAGCTCAAGCGAATCTACGTTCCCATGACGGAAACCGGATTTTATATTCTGTTCTGTCTGCAAACGCCCCAGCACGGCTACGGAATCAGCCAGCAGGTGCGCCGGATGACCGGCGGCACCCTGACCATCAGCGCCGGAACCATGTATGGCACCCTCTCCAAAATGGAGCGGGACGGTCTTATCGCCTTTCAGCGGGAAGAAGAAAACCGAAAGCTCTATGGCTTGACCGCCTTGGGGCAGGAGGTTCTGGCGCTGGAACTCAAACGCATTGAACGGCTATACCGGAACAGCAAAGGAGAGAGCATGGATGAGTGAATGCAAAACAGTTCTTCGGTTTTTCACCATTGCGGACTACGAGGAGGAGGAACAGTGGCTGCACCAGCAGCACAGCCGGGGCTGGAAGCTGGTAAAAATGATTCCCCCTTGCTTCTATCGCTTTGAAAAATGCCAGCCTGAGGATGTGGTGTATCGGTTGGATTATCAGAACGGTCAGGAAAACGGCAACTATTTTCAGATGTTTCATGATTACGGCTGGGAATACCTGGGGCAATGTGTGGGCTGGCTGTATTTCCGCAAGTCTGCGGCACAAGGAAGCTGTCAGGAGGACAGCACCCTGTTTTCGGACAACGCCTCCAAACTGGATTTAATCACCCGGGTGTGTAAAACCCGGCTGCTGCCGCTGCTGGGCATCTTCCTTTGCTGCATCGTTCCCAATTTCATCAGCAGCATTGAAACCCACGCCCCCGGCGCTGTGGGGCTGACGGTTTTTTTCTCCGCTGCAACCGTGCTGTATGGGGCGCTGTTGCTGTACTGCGGGACGAAGCTGCGGAAGCTGCGGAAAAAATACGGCGAGCAATAATCCTTCTGTGCAAATAACTCAAAAAGCACCGGGAAGCTGTTTTTTTCCAGTCTTCCCGGTGCTTTTGTCTTTTCAAATATGGAGTCAACGTATCTTCTTGCCGTCCAGCACCGCTTCCACCAGCCGGTCGCCCTGATAGCGCAGGGTCAGCAGGAAGAAGGGGGCATTCTGCCACAGGAGATTCAGAAAAATCCGGTCGCCCTCCCATGTGGGCAGGGCATCCAAAAAGTCCAGGCTCACCCATTGCAGGTCGCCTTCGTCACATTCCGCCAGTTCTCCGGTAAAATCATCGGCGGTAAAGAGGTACATATATTCTCCCTCGCCGCCCTCCTGCAAAAAGGTGACCACACCCCGGCATCGCCAGGAGGTGAGGGTCAGGCCGGTTTCTTCCTTGGTCTCCCGGAGAATGCACTCCTCCGGGGCTTCCTCCGGCTCAAATTTCCCGCCAATGCCAATCCATTTGTCATGGTTGATGTCATTTTTCTTTTTGACCCGGTGGAGCATCAGCACCCTGCCGTCTTTTACGATATAGCACAGCGTGGAATTATGCATCCGCAGACTCCCTCGGCTTCTGCACCAGGCGATAGGCCAGGTGCTTGTTGACCACGGTGATGTGCTCGTGGCCGTCCTCCCGTTCGCCGTCCAGCGTCCAGGGCATTTCCGGGTCGGCGGTAATCTCAATCTTGCTGCCGGAGCGGAAGGTAATCATCTCGCAGTTGTTGTACTGCTGGCTCTGCACGGCAGCAATGCACTCGGTCAGCTCCAAAAGGCTCTGAGGAGAGCGCACCAGCAGCACCTCCAGCTTGCCGTCGGCCATGTCCACCTGCTTGGGATCCAAAGTCAGGATGCCGCCCACGGAAGTGGAATTGCAGATGGCACCGAACAGGAAGTCATCCTCCACCACCTCGCCGTTGATTTCCATCCTGATATGCTCCGGGCGAATCTGAGACAGCTCCGAAATACCGCTGAGCACATAAGCCGTGTGTCCCAGGGCGTTTTTAATGGACTGGGGCGTAGTATAGCTGGTTCTGGTAAAAGCACCGAAGGATGCCACATAAGAGAAGAAACGCCCGCAGAAGCTGCCTGCATCATAGGAAACAGGCACGCCCTCCACAATCTCCTGAGCCGCTTCCAGCGGCTCGGTGGGCAGATGGAGGCTGGCGGCAAAATCGTTGGTGGAACCGGCGGGAATGTAGCCCACCGGGATGTCCACATTGGCTTTCAGCAGCCCGGCCACCGTCTCGTTGAAGGTGCCGTCGCCGCCGCAGCAAACCACAATATCCATGCCGGGAGCCAGCGCCTGCACCACCGCCGTGGCATCACCGGGACCGGCGGTCATATGCACCGTTACCAGATAATCCGCCCGGTTAAACATTTCCAGAATGTCTGCCAGATATTTGTTTGCACGGCGTTTCCCGGCATAGGGATTCATGATGAAAAGCATTTTTTTCATATGATTTACCTCATTTCATTGACGTATCAGGATGATGAACGTCCCGCAGGACATTACTTGCATTGCTTTTCGGCGACAGCCTTATTCCTCTGTCTCCTCAACAGGCTCCGCCAGCTTTACCACCATCACATCGTCCACCATCCGGACGCTTCCCTGCGCCGGGAATGGGGGCATTTCCATTACCCTGGGATCCTTCTCCAGTGCAATGACTTCTTCCTCACTGACGCACTCCACAGGATAGCCCAGGTAATAGGTCAGGTATGCAACATAGGTATCATAGTAGCTGACGGAAAAATTAAACCACAGACCGGTGGCATCGTTGGCAATGCCGGGGCGCTGCTCCGACAAAGGGGAATAGATCATTTCTCCCACCATCGCCACCCGGGTGCTTCTGGGCTCAAAGCCCGGGGTATTTTCCATCCGATCGATGATGCGGGTGAAGGTGGACAGGGTTGCCTCGCTCTCCATCTCCTTTTTCAAATACAGCTCATTGGCGCACAGGCAGCCGTCATATACCATCACCGCTGCCATCACCGCCCACACCATCCGCTTGACCCGGGTGCCACGGTCGCCGTCGCTCATCTGCACCAGCACCAGCACCATGAGATACAGTAGATTCATGCTGTACATGGTCAGCCAGTGATACAGCCCGGAAATCAGCGTTGACACATTGAGGCCGAAGGGCATCGCTGCCACAATTCCCACAACACCCCACACCGAACCGGCTTTCAGGCCACGGCGGCGCATTATGCTCAGCAGACAGAGCACCGCCAGCGCACCCATCATCACATTGAGGATGCGAATCAGCCACTGGTTATGGGCAACCGGCCCAATGGGCAGCACCGCCCACATTGCACCGGAAGCGATGCAGGCTCTGATGCGGCTCAGCACCTCCCGCACCGACAGGGGCGGCAGACTGGAGACGGTATTGTAGACGTCTGTTTCCTGCACATGGCACAGCCACTGTGCCAGCTTCGTTCCGGCATAGTAGCAGAGGATGGCAGCCGCAATCGCCAGCATTTCCTTTACCAGCGTGCCATAGACTTGCTTCACCGGCTTGCCCCGCAGCAAATCCTCCAAGCCAAGCAGCAGCAGTAAAAATACCGCCGTGCTGACATAAGCCTGGTAAATGCCCAGGGAGAGGAAGCAAAACAACACCAGCAGGAGGCTGCCGTGCTTCCAGCGCTTGAGCGCCCAAACCCCCAGCACCGCCAGCAGGAACGACAGGCAGTAGGCATCCGTGTCCATCATATAGGTAGCGTTCATCAACGACATGGTGGAATTCACCGTCAAAACGCCGCACACCAGCCCAATCAGCCAAGAGTTTTGAATGTCCAGCAGCTCCACCAGCAGGTAGCTCGCAAAGGACAGATACACCAGCGCCAGAATCCCGCCAAAAGCCGGGAGGGTCAGGTTGCCCCGCAGCAGCCGATAGACCGGGCGCAGGAATCGCCCTACGGAAATCATCAATTCCGGTCCCTGCTCATACAGGGAGTACAGGGAATCGTGGTTGAAATTGGGGTTCATGAAGCGATAGCCATGGGCTGTCAGTCCCAGGGCGAACACCCAGAAAAACACCAACTTCAGTTTTCTTACATCCAGCGTTTCCAGCCGGAGCCGGGGTGCCGTTTCTTTCTTTTCCATATCTTTTCCTTTCTATGGTCTCCGGCATCCCCCGTGTAGCGTAATTATATCAGGATTTTACACTTTGACAAGGGAAATCTGCCAGAAAAGCCCATCGTTTACACAACATTTACAATTCCGTCCCTCACCGCAGCAGGGGAAGATTCTGGTCGGTGAGGAAGTTTTCCAGGCTGTAGAGAATCAGCACCCGGTCATAGTCCGCCTCTGCCAGCAGCTCGGACACCGGGCGCTTGTGGTAGCGCAAATCCACCAGTGTCACCTGCTCATAGCTCTGCGCCAGAAAGCCCCCCAGGCAGTTGCTGAAGGAATCCCGAATCACCAGCAGTTTGCCGCTCCCGGCAGGGTTATATAGCTCCACCAGGGGCTGATTTCCCCCCAGGAACACGGTATAGGGGTCGAAGGAGTCCAGCTGCGCCGGATAGAATACCCCTTCATGGGCCTGCTCCGTTCCGGGGTTGACGGTAATCTCCCCGGCGTGCCACATTTCCAGCGTTTCCTCCCCGGTCAGCCACAGGCAGCTGGAGGCGTAGTTTGCCCCCCGGAAATGGGGATACGCTTCCACGGTGTAGTGTTCCTCCACCGGCTTTTGAAAACCATTCATCAGCACCCGGTAGGCTTCAAAGGCACCCCGGCTTGTCCAGTGGTGGTCGGTGCTGTAAAACAGCTCCGGTCTTCCCCGGAAGGTATCGGTCAGCGACAGATGCTCCACCTGCGCCGCCCCATAGACGGCATCAATCAGCGCTTCATCCTGATAGCTGCCGTCTCCGGCAGCCCACCCGGCGGAGGGAATCAGGCTCAGGGTAACGGGTACGCTCTGGTTCTTTGCAAATCGCTCCACCACCCCCGCCCGGCGGGTCAGGGCATCATCATCTGCCTGAACCGGGCGGCGTACCAGCTTGCCGTCCACCACCCAAATGTCCTTGCTCCGCTGCAATCCCAACGCCCGCTCGTAGTAGGCGTTCAGCCCCACAAACCAATCCCGCCCGGGCATCTGGTCAGCCATGTAATTTTCCACCTCGTCCCCAAAACGACCGGAGAGCAGATTTGGGACGGTGAGGGTCGGTGCCTGGGTCAGATACCGCTTTTCCAGCGGTGAAAACGCCCTGGAAGGCAGCACCGCATACAAAAGACTCATGCCCAGGAAAAACAGGCAAATCAGCCCGGTAAATATCTTATCACATTTTTTCATGGCGCACCTCAGAAGCGAAAATAGATAAAGGGGTTATAACTCTGCCGTGCCAGGGAGGCCACGCACAGCAATAGCAGCACCACGCACAGCCCCCAGCGCACTGTGTCCGGGAGCTTCACCCGCTTCAGGACGGGGGTGGCGCACAGGCAGCCCAGCGCCGTCACCGGCAGATAAAAGGCGATGCCCGCCGAGGGAACGGCGGTAAAAAGCCGCCTCAGAAATGCCCCCAACACCCCCAAATCTTCAAAATAGAACAGCACCCAGCCCAGCATCACCAGCGCCATAGTCAGCATCCGGCGCAGCACCGGCGGCAGCTTTTCCCCGGCCTTCAGCAGCCAGCACTTTTCCAGAATCAGCAGCACCGCATAATAGCCGCCCCACAGCACAAAATTCCAGCTGGCACCGTGCCACAGACCGGTGAGCAGCCACACCACCAGGATGTTGAAAATCTGTCTTGCCAGTCCCTTCCGGTTGCCGCCCAGGGGGATGTATACATATTCCTTAAACCAGGTGGACAGAGAAATGTGCCACCGCCGCCAGAACTCGGTGATGCTGGCGCTGATGTAGGGATAGTTGAAATTTTCCAGGAAGGTGAAGCCAAACAGCTGCCCCAGGCCGATGGCCATGTCGGAATAGCCGGAAAAATCGAAATAAATTTGCAGGGTATAGCACAATAGCCCCAGCCAGGCCGCCGCCGTGCCGGTGGTGACTTGCAGGGCATTCCAGGCAGAGCCAAAGGTATTTGCCAGCAGCACCTTTTTGGACAAACCCACCACAAAGCGCTGCACCCCCCGGCTGAACTGGGGCAAATTCTCCCGGCGGCTTTCCAGCATCTCTGCCACGTCCCGATAGCGAACGATGGGGCCGGCAATCAACTGAGGGAACAGCGTCACATAGGTACCGAAGGTGAGGACGTTTTTCTGCACCTCCACCTCCCGGCGGCACACGTCAATGAGATAGCTCATGGCCTGGAAGATGTAGAAGGAGATGCCGATGGGCAGGGGAATGTCCGGGAAGGCGCTGCCGAAAAAGAACGTTCCGTACTTGAAAAAGCCCAGCATTCCCAGGTTCAGTACCACGCCCACAATCAGGACACCCCGGACAGAGCGCTGCTGCGTCTGACGCTTCCCGGCGGCCAGGCCGCAGAAATAGTTCAGCAGGATGCTCACCAGCATCAGCAGCACATATTTTGGCTCTCCCCAGCCGTAAAATATCAGGCTGGATACCAGCAGCAGTACATTCCGACAGCGCCGGGGGCATAGGTAATACAGCACCACCACCGCCGGGAGGAATCCGAACAAAAACGTATTGGACGAAAACAGCATTGACAGTATTTCCTTTTCATTTTAATGATGAATGGGGCAATGGTTACTCTTGCTGGCTTTGGGCATAGTTTTGCAGCACCTGGAACCAGCACCGGATGCCGGTTTCGGTGAGGTGGGCATCTCCGTCGGCGCTGTAGGAATTGGGCATACAGCCGTCGGGGGCTTCAAAATACTTTGCCACCTCTACAAAATGAAACTGATTGTCGCTGGCATATTGCCGCAGCAGTTCATTGTAGGCAGCGGTGTCCTGGCTCTTTTGGGCAAGCCCACTGGGCAGCACCGACTCAATATAAATTTCCACCTCCGGTGCTTTTTCCCGGATGCGGTCAATCATGGTCTGAAAATTATCAAAGGTTTCCGCCGGAGAGCGCACGCCCAGGTCGTTGGCTCCCAGCATGATGAACACCTTGTTCACCCCGGAAGCTGCCACGGCCTCCTCAATTTTCCATTCCGCTCCCCGGAACATCACGTTCCAGCTGTAATCGGTAAAGCCCTTGACCGAAGCGCTGCGGCGGAACAGGGGAACGGGAGAGCCGATGGCCTCCTCCCGCCCCTGGGTAAAGAGCAGCTGATAGGTGACGGAGTCCCCGATAAACCCGGCATCGTCATAAAAATGGCAGGCCCCCGGCTGGGGATCCACCGGCGTTCGCATTGGCTGGTGCCGTTCCGGGCCGTAGAAATTCTGAAATTCCTCCTGGGAACCGGTCAGGCAGGAAACCGCGCAGGTGCTGACCTGCCCGTTCCAGCTGGCTGTAATCTCCGTCTCCCCGGGGGCAAGGGCAGTCACCACTCCGTCAGCCACATCAATGACGGCGGGATTTTCAGATTGCCATGTAATTTCCTGGGCAGGCACAGTGCCGCAGTAAATGTCCTCCGTGGCCTGGGGATAGGCCAGCACCAGCCGGGACACGGTAAGCCGCACCTCCTCCGTCGGGGCTGCTCCCACCGGAATGCCCGCCAGCAGTAAAAAGGCACAAACAATCGAAATCAGACGCATTTCTATCCCATCCTTTATTTTTCTTATTCGGTTTATAATATCATACCACTTTTTCAAAATCAATCCGTAATCGCCTTGCCTTGCGGCTCTGGAATTTCTCTCGCGCAGTGCCAAAATTGCCCGTCAGACCGGCGATGGTCTCGGGAAAAAATTTATTCACAGGGTCTGTTGAATGTGCATTCTTTTTCTGTGGACAACAGTCCCACGCACAGCTGTCCGCGATTGCCTGTGGATAAGCTGTGGTTCTCCACAGAATGCGCTGTGGAGAAAAAGTTCGCGCCACACTTCAACTTTCGACAGTTATCCACATAACTTCGTACTACTACCGTTACTACTACCAAAACCTATGGA
>ERZ1034998.2226-NODE-2226-length-10812-cov-5.594125_pt1 | contig 10812 bp, 9 predicted proteins | sample MGYA00520621_ERZ1034998 | MGnify/ENA primary metagenome ERZ1034998 (study PRJEB33766, sample SAMN09781748) | gut metagenome | biome: gut microbiome | host: Homo sapiens | place: Madagascar | study: EMG produced TPA metagenomics assembly of the PRJNA485056 data...
GAATTATTCATTAGAATCTTTCAAGGTTTTTCACTGTTCAGTTATCAATGTTCTGCGCTGTCGTTATCAGCGACAACTCGTATATACTATCACTTATTTTTTCATCTGTCAACAACTTTTTGAAAAAATTTTGAACAATTTTATTACCGGAAAATGGAGCGCAGAAGGAGGGATTTGAACCCTCGCGCCGGTTTCCCGACCTATACCCTTAGCAGGGGCACCTCTTCGGCCACTTGAGTACTTCTGCATATTTTCCAATATAAAATTGTTCACTTTCGTGACGCATAGATTACTATACTAAAATTTTTTTGGTTTGTCAATGACAAAAAGCTATTTATTTACTTTTTCTCAACAGATGCTTTGGATGTCTGCTTATCCATAAAGAAATATCCTATAAAGTTAAAAAGGCACCGCTTAAAACTCCGTCATTGATAAAGATTTCGAGTATGTTGCCATCTTTTATCAGGGATAGCTTTTCTGCGCTGTCGGTTGTCAGATAGATCTGCTGTCCGACTGCAAGCTCTCCGTTGTCCCAGTTATATGTGATTTCTGTTTCTTCTATTATAATAGAAGTCTGCTCTGTCCTGTCTTCCGGGCGGGTAAATTCCATATAGGTAACGTTATCTTTGTCCGATACGAGTTCTTCCCGTCTTTTTTTGTCTGCGATAACCGGTTTGCAGCAGATCATGTCTCCCTGCGCTGTATGTACGCCGGTCATCGTGCGTGGTATTCCCATTGCACCGGTGTAATCAGATCCGGTGTTTTTCAGGCGGAGCCACGGAACAAAGATGGTTTGTCCATCGATCCCGGAATAGGTCTGCGCGGCATACAGGTTCTTGTTAAAATACAGGCAATGCTTCTTGTGGTCTGTCACAAAATGATACCCGTCAAAATCGCCCCAGAAATAGAAACCGTCGGCACAGAAAAATGCCCAGCGCGTACTCCCGTCGTCAAAACGTACTTCTACCAGATCCGGGCACTCACATGCATCCTGCAGCGTCACGCGGTCTGTCTGCTCCCAGCTTGTAAGATCCGTCGAGCGGTAGATGCCAAAATCCGTCTCCTCCAGCCAGAGCACCATGATATATGCATTGGATGTCTCGTGCCAGAATACCTTCGGATCGCGGTCTTCCTTACAATTCTTATTCTCCAGACAACTTCCCGGAAATTTGACAAGCGTTTTTCCACCGTCCAGACTGTATGCCATGTGCTGTGTGAATGTATCACCTGCTGAGGTATAGAAAAACAGCAGCGCATTTTTCGGAAGTCCGAGTAATCCGCGGTCATTGCGGATACCGGAGCCGGAAAAGATCGTTCCATTTTCATCTGGGTACAGAACAGTCTTTAACTGCTGCCAGTGAAGCAGATCCTGGCTTACGGCATGTCCCCAGCACATATTGTTCCATGCGATGTCAAACGGATTGTACTGGAAGTAAAGGTGGTATGTCCCATCCTGATATACAAGTCCGTTCGGATCATTGATCCAGCCGGTTTTTGCCGTAAAATGGATTGATGGTCTGTTTTCTTCTTTTTTATCACTTAAACTATCAGCTTGCGGCTTCTCACTTTGGATTGCTTTAAAAAATGCTTCCGGTGCTTCTCCTTCTATGACAAGCGTATCCGGCGTTACATTTTCAAGTGGAAGCGGCGCATAATAATCCGCATGATACTCATCCCCTGCATACATATCAACCGGGATCAAAAGCTCCATGACTTTTTCCTTAGTATCAGCCTTTTTGCAATAAAAAGAAATGCTTCTTGTTGGCAATTCCTTTTTGATTGGAATATACAGATTCATTTTTTATTCTCCCTTGACTGCGGTCTCATACAGGTTGTTTCCATCCCTGTCAATAACAACGATTGCCGGAAAATCCTCTACATAGAGCTTTCGGATTGCTTCTGCACCGAGATCATCATAGCAGATGACTTCCGAGCTTTTGATACATTTTGATAACAGCGCACCGGCTCCTCCGACTGCTGCAAAATAGACTGCTTTGTTACGGATGATCGCATCGATGACTTCCTTGGAGCGCTTCCCTTTTCCGATCATCGCCTTTTGTCCTAAATCGAGTAGTGTCGGCGCATATTTGTCCATGCGTGTCGCTGTGGTTGGTCCCGCCGATCCGATTGGTCTGCCCTCTCTCGCCGGCGACGGTCCCATGTAGTAGATGGTCGCGTCCTTGATATCGACCGGCAGCTCCTCCCCGCGGTCGAGTGCCTCTATCATCCGCTTGTGGGCGGCATCTCGCGCAACATACATATAACCCGTAATATATACATAATCACCACTGTGCAGATCGGCAGTTATCTGCTCCGTGATTGGTGTCTGGATATGTTTTTCCATGCTATTCTCCTTATAAAATGTCTGTTCTTAGTTTTCTTCGCTCTTTTTTGCTTTTTCTATCTTCTCACTTGTGATATGGTCGATCTCCTCCCGCAGCTTGCGCAGGTAAGGAGAAAACTGCACATTTTCCTTGCCATATTCAAATTGCAGCTCATATTCAAGCGGAATCCAGGTAGAAATATCCGACTCATCATGCTGGATGATTGCTTCCATCTTGTCAAGCGCCTTATAGATTTTTGCCTCTGTCGTCTCTAACGCATTCATTTCCTCATAGAGTGCCTGCCACTGGGAGCGCTCCGGCTCCGGAAAAGATGCTATCCACTCATCAAGCATATTTTCTTCTTTTTTCTCATCGTTCTTTGTTTTTTCAAACGATGGGATATCCCCGGTAAAGGCTTCCCCAAGGTCATGGATCAGACACATGCGGATAACCTTGTCCATATCCGCTTCCGGAAATTCATTTGCGACGAGCATTGCAAAAAGTCCAAGTCTCCAGCTATGCTCTGCCACGCTTTCGTGCCTGCCGGAGGAGGTGTAACAATGTCTGGTATTGCATTTTAACTTTTCTGCTACGGACATGATCCGAAGTAATTCCGTTGGCTGCATAAGTTTCTCTCCGTTTTATATTACTCTGACTGCATGGCGGTTTACATGGCAGCAGATATTGACTGCTACCGGAAGTCCTGCGATATGTGTCGGGTATGTGTTGATGTTGACTGCAAGTGCGGTTGTCTTTCCGCCAAGTCCTCCCGGTCCGATACCAAGCCGGTTGATCTTGGTAAGCATCTCCGCTTCCAGCTCTGCCACATACGGAATATCGCTGTGTTCTCCTGCCAGACGGGTAAGTGCTTTTTTTGCCATAATCGCACATTTTTCAAAGGTTCCGCCAACTCCGACTCCGACGACCATCGGCGGGCAGGCGTTTGGTCCGGCATCCTTTACCGCAGTAAGGATTGCATTTTTTACACCCTCAATTCCATCTGCAGGCTTCAACATGAACACACGGCTCATATTTTCACTTCCGAATCCCTTCGGGGCGAACGTAATCTTAACCTTATCTCCCGGCACAATGGAATAGTGGATGACTGCCGGCGTGTTATCCTTGGTATTCTCGCGGAGGATTGGATCTCCAACGACAGATTTGCGCAGATATCCGTCTGCATATCCCCGGCGGACACCTTCATTGATGGCATCCTCGATCGCCGCTCCCGTGAAATGAACATCCTGACCGATCTCAACAAAAAATACTGCCATTCCGGTATCCTGACAGATCGGGATCATCTCTTCTCCCGCAATCTTTAGATTCTCCTGCAGCTGGTTTAAGATCTTCTTTCCAAGCTCAGAGGATTCCTCCGCAGCAGCTTTCTTTAATGCTGCGTCCATATCTTCCGATAAAAAGTGATTGGCTTCGATGCACATTTCTTTGATATTTTCTGTGATAACGTCTGTGCTTATTTCTCTGATCATTGCTTTTCTCTCTTTCTGTTTACACAAAAACCGGCTATGAAAAGCCGGTTTTTGCTTCTATTCTTCTGTCTCAGCCGGTTCTTCCGGTGGAATCAATGATTTGTCTTCGACAACCTTTGCAATGCTTGCAACGCTGACACCTTCCTTAAGGTTGATCAGCTTTACGCCGGATGTGATACGTCCGAGCAGTGCGGTATCACTGACTCTGATACGGATAATGATTCCCTCTGTGTTGATGAGCATTACTTCATCTTCCTGCTCAACGGATTTTACTCCGATGAGATTACCGGTCTTTTCTGTGATCTTGTAACACTTCACGCCCTTACCGCCACGGTTCTGGGTAGAAAATTCGGAGATCAGTGTACATTTTCCGAGTCCGTTGGAAGAAACGATCATCACAGAATCTCCCATTGTTGAGGTCTGCATTGCAATGACAACATCATCCGGTGCGAGATTCATTCCGATTACGCCCATCGTTGTACGTCCGGTCGGGCGCACATCAGATTCGTTGAACCGGATACACTGTCCAAATTTTGTGAAGAGCATAATATCTTCGTCTTTTTCTGTAATCTTAACCTCGATGAGCTTATCGTCATCTCGGAGATTGATTGCAGCAAGTCCGTTCTTGCGGATATTCTCGTAATCCTTGACAGAGGTTTTCTTGACGATACCCTTTCTGGTCGCCATAAACAGATACTTGTCATCCTCGTATTCCTTGATTGGAATCATCGCTGTGATCTTCTCATCCGGCTGAAGCGGGAGAAGGTTGATGATTGCCGTTCCGCGCGAGGTACGGCTTGCCTCCGGGATCTCGTATGCCTTGATGCGGTATACGCGTCCGGTATTGGTAAAGAACATCAGATAGTGGTGGGAGGTTGTCATGAGCATCTCTACGATGTAATCATCCTCGATTGTCTCCATTCCCTTGATTCCCTTGCCTCCACGATGCTGGCTCTTGAAATTATCGGTACTCATACGCTTGATGTAACCGATCTTTGTCATGGTGATAACGGTATTTGTCTCCGGGATCAGATCCTCCATAGACATATCATACTCATCATAACCGATCTGTGTTCTTCTATCATCACCGTACTTGTCTGCAATCGCAAGAATTTCTTCCCTGATTACACCAAGAAGCAGCTTTTCATCGGCAAGAATTGCCTTCAATTCCTCAATCTGCTTCTGCAAAGCAGCGTACTCTGCTTCAAGCTTCTCTCTTTCCAATCCGGTCAGAGCACGAAGTCTCATATCAACGATTGCCTGTGCCTGTGCATCGGAAAGTGCGAAACGCTCGATGAGTCGTGTCTTTGCCTCCTGTGTCGTCTGGCTGGAACGGATGATATGTATTACTTCGTCAATATTGTCCTGTGCAATGATCAAGCCCTCTACAATATGGGCGCGCTCCTCTGCTTTGTTCAGGTCGAATTTTGTTCTTCTGGTGATAACATCCTTCTGATGGATCAGGTAGTAATTCAAAAGCTCATACAGATTCAGTACCTTCGGCTCTCCATTGACAAGCGCAAGGTTATTTACACCGAATGTATCCTGCATCTGTGTATGCTTATAGAGCAGATTCAAAACTACGCTCGGATTGGCATCACGGCGAAGCTCGATCACAACTCTCATACCTTCACGGTCGGATTCATCTCTTAAATCTGTGATTCCGTCAATTTTCTTATCCTTGTGAAGCTCGGCAATCTTCTCGATCAGGCGGGCTTTGTTTACCAGATACGGAAGCTCTGTCACAACGATGCGGTTCTTGCCGTTGTCCATCGGCTCAATATTGGTAACTGCACGAACACGGATCTTGCCTCGTCCGGTGCGGTATGCCTCGCTGATACCGGAGGTTCCCATGATAACGCCTCCGGTCGGAAAATCCGGTCCCTTGATGATACCCATCAGCTCATCAATGGTCGTTTCCCTGTCCTCTATATCGTTGTCGATCAACCTTACAACTGCGTTGATCACTTCTGTCAGATTGTGCGGCGGGATATTGGTTGCCATACCAACTGCGATACCGGTCGTACCATTTACCAGAAGATTCGGAAAACGGGATGGAAGAACGCTCGGTTCACGCTCAGTCTCATCATAGTTCGGTACAAAATCAACGGTGTCCTTGTTCAAGTCGTCAATCATATAAGAAGCAATCTTGGAAAGTCTTGCCTCTGTGTATCGCATAGCGGCAGCTCCGTCTCCATCCACAGATCCGAAGTTACCATGTCCATCCACAAGTGTATATCTCATGGACCAATCCTGTGCCATGTTGACAAGTGCTCCATAAATAGAGCTGTCACCGTGTGGATGGTATTTACCCATTGTATCACCTACGATACGCGCACATTTCTTATGTGGCTTGTCATAAGTGTTGTTCATCTCGTTCATAGAAAAAAGAATTCTTCTCTGAACAGGCTTTAAACCATCTCTTACATCCGGTAATGCACGGCTTACGATAACGCTCATTGCGTAATCGATATAGGAAGTTTCCATTGTTTTCTTCAGATCAACGTGCTGTATCTGGTCAAAAATCTTGTCATCCACTTAAAACTTCCCTCCTTAAATATCAAGATTCTGAACGTATCTTGCGTTAGCTTCAATAAATTCTCGTCTTGGTTCTACCTTATCTCCCATCAGGGTTGTAAAGGTCACATCAATCTCAGATGAATTTTCTTCATCCATATTTACTCTCTTTAAGATCCGGCGCTCCGGATCCATAGTTGTCTCCCAGAGCTGCTCCGCATCCATCTCTCCAAGTCCCTTGTATCGCTGAACCTTGTTGTTCTGATCACGGCCGATCTCCGCCATAATGTTATTCAGTTCTTCATCACTGTACGCATACCAGATGTTCTTGTTCTTCTCGATCTTGTACAGAGGAGGAGTTGCAAGGTATACATGTCCCTGTTTGATAAGCTCCGGCATAAAGCGGTATAAGAATGTGAGCATCAAAGTTGCAATATGCGCACCATCGACATCGGCATCCGTCATAATGATGATCTTGTCATAGCGAAGCTTGCTGATATCAAAATCCTCATGGATTCCCGTACCGAATGCGGTGATCATGGAACGGATCTCGGCATTGTCATAGATACGGTCAAGTCTTGCCTTTTCCACATTTAAAATCTTACCACGCAGCGGCAGAATTGCCTGTGTTGCACGGCTCCTTGCAGTCTTTGCAGAACCGCCTGCGGAATCTCCCTCTACGATAAAGATTTCACAATTCTTTGGATCCTTATCGGAACAGTCAGCAAGCTTTCCCGGAAGAGCAGCACCATCAAGCGCACCCTTTCTTCTTGCGGTATCACGCGCTTTTCTTGCAGCCTCACGCGCTCTCTGCGCAAGCAGGGATTTCTCACAGATATCCTTTGCAATCTGCGGATTCTGCTCTAAAAAGTAAGTAAGCTTCTCACATACAACAGAATCAACGGCTCCGCGGGCTTCACTGTTGCCGAGCTTCTGCTTTGTCTGTCCCTCAAACTGAGGCTCCTCGATCTTGATACTGATGATCGCGGTAAGTCCCTCACGGATATCATCACCGGTAAGCGCCGGATCAGAATCCTTTAAAAGCTTATTTTCTCTCGCATAAGCATTGAATGTCTTTGTAAGCGCATTCTTAAATCCGGTCAGATGTGTTCCACCCTCCGGCGTGATAACGTTGTTTACAAAAGAGAAGGTCGAATCGTTAAAGGAATCATTGTGCTGGAAAGCAACTTCGACATACACGCCGTCCTTTGTTCCTTCACAGTAGATAACATCCTCATACATGGCTTCCTTGCCACGGTTTAGATACTGTACAAATTCCTTGATACCGCCGTCATACTGGAAAACATGATGATGCTTTTCCTCTCTCACATCGTCGATCGTGATACAGAGTCCCTTGGTAAGGAATGCCGTCTCACGAAGTCTCTGCTTTAAGGTATCATAATCGTAAACGGTCTCCTCAAAAATGGTATCATCCGGCAAAAAATGAACCTTTGTGCCGTGAAGCTCCTTGTCACAGGTTCCGATAACCTTTACCATATCATCTGCTTTGCCGCGCTTGTAGGTCTGCTGGTAAATCTGTCCGTCCTTGTATACTTCAACTGTAAGCCAGGTCGAAAGCGCATTTACAACGGACGCACCTACTCCGTGAAGTCCTCCGGATACCTTGTATCCTCCACCGCCGAACTTACCGCCGGCATGAAGCACCGTAAATACGACCTCAAGTGCAGACTTCCCTGCCTTGTGGTTCATTCCGACCGGGATTCCTCGACCGTCATCCTGTACAGTGATGGAATTGTCCGCCTCGATCGTCACCTCGATATTCTTGCAGTATCCCGCAAGCGCTTCATCGACTGCGTTATCCACAATCTCGTAGACTAAGTGGTGCAAACCTCTCGAAGACGTGCTTCCTATATACATACCAGGTCTTTTGCGGACTGCTTCAAGACCTTCCAGTATTTGGATCTGGTCCGCTCCATATTCCTGATTATTTTGTAATTCTTCGCTCATGTATGCTCCTCCTCATCCTCGGGATGAATATATTTGTCATATACTTTTCCGTCGATCACCTGAAAAATCTGATTGATTTCAAACCGGTTCTTTACAAATTCTTCCACACCGGTACAGGTGATAATTGTCTGTATGTCATTGATACTGTTGAGCAGATAATTCTGCCTGCTGCTGTCAAGCTCGGACAAAACATCATCCAGAAGCAGCACAGGTGTATTGTTGATCACGCGCTTGACCAGATCAATCTCAGATAGCTTCAGGGACAATGCCGCTGTACGCTGCTGCCCCTGCGATCCGAACCTGCGGATATCTACACCGTTATTTGAAAAAAGCATATCGTCCCTATGTGGTCCGACTGTCGTTTGACATAGCTTTAAATCCTTGTTCCTTGCCTTCGACAATTCATCTTCAAAAAAGATGTCATCGATATTCGGCTCATACTTTAATATCAGATTCTCCTTGCCGCCGGAAATCTTATAGTGGATATCGTGGATGATCTCATTCAGCTCCTCTATAAACTTCTTGCGGCTTTTGATGATGCGCCTGCCATATTCAAGCAGCTGCTCATCCCATACCGGAAGAGTATCTGCCGCACCTGGGCGGAAGTTTATCTCTTTTAACAGGGCATTTCTCTGGTTTAGGATCTTATTGTATTTCGTAAGATCGGACAGATAGAGCTTGTCGATCTGGCAAAGCTCGGAATCGATAAACCTTCTTCTCTCTGCAGGTCCGTTCTTGACGATATTGAGATCCTCCGGCGAGAAAAATACGATATTTAGGATGCCAAACAGCTCACTCGCCCGCTTGATCGGAATCTTGTTGACTGCGACACCCTTCGCCCCCCGGCTTCTAAGATGCATATCAATCTGATATTCTTTTTCGTTTTTGACAACGACCGTGCGTATGTGGGACTCTTCCTCTCCGAAGCGGATCATTTCCTTGTCCTTGCTCCCCTTGTGGGACTTTGTCGTCCCGCTTAGGTATGCGGCTTCAAGGATATTTGTCTTACCCTGCGCATTATCCCCATAGAGGATATTGGTGCCTTTGTCAAATTGGAGATTCAAATCTTCGTAATTGCGAAAATTCTTAAGTTCTATGGATTTGATAATCATTTTACGATCTGAAGTGTCTCTCCATCAAAGCAGACCGTCTCTCCGCCGTGGAGCTTCTTACCTCTCTGATATTCCACTTCCCCGTTGACGGTAACTTGTCCGTCCTGTATCACTATTTTGGCATCAAGACCGGACTCGACAAGTCCGGCTTTCTTGAGTGCCTGTCCAAGCTTTATAAATTCATCTTCTTGTCTGATCTGAACAGTTATCATAGCTTCTCCTAATTTGCTGCAGTATTGAAGTTGACCGGAAGAATCAGGTAGATAAACCTGCCTTCATCATCTCTGATAAAACACGGTGCCTTCGGATTGACCATGTAAAGGCTGATCTCCTCCTCATCAATAACACGGAGCGCGTCAATAAAGAACTTCGGGTTAAATCCGATCAGGATATCCTTACCCTCTTTTGCAATGTCTATATCTTCATTCATGGAACCGATAAAGGAGTTGATCTTAAGCTCCATGCTGCCATCGGTCACATTCATAATGATTGGCTTCTTGTCGCCCTCTTTTACAAGCAGGGTAGCGCGGTCTATACAGTCAAGCAGCTCCTTCTTGTTGACCTTCACCTTGGTCTCGTAATCAGAAGAAAGCATCTGGTCGATCTTGAAGTATTCGCCCTCGATCAGTCTGGAAACAACCGTTGTATTATCAAATTCAAATACAATATGGTTGTTGGTCAGGTAAATGACCACATCATCATCCACTCCACCCGGAATGATCTTGCTGACCTCCTGAAGTGTTTTGCCCGGAACAACGACCTTTCTGTGATCATAGCTGTCCTTCATCTCAATGCAGCGGATGGAGATTCTGTGTCCGTCCAAGGATACAACTTTTAACTGATTGTTGTTGATCTCGAACAACTCACCGGTCATCAGCTTATTGTTATCATTGTCAGCGATTGAGAAAATGGTCTGGCGTATAACTTCTTTTAAGGTAAACTGTGAGATCACGATGGACTCGTTCTTCTCAATGAAAGGAAGATAAGAGAAATCATCACCCGACTTACCTACAATATTGAACTTTGCCTTTTCACAGGTAATGACTGTCTTAAAAGAAGCATCTGTCTCGATCGTCACATCACTATCCGGAAGCTTGCGTACAATTTCAGAAAAAATCTTAGCATCCAGTGCGATCACACCTCGTTCTGCGATCTCTCCTTCTATGATAGTCTCAATTCCAAGCTCCATATCATTTGCGACCAGTTTAATCTCCCCTGCGGATGCATCTATAAGGATACATTCAAGGATTGCCATAGTTGTTCTGGTAGGAACAGCCTTTGAAACGATATTGACTCCGTGTAATAAATTTGATTTTGAACAGATCAGCTTCATTGAAAAACTCCTTCCTGGCATAAATAAATATTTGAAAATTCATAATCTTATTATTAGGGGGTGTGCAAAAG
>ERZ1034998.2236-NODE-2236-length-10791-cov-4.669989_pt1 | contig 10791 bp, 11 predicted proteins | sample MGYA00520621_ERZ1034998 | MGnify/ENA primary metagenome ERZ1034998 (study PRJEB33766, sample SAMN09781748) | gut metagenome | biome: gut microbiome | host: Homo sapiens | place: Madagascar | study: EMG produced TPA metagenomics assembly of the PRJNA485056 data...
TTCTTACACAGCATATTCGCTGTTTTTCCCTTTTTTAAAGTTTTGTGGTTGACAAAGAGATAAAAGTATACTACTATGAAACAAGAGACGAACATAAGTTCGGATAAAGGAGAATGACTATGGCAAAAGAAGATAAATTAAAAGCATTGGATGCGGCAATTGCACAGATTGAGAAGCAGTATGGTAAGGGATCTGTCATGAAGCTTGGTGACAATGCCGCACACATGAATGTTGAGACGGTGCCGACCGGATCTTTAAGTCTTGATATTGCACTTGGAATCGGCGGACTGCCGAAGGGACGTATCATTGAGATCTACGGACCGGAATCCAGTGGTAAGACAACCGTTGCCCTGCACTGTGTTGCAGAGGTTCAGAAGATGGGCGGAATTGCCGGATTTATTGATGCGGAGCACGCACTTGATCCGGTATACGCGAAGAATATCGGAGTAGATATTGACAATCTTTACATATCACAGCCGGACTGCGGAGAGCAGGCACTTGAGATCACCGAGACGATGGTGCGCTCCGGTGCGGTGGATATCGTTGTTGTCGATTCTGTTGCAGCACTTGTTCCGAAGGCGGAGATTGATGGTGATATGGGAGACTCCCATGTGGGCTTACAGGCAAGACTTATGAGCCAGGCACTTCGTAAGCTGACCGGTGTGATCAGCAAGTCCAACTGTATCGTTATCTTTATCAACCAGCTCCGTGAGAAGGTTGGAGTGATGTTTGGTAACCCGGAGACGACGACCGGTGGACGTGCACTTAAATTCTATGCATCTGTGCGTCTGGATGTCAGACGAGTAGAGTCCTTGAAGCAGGCAGGAGAGGTCGTTGGTAACCATGTCCGCGTAAAGATCGTAAAGAACAAGGTTGCACCGCCATTTAAGGAAGCAGAGTTTGATATTATGTTTGGTCAGGGAATCTCCAGAGAGGGTGACATCTTAGACCTTGCATCAGATCTGAATATCATCAATAAGTCCGGTGCGTGGTATGCTTACGAGGGTGATAAGATCGGTCAGGGACGTGAGAATGCCAAGACTTATCTGCGTGATAACCCGGCATTTGCCGCGATGATCGAGGAGAAGGTGCGCGAGCACTTCTTCGCAGAGCAGGAAGAGGAAGCACCGGAAGAGAACACTGAGAAAGAATAACAATAGGCTATGGACAGTGTAGAGGTGATTGGCTGTGAGCCGGTTGGAAAGGGAAAGCTTCGTGTGAAGTTTTCCGATGGAATCACTTGTCTGCTTTACAGAGGAGAGGCACGCACCTATCGGATACAGGAGCATGCCTCTTTGTCTTACAGACAGTATGAGGATCTGATGAAGAATACGCTCGGAAAGCGCGCAAAGAAGCGCACCATGCATCTGCTTGAGCAGATGGATCGCACGGAACGTCAGCTTCGTGACAAGCTGGCTGCCGGAGAATATCCGCAGGACTGTATTGACGATGCCATCCAGTATGTGAAGGATTTTCACTATCTCAACGATGCACGTTATGCTGCTACCTATGTGCAGTATCACAAGGATCGGATGAGCAGGGGGCAGCTCAAGCAGAAGCTTCTTGCAAAGGGTGTGGAGCGTGACGTTGCAGAGCGGGCGGTCGAGGATAGCTGTGATGGGGATGAGACAGAGCAGATCATGGCGCTGCTTGCCAAGCGGCATTATGAACCGGAGAATTGTGATCAGAAGGAGTTCGCGAGGATCTATCAGTACATTCTAAGGCGGGGATTTCGTAGCAGTGACATCCTAAAATGCATGAAAGCGTGATCATTTTTTTACGGAGCAAATATGCATAAAGCCGCGCGTATCCTGCCGCAAGCGGAGCGGATAATAATCAGAATGTATAGAATTGTTTCAAAAATAACACAACTTCTTGACATATTTCTATAAAAACGATACAATTTATACGTTGTAGTTTATGACACAAAAAAGGGTTTTCTTTTTGTTATATGTACAATGAAAATTTAATAAAGGAGGTGCTCCTGTAGTGTTATCTTATGTAATCACTGCCGTAGTTTCTGTCCTTGTAGCTGCAGTCATTGTATGGTTTGTCGCAGGCGCTTACCATCAGAATGCTGCCAATTCCAAGATTGGTAGTGCTGAGGAAAAAGCCAGAGAGATCATTGATGAGGCAGTTAAAACAGCCGAAACCAAGAAGCGCGAAGCCTTGCTCGAAGCAAAGGAAGAGAACATCAAGGCGAAGAATGAACTCGACAAAGAGATCAAAGAACGCAGAGGTGAGATTCAGCGGAATGAGAGACGTATTGTTCAGAAGGAAGAGAGTCTGGACAAGAAGTTAGAAGCCGTTGAGAAGCGTGAGGCTGGTTTTACAGCGAAGGAAGAAGCACTGAACAAGCAGAAGGAAGAGATTGCAAAGCTTAATGAGCAACGCTTACAGGAACTCGAAAGAATCTCTGGATTAACCTCCGAACAAGCAAAGGAATACCTCTTAAAAACCATTGAAGAAGATGTAAAAATTGATACTGCAAAGTTAGTCAAGGAATTGGAGAATCAGGCGAAGGAGGAAGCAGGCAAGAAGGCAAAGGACTATGTGGTTACAGCCATTCAGAAATGTGCTGCTGATCATGTGTCAGAGACAACGATCTCTGTTGTCCAGCTTCCGAACGATGAGATGAAGGGACGTATCATTGGACGCGAGGGACGTAACATCCGTACCCTTGAGACGATGACCGGTGTTGATCTGATCATTGATGATACACCGGAGGCTGTCATTTTATCAAGCTTTGATCCAATCCGCAGAGAGGTCGCAAGGATCGCTCTGGAGAAGCTGATTGTTGATGGACGTATTCATCCAGCTCGTATTGAAGAGATGGTTGAGAAGGCTCAGAAAGAAGTTGAGACCATGATCCGCGAGGAAGGCGAGAACGCAGTCCTTGAGGTTGGTATTCATGGCATCCATCCGGAATTGGTTCGTTTACTTGGAAAGATGAAGTTCCGTACCAGTTATGGTCAGAATGCGTTAAAGCATTCCATCGAGGTCGCACAGTTGACTGGACTTCTGGCTGCTGAGATCGGCGAAGATGTTCGCATGGCAAAGCGTGCCGGATTATTACATGATATTGGAAAAGCTGTTGATCATGATATGGAAGGCTCACATATTCAACTGGGTGTAGAATTATGTAAGAAATACAAGGAATCCCCACTGGTGATTAATGCAGTAGAATCACATCACGGGGATGTTGAACCGACATCTCTTATTGCGTGTCTGGTACAGGCTGCTGACACGATCAGCGCAGCAAGACCGGGTGCGAGAAGAGAGACATTAGAGACTTACTCTAATCGGTTAAAGCAGTTAGAAGATATTACAAATGGTTATAAGGGTGTTGAAAAATCTTTTGCTATTCAGGCAGGCAGAGAGGTTCGTATTATGGTAGTTCCTGAGCAGATCAGTGACGCTGACATGGTATTGATGGCTAGAGATATTTCTAAGCAGATCGAATCTGAGTTAGAATATCCGGGGCAGATTAAGATCAATGTTATCCGTGAATCCAGAGTCGTTGATTATGCAAAGTAAGATCAATCAAAAATTAACCGGAAGTTTTTCCTTAGGGAACAGCTTCCGGTTTTTTTTAAAACAGGCAACAGGAGGATAATTGAATGGCAATTAAAAATGTGATATTTGATCTGGGGTGTGTGCTCGTTGACTTTCACCCGGATGCATGCATGAAAACGCTCGGATTTTCAAAAGAGGCGGTCGATGCTTTTCATGCGAATATATTCCCGGTATTCTGGGAGGAATGTGACAAATATCCTTACGAGGATCAGGAAATCCGTGCGCTTTTCAAGGAGCGGGTGCCGGGCTTTGAGGCGGAGGTAGACCGTCTGTGGGACAATCTGCCGACGATCACGCATGTGTATGAATACTCCAACGAGTGGCTTCGCACATTAAAAGAGCAAGGCTATGGTGTATACATCCTGTCGAATTACGGCAAGAATGCATTTGAGATCAACTCAAAGACGTATGATTTCTTAAAGTATGCAGACGGCATGGTCATTTCCTATCAGATCAGCGAGCTTAAGCCGGATCGGGAGATCTATGAGTACCTATTGAACACTTACGGACTTCTGGCGGAGGAATCGGTATTTATCGATGACCGGCAGATCAATATCGATGGGGCAAGAAACTGCAATATCGCAGGCATTTTGTTTCAAAGCTATGAACAGACAGACAAAGAACTTAGAGCACTTTTGGAGGGCGGAAGCGATGGCAGATAGACCGAAGCGGATCAAGCGGGAGCTGATGTATCAGGGAACAATCCTTGATGTGTACAAGGACACCATGCAGATTGCAAATGGAAAGACCGAGGAGTGGGATCTGGTGTCCCACCGGATGGGAGCGGCTGCGATCCTCCCTGTTCTGCCGGACGGGCGGCTGCTTTTGGTGCGCCAGTACCGGAATGCCTTAGAGCGGGAGACAATCGAGATCCCGGCGGGAGCGAGAGACAGCAGGACAGAGGATACCAAAGCATGCGCAGTGCGCGAGCTTGAGGAGGAGACCGGATACCGGAGCGAAAATGTGAGCTATCTGTTATCCCTGCGCACCACGGTCGCATTTTGTGATGAATTTATCGATGTTTACCTTGCAACCGATCTGATACCGGGGACACAGCATCTGGATGAGGGAGAGTCCATCGATGTGCAGGCATACGAGCTTTCCGAGCTGTGCCAGATGATCTATGAGGGCAAGATCCAGGACTCCAAAACAGTTGCGGCAATTATGGCATATAGTAATAAAATCAAATAGTGGGACATATTCTAAAAGGAGTAATGGAAAAGGAACTTGATGTAGTACATGAAACGGAAAGAAAGTCAGAATGCAAAATGGATAAAAACCTGGTGGCTGGTCGTATTCCTGGCGGGCATATTGCTGGCACAGCTTTTCGGAAGCTGGTATGCGACCGATAATCTGCTGGATGCATATCATCTGACATATTTTGCAGGGCAGGGCTGGAATTGGAAGGAATTGCTTTGGAGTATTGTGTGGACAAGAGGCAGATTCTTTTTTGTACTGTTTTTGCTGTGTACAACGTCCTTCCGGCAGATCCTGATAAAGGCACTGCCGCCGGTGCTGCTTTTTCTGATCGGAGTGTATGCCGGTGTCTGTCTGTACAGTCAGGGGCTACTTGGAATCGGCATTTTTTTCTTTTCAATTTTCCCGCATTATGCGATATATCTTGTGTTGTTTTTCATGATCCTACATAAGAAAAAACCGATACAATACAGCGGCAAACGTTACGTTTTCGCGGAGATTGCATCGGTTTTCTTTCTTGTGCTGATCTTTCTTGCAGGCTGTCTGATAGAAGCGGCAGCGGGTAACTTCCTGCTAAGACATTATCTCTTGGCGTTCATTTCGGCAATTTCGTAGATCAGGCGCTTGGAATCTTCCCATCCGAGGCAAGGATCTGTGATCGACTTGCCGTAGATGTGCTCGCCGATCTTCTGGGAGCCTTCCTCAATGTAGCTTTCGATCATAAGTCCCTTCACCAGAGCGTGGATGTCGGAGGAGAGCTGACGGTTGTGCATAACCTCTTTTGCAATACGGACCTGTTCCTTAAACTTCTTGCCGGAGTTGGAATGGTTGGTGTCGATGATGGCAGCCGGATTGACAAGATCCATCTTTTCATACATCTCATGGAGACGGATCAGATCCTCATAGTGATAGTTGGTCGTGGTGTTGCCATGCTTGCTTACGGCACCGCGGAGAACAACGTGTGTGTATGGGTTTCCGGTTGTCTCTACCTCATAGCCACGGTATACAAAGTGGTGCGGATGCTGTGCTGCATATACGGAATTGAGCATGACGGAGAAATCACCGCTGGTCGGGTTCTTCATGCCGCTTGCAACATCAAAACCGCTGACGGTGAGGCGATGCTGCTGATCCTCAACGGAACGTGCGCCGATCGCAACGTAGGAGAGAAGATCCTCCACATATCCCCAGTTCTCTGGGTAGAGCATCTCGTCGGCACAGGTCAGACCGCTTTCACGGATGGCACGGATGTGCATCTTACGCATGGCAATCAATCCCTCAACCATATCAGGCGCTTTTTCCGGATCGGGCTGGGATGCAATTCCCTTGTAGCCCTCGCCGGTGGTACGAGGCTTGTTGGTGTAAATACGCGGAATGATGATAATCTCGTCCTTGACATCCTCCTGGATCGGTGTGAGGCGGTTTACATAGTCGCACACGGAATCCTCATTGTCCGCAGAACAAGGTCCGATGATCAGGAGAAAACGGTCGTCCTTTCCGGAGAGTACATCAAAGATCTGAGCATCGCGTGCAGCTTTTAACTGAGCAAGTTCCGGGGAGAGTGGATAGTCACGTTTGATCTCCTCGGGGCTTGGTAATTGGTTTATAAAAGTAAAACTCATAAATTTTCACCTCATGCATAAAATTCAAAAATCATTGCCTATCATACTCCCAAACACCTTGTATGTCAATCTTCTTGCCGTTTTCGTTGCATTCGGCAAAGCAAAAAGGTATAATCATATCCATAAAAAAGCAAGGGAAAAGGAACTGCCATGAAAGAATATTTATGCGTAAAGAATCGAGTGATCGGAAGCGGGCGACCGCTGGTGTGCGTGCCGGTTATGGAACAGACGAAGGACGGGATCGTCCAGAAGGTAAAGGAGATGACTGCGCACAAGGTCGAAATGATCGAATGGCGCGTGGATGCATTTTCGCACGCGGATGACTTAAATGCGGTCCGCGAGGTGCTTGCACAATTAAAACCGCTGGTGACGGATACAATCTTAGTGTATACCTATCGCTCTAAGAATCAGGGGGGCCTCGGCGGTCTGTCGCAGGATGAGATTTATGATCTCCACGAGATTGCGGCAGAAGAACATATCGCAGATTTTATCGATGTAGAATTTATGGAAGCGAAGAACGCACCGAAGGAAATCCGCAGGCTTCAGGAAAAGGGCGCCTATGTGATCGCGTCCCATCACGATTTTGAGCAGACACCGAGAGCGGATATTCTGGAGATGATCCTTGAGCGGATGCATGGAAGCAATGCGGCAATCGTTAAGCTTGCAGTCATGCCGAACACGGTGGCGGATGTGCTTACGCTATTGCAGGAGACCAATGAGTTCCACGAGCGGTATCCGGAAACACCGGTCATCACGATGTCTATGGGTTCACTCGGATGCCTTTCAAGGGTGGCGGGCGAGCTGGCCGGTTCCTGCGTGACGTTTGGGGCATTTGATAAGGCAAGTGCGCCGGGGCAGTTCCCGGTTGACGAGCTTGGCATGGTGCTTGATATCCTGCATACGCGGATGAAAGGAGAGACACACAGATGCTAGGCATACTCTTGTCATCGGATAATGGCGGCTATGCGATGTGGCTTTCGATGATCTTATGCAGCATCGGCGTGTGGATCGTATACCGCAATCAGAAGAAAAAATAGCGGTGCAAGGAGCAAACGTGTTATTTTGGCGTTTTTTGGAGAGTTGAAACATGATAGATAAGAAGCGAAAGAAGTTCGGCATCGCCGCAGCAATCGGTTTGGTGATGGTGATTGGTATTGGGATTACGCTTTTGGATAAAACCCTTCCACAGGTGAAAACACCGCAGGAGACGATGCGCGTGCTAAATGAGGGAGAATATCTGTTCACGGAGCTGGATGATCTGGGAACGCTGCTTGGGCAGAACGACATCCATACGATCATCATTCCCGAAGGGGTTCATGCGGTGGCGGATCGCTGCTTTCTGCAAAAGGATATTGTTGTTGAACAGGGCGGAATGCTTGAGACCGGCTATATGGAGCTGGATGGAAGTGGGACGCTAAGTGTAGAAGGAACGCTTGACATCCGAAATGCTGTGCTGCGCCTGCGGGGAGAAAAAGCATGTATTTCCGTGACAAAGACCGGTCGTATCACGGAGAGTACGAATACGTTGATCTGGGCGGAAGACGATGCGAATATTGCCTTGGAGAGCAGCTATGTGAATAAGTTGATCGGGCATCATCTTGTGTTTGACGAGGAGCAGATGTTTGAAAATGCGGTGTCTGTCAGCACCCAGGAGGAGCTTATTGCCGCTGCAAAGGGAACGCTTCCGATACGCATAGATGCGCAGATCAGGGTGTCGGACGGGATCCGTGTCGGAGTGCCGCTTTTGATTGGAGAGGGCGCTTCCTTAGAGATTGAAGATGCAAAGTGGCTTACGCTGGAGGGCGGTGTCTTTGTTAATTACGGAAGCCTGACCGGTGGCTGCTGCTTAAAGGAGGGAGTGTTTGCGGTAAATTATGGAACGGCTGCATTCCGGGATGAAACTGCGGCTGCGTTCCGGCAGGATGATGGGACACTGTATCTAAATATGGGAACAATGGAATGCGGCAATTCCTCCTGTGTGTGGGAAGGGGCAGGCTTTTACAATGCAGGCACGTTAAATGCGTACAATTTTCTGCTGATGGGCGGTAATAGCTACAATTATGGAGAATTTTATGCGAAAGCGGACAACCTTGCTGTCTCCATGCAAAACGGAAGCAGCCTGTACAATTACGGCACATTTACCGCCGAAGAAGATGCAAGGGTTGAGAATAACGGCTGGATTGAAAATGCCGGCAGCTTTGTGGTTAAAAATGATGTGCAGCTTGATAACAATGTGTTCTATAACCGGAATTATTTTGAGAGCGGTTTTTCCTCTGTCCTGGATGAAAAGAGTGGGATCTATTACGGAAACGGTGAATTCCGTATGAACGGCATCGCCAATGTCGCGGTGTGGAAGACATTAGACTGGAGCATGGACGATGCATACCAAAGCGTTGCCACAGAGGAGGAGCTTGCCGCCGCGATGGAGGATTCGGAAGTCTCTGCGGTCGTTATTTCAAAACCAATGGAAGTGACCGGTGAGACGGAAATCACAAAGCCGGTATTTGTACGTGAAAAGGTAAGTGCCCGGGATGATGCACCGATCGTACTCAAAAATACCTATATGGTTCTTTTGGAGGATGGCTCGATCGAAACGCAGAATCTTAGGATGGACAACTCGCTTATCGTGGCACAAGATGGAGATCTGGCACTTGCAGACGCACAGATCTTGCTGGATAATGGCTCCGCGATCACAATCTATGATGGACAGATGGATTTTTCCGGAAGCAACATTATGATGGAGGAGAAATCGGTGATCTCACTTTCATTTCTGTCAGAGATAACAGCGGACAACTGGAGCTTAAACATGGATGAGGCGCGCTTTATCTGCAATCGTGATGCATCATTTGGCAACGCTGCCGTGCAGGAACAAAATGAGAGCAGTTTACAGCTTATGGGTAAAACCACAGACTTTAGCGGCTGCAGGATCGCGGTTGACGATACCTCTGAGTTTCAGGCTTTTTATACGGATCTGGGATTGAAAGAGCAGTGCGTGATCGATAATGAAGGGGTGTTTGCGGTAACAGGATTCCCGGAAAATGTACTTTCGGTAGATGCTTCGCAGATCATCAATTCCGGAAGGATGATTATAAGAGCAGATTTAAGACAGACGGACGGCTCGATCCAGAATGATGGCGAGATTTCTTATGAATGATGTCGGATGGGATGGAATTAGTCTTGACAAAATCTACCTTGAAACACAATAATGTAGACGTATGGTAGAAAATATCGGAGAGGCTGACTTATGAAAAATATTGGCACAAAGATTATAGATGGACAAGATGAAATATGGACACTTGACATGTGGAATATAAGGCAGCAGGTTTACGCGCGGGTCGCGGAGATCGCCTGTTGGGAGCAGATGGACAGGGAGACGGCGGCTCAGCAGAGGGAATACGCTTATGCGTGCATCCAGCAGCTGTGGGACAGCTGCCGCGATTCCTATTGTATGTCGATCCTGTTGCAGCCGTTTGAAAAGGATTGTGTTGCAGCCGGGGAGTTTTGTTTTGCGGATGAGCATATCCAGTGCAGAATTCTAAACCAGATTGACAGAAATCAGATCCGGAAGGGCTATCTGTACGCACTTCGGGTACCGGAGCAAAATGAGGAGAGCAATGCACCGCAATCACTTTTACAGCAGTATTATGTGGAAGCGTTTCAGGTGGCGTGCATGGATGTGGCGAGGGCATGGATGCAGGACTACCTGCAGAAAAAGCACAGCGTGGAGAAGCCTTGCGTCTGCAGTCCGTCATTTGGTCCGGGGTATTATGGGATGAAGTTAGAGGATGTGCCGAGGCTGGTTAAGATACTGGATGCAAAAAGAATCGGGATCGAGTGGGAGCAGGGGGCGATGAACCCGCAGATGAGTCTTGTCGGGGTATATCTGCTCAGCGGGCATGAGCTTTTGCAGCCGGGAAGTGACTGCGAGGACTGCATCGGGGGAAGTGCAGGCTGCGATTTCTGCGATAAGCGCAGGATTCAAACACCGGAGAACGTTTAAGACAGGAGGGAGGCACAATGGCAGAGGAAGAACTTAAAATGTCCGTTTCACCGATTTGTCAGAAGGGCGGAACGCGGATCGCATATGTTTCTTTTACCGATGGAACGAGAACAGCAGAGGGGAGGATACCGGATTGTGTAATCCTTTCCAATGAAGGCTTTACGGAGAATGAAGTGCTTCAGCTTCAACGCTATATGAAGGAGGAACTTGCAACCTTAAAGAGACTGGCTGCAAGTGTAAACGTGCTGGATGCTTTTATGGGGAAGAATGATCCCAAAGAATGCTGATTCCCATATACCGGTTACAATTCATGTATGGCTGTCTTACGACGGCCTTTTTTTATTAGGATTCGGGTGTCAAAAGGTGATTTTTTAAAACCCCATTGTCATAATGCACAAA
>ERZ1034998.2237-NODE-2237-length-10787-cov-10.222419_pt1 | contig 10787 bp, 9 predicted proteins | sample MGYA00520621_ERZ1034998 | MGnify/ENA primary metagenome ERZ1034998 (study PRJEB33766, sample SAMN09781748) | gut metagenome | biome: gut microbiome | host: Homo sapiens | place: Madagascar | study: EMG produced TPA metagenomics assembly of the PRJNA485056 data...
ACTTAGGTTGACTAATCATTGTATGTATTTACAGTGGTATCTCGAGCTCCTAAGGGGCAGTTGAGGGTTCGATTCCCCCAGGAAACGGTTAATAGAGCAGCAGATGGAGATTAGGGATGATTTTCATTTGCTGTTTTTTGTTTATAGAGATGCGTACCTTGAACAGTTAAAGATAGTTTGGAGTTTTAGTATGAAATGAGAAGGAATTTCATTATGACCTGAGCAGGTCACTGGATGAGATAAGACCATCTTATCACCATGTGGAAAGCTGTCAGCAGACAGTGCCGGAGGCAATTACAGCATTTTTGGAGGCGGAAGATTTTGAAGATTCCATAAGAAATGCAGTCTCACTGGGAGGAGATACCGATACGCTGGCGGCGATTACAGGAAGCATAGCGGAGGCTTTCTTTGGAATACCGGAAGTATTAAAGGCAGAGTGTCGTAACAGGATTGATGTAGAAATGCTTGGTGTACTGGATGCCTTTGACGAAGCGTTGGGACGAAAAAATCTTTGATTATTTTCGTGCTAAGACACATAATTAAAGTACAAAAGAGATGCTTATAAGGTCGGAACAGAGACCGATAAGTATATAGATTTGTTGCAATCGATTTGTAAAGCATAAGCTGAACGAAGCGGTAATGAAGTTATCTTCATTACCGCTTTTTTCTGAGAAAAGTTTGGTAAAAGGTTTGGTTTTTTCTTAACTTAAGTTTGCTATACAAAGGACAAAACGACAGTTATAATAAATTTAGTACTAAAAAAAACTATGCTGGGAATGATGATATGACAAAAAAAGAGAAGAAAATTTATCCGCGTTCCAGAAAAGAGATGCTGCGTATCATAAAAACGGCAGAAAAAGAGGGGCATTTGCTGGAAACGGCGTTGGAGGAGTTCACGATACACCCGTTTTCAATGCCTGCGCTGTGGGATTGCCGTGAGTATATTTGGGGGATAGGGCAGGAAAATTACCTGAAAAAGCCGTTGATGATCTCGCTGCTTGCGCTGCTTTCAACTATGGCGGGACGGCTTGATGAGGCAAAGGAATATGTGAACATCTTGGGGGAGACGCCAAGGCATTGGCAGGCAAAGGATTTCAGCTACAATGATTTCTGCCGTGTCAGCACGGAGCTGGTCATGCCGTACACGGACGATTTCAGTTTTCTGCGAATTGTGTTCTTTCTGATAGATGTCGGCGCGGTTCCGATTCTGAGCCTCACGCTGTCGGCGTGCCGACCGAGTATTTTGAACGGATTTCGGGATTTCACAAGGTTCGGACCATATTTGGAGCGCTACAGGGATACCGTGACGGATACGGTTCAAAAGCTGTACGGAAGCGGCGGGAAGGGCGTTTATGAGATTCTGCTCGCGGAATGGTATTACCAGAACAATAACTGTTTTCAGGCACTTGTGTTCGTGACAGGCACGATACCGCTCATGGAGCAGGAGCGGGATATGCGGTGTCTTTTTGTGGCACTGGCATTGCAGATGAAGATACTGCTCGTGAACGGGCAGACGAGGACGGCGAAGCCGTTGGTTGAGAAGATTCGTGACCGCATACATAAGACCGGATGGGAGGAGCTTACAAGCAGCTTAAATGCCCTCGAGTGCCTTGCAGCCTGCTATGACGGGCGGAATGATGAGGTTGAGGAGTGGCTTGAGAAGGTGGCGCCCGATGAGAATAAGGGCATCTACATGATGGATATGTATGCGTATCTGATAAAGATACACTGTTATTTGCAGACGGGAAAATACATGCTTGCACATGTGTTTGTAAAGCAGCTCATCATCCTGCTGGCACCCGGAAAACGTCACATGGATATGTGCGAGTGCTATATGCTCTCCGCCATGATTTTTCATAAGGCGGGCGACAAAAAGCATCTCTGCGAGGAACTGGAAAAATGTCTGGAGCTGGCGGAAAAATACAACTATGTGCGTCTGCTCGCGGATGAGGGAAACTGCATGGTGCAGATGCTTTCCATATATCAGCAGGAAAAGGGGGAGGATGATTTTACTAACCTGATCATGGAGCTTGCGAACGAGGTTGGAATGCGTTTTCCCGACTACCTGAAATCTCCGGCAGAGTATTTTGAGGAGCTGACGGCGACGGAGAAGGCGGTGCTGCGGCTCATGGCGCAGGGAATGAGCAATGATGAGATTGCTAACAAGATGGGTAAAAAGACGGGAACCGTGAAGTTTCACAGCAACAATATTTTCCGCAAGCTTCAGGTGCAGAACAGACAGCAGGCGGTCAACCGCGGGAGAGAGATTAATCTGCTGTAGAGAATGGAGGGATTGGGTTTGAAAAAAGTGTGGATAGGACTTTCGATAGTCTGTGTTTTGGTTGGCATTTTTGGAACGGTCGAGGATGTGATGTCGGGCACTCCGTTTGAGGAGGCGGCGGTAATCCTGTTCGTATTTGTGCTGTTTGCGGCACTTTTTGCATGGCTTGCGTGGCTCTGGAGGATTCGCTCACCGCTAAAGCGGACGGCAGAACAGATTGGAGCTGTTGCAGATAAGGCGAAGGAGAACAATGAGGCTTATAAGAAGCTGTCCAAGTCATTAAAACACCGTGCGTGGAAGCATCGCATCATGGGAGCGATTATTGCCGTAGCAGGAATCGCGCTGTGGCCGACAGGAAATTGGAGCACACTCTGGATTGTCATTGGAACGCTGATGCTCATTGCGGGAATTGCCATTTTTATGATGGGCTCCCCGGCAGATTACAATTCCATAACAGACGGATGTAAGATGATCGGTTTTGACAGAAAGCGGGAAATCGAGGAATTCTACGAGGCATTCAAGGAAATGAAGACACCTTTGGGCTCCGCATGGCTTGGGCGCTTCTACAGCTCGCCCTATGATTCGCTGATATTCGGACCGGATGAGAGGGGACAGTTTATCTATTTTTATCTCAATGGGACTGGTGAAGTAGGTTATATAGGCTACTCGTTTTTAAAGAGCTTTATAAAGAAAAGACTGACAGAGCCGATTTATCCGTCTGAGGAGAATTTAGGTGAGGACACGGCGGGGCATCTGTGCTACCACACGGACATATTCTTTTTCCAGGACTGGTTAAAGGAGAGCATCGAGCAGTATGCGAGGACGGGACAGCCGTTGCCGTATGAGGCTTCAAGCCCTTCGGATGTCTACACCTTTACGGAGAATTTCAAGCTTACGGGACAGCATTTTGAGGTGCAGGATGCAAATCAAAATACGGTTTACATAGTGGACGGAACAGTACCGCTCATCACTCTGCGTATTTTTGACACGGAGCAGAACGAGATTTTCAGGATGACAAAGGAAATCGGGCACGCGCTTGCCACATACAGCTTCTTTTATAAGGGTGAGCTTTACGGAGTGCTGGAAAAGCAGTTCACGTTTGTGCGCGATAAGTTTGCGATGGAGACAAAGGACGGAAGGCTGGAGCTTATCGAGTACGCGGGCACGATAGGGCATAATTTCAGGGTTATGCTGGACGGGCGGCTGATTGGCGCAATCATGGACAACATGGACATCACCATCGAAAATGTTATATGGGATAACGCGTTTTTAATCGTGCATGAAAAGGAATATCTGCCGCTTGTGATTGCCATGGCGGTCATGGTGGCGAGGGAGCTTGCCCGCGATGAGGACGGCGGATTGTCAAACCGCACGGGTGCGACAGACATCATATAAGGGGATGGTGGAAAATGAGAATAAAGGGACTTGCGGGATTGATTTTTGCAGGGATTGCGGCGGTGATGATTTCAGGCTGCGACAGCACTCCCGAAAATATAATTTCCGATGTGGATGAGGCAAAGAAAGCACTGAATACGGCTTCGAGCGTCTATTTTGAGGGAAATTTAGAGTCCGTCAACCAGAAAACCGATATTTTGGCGGACGGAGCGGTGGCAGGACACATGGAAGAGTCGGGATTTATTAACACAAAATGGACGGTCACGGTGGGCGATGAGACGTGGTTCTATGTGAAGATTGTGACGGATGAGCCGATCAACGAGGACACGGAGAGCTACGTTACCGCCGCGACTTACGGCTACTACGATGAAAATGACAACTGCCTTGGATATTCACAGCTACGGCTGATGAAGGGGGACGGAGAAGCGTCCTATGTTTACTTTATTGATGCAGATAACAATCTGAAGGATTACTGCATGGAGGAAACAGGAGCGTATGTCATTGATATGGACGGCAATGTGATTGCAACGGCGGACAGCGGTGCCGATGCCATAGGAAACGGATGCCATATACAGATAGACATGGAGGAGGGCTGCGATATGCAGATGGACTTCATGGATAAGATGGCAATGTATATTCAGCAGTATGACGAGCTGTGCTTTTGGCACAGCAATTAAATAGAAAAAAGAAGGATGGATGAGAATGAGAAAGGTTTCTTTGGTGTTCGCCTTGATGCTCGGGGCATCTGTTTTTCTGACAGCCTGCAACGATGAGGAAAATGTGGATGAGCCCATTTACGACGAATCCGTCTCGGAGAGTGGCGGATACATAGAGGATGCTGGTTCGGAGAGTGACAAGTACATAGAGGACACTGAGCCCGTAAAAATCGAGGAGAGCGTCGATTCGGCTGAGGACTTCGGAAACGGTGCCGTAAATATGGGGATGAGCACACAGATGCGCTCTGTGCGCAGGGGAAACACAATTACCCGTTACGGGTCCTCGGGGAAGCTCGAGGGAACGATTGCGGTTGTGACAATTTTGGCGAACGATGCCACAAGCGAGTGGAATCTCTCGGAGGATGCCGACTTCAAGATGTACAGCAGAATTTACAGCAACCTGAGAATCGGATGCGGCTGGATTGAGGAGACTTGTGCCGATTACGGCAGGGATGTGAATTTTATCTGGGATTGGGATGCGCATAAGGAATTGATTTACAGGGTATCACTTGACCGAACCATTGGCGATGATTATTATGGTGCATACGTTGATATTCAGGATTTTATAGCCGCCAACATTGACAGCGAGGGAATCAAAAGTGCGCTGGGCGCAAACGGAATTATCTACATGGTCTGCGTGGACACTTCCTCGTCAAATACGACGGCTAGCAGTACGTTCTCGTGGGATAGAAGCTGCCCGAGCGAGTATGAGGTCTGCTTTATGCTCATGAACTATAAGGGCAGAATCAATGCGCCTGCGACATTTGCGCACGAGATACTTCATACCTTTGGCGCGCCCGATTTGTACTATGAAGGGAAGCGCGGGATTACGCAGGAATATGTGGGCTATGCAAAATCGGCAAAGACCAACGACATTATGCGCGTGACGTGGGATTTGAATACCAACTATTATGTGTATGACAGCGTGAAAAATGAAATGACTGACATCACGGCGTATTATCTGGGGCTTACGGACTACAGCGAGACTGTGCAGACGTGGGGGCTCGGGCAGAGCGATTATGCTTACTACAATGATACCGCAGGGCAGCCCGCGGATGTGGCAGCAGGGGATGATTACAATAATAAAAATAATGACAATCAGGAAAATTCGGCATACGGCTGGTGGAATATGCTTGATTCCGAATGGGAGGTGAGCGATTGGACATACGAGGACGGCGAGTGGTACATCTATGACGAGGAGACGGGATATTTTTACATATATATAGAGGACGGGGAGCTGTTTGCTGCTTTGGATGAGGATGATAATCTGTACTATTTCGACGACGGGAAGGGAGAATGGATTGAGGAATGAAGGCTAAAAGACGTGATGGTAAAATAAAAAAGAAAATCCCGGTTCTTTTGATTGTAGGTATGCTGGGATTGACCCTGCTCAGCGGATGCTCGGAGGAGTGGGATGAGGAGCCGACAGAGGCGGTCGGCGCAGGCATTCAGAGCACAGAGTTTGAAAGCACGCGAAATGAAAATACGCAGGGTGAAAACACAGATAATGGAAACAACGGTTATACTGACAGTGAGGGGTTGAATTTAGGAAGCGACCTTGATGTCGGTACCGCCGAGGGAAATCTCGACGAAAATTCCTCGCAGGCGATAAGGCGAAGCGTGACGGCGGTAAATCAGGTATTGATTACGAAGCTGGACGGCTCAAGGGTGTCCGATGACTTCTACATGTACCGAAATACGCTGGATGCTAAGGGACAGCGCGCGTATGACCAGATTTGTTCGGGCTGTGCCGCAGGACAGGATACAATCGAGATGTCAGTCCTTATCACACAGGATGAGCTGGAGGATATATTTTATTCAGTGGTCTATGACCATCCCGAGTTTTTCTGGATAAAGCCGTCTTACCGCTATTATTACAATAATGACGGATATATCACGAAGGTTTGTCCAAGCTATTATACTCAAGACATCGACAGCCTGACTGCGGAGGTTGAGCAGAGTGTGAACGGTGCGCTTGCGAATATGTGGGCTCTTTCAAGCGATGTGGAAAAGGTAAAATATGCTCACGATTACCTGACGCAGACCATTGACTATGTCAGAAATGACATGGATCAGTCGGCTTACAGCGGATTCGTGTGGAAGCAGACGGTATGTACGGGATATTCCAAGTGTTTTGCCTATATGATGCACAAGATGGGGATTCCGAGCGCGGTTGTGGTCGGCAGCACGGATGGCATAAATCATGCGTGGAACATTCTTGAGCTCGACGGTGAGTACTACCTCATGGATGTGACTTGGGATGATCCTGTGGGAAATCCTGCCGATACCTATTACTATAACTATTTTAACATCACTGATGCGCAGATGGCGGGCGACCACTCAAAGGGAACCTCCGCTAACTCGAATGGAGGTTATATAGACATCTCGCTTGCTCTCCCGACGGCAAACGGAACAAGATACAGCTATCAGAACGCTTTCGGCGGAAATGCCTACGGCACGGATTTTGACGCGGTAAACGCAACGGCACCGGAGACGGTTGCAGCGTCGGAGCCTGAAACCTATACGGAGAGCGATGCTGATTACGAGTGGTGGAGCCTCTTAGACGACAGTTGGACATACGATGACTGGGAGTATGACGAGGGCTACTATTTTATCTGGGATGATGAGACCGAATTTATCTATGTGTATGATCCTGATTGGGATTTGTTTGGAGCGATGGAGGAGGATGGAGATGTTATCTACTGGTATGATAAGGAAAGCGGTGAGTGGATTGTTGAGTAAAAAAAGATTTTTGGCTTTGTTTTTGACGGTGGCACTTGTTTTTTCATGTGTCGGATGCAGCGAGGATTCTTCGGTCGAGGATAACGGCGAGTATGAGACCTCGACCACGCAGGAGGCAAGGTCACAGGAGGTGGAGAGCAGCCCGGGGACAACGCCTTCATCGGCAGTCCGTGGGCTCAGCATAAGCGTTGACAATAAGACAGGATTGTTAAATATCTCACGAATGACACCAGAGGTTGTCGGCGAGATTGGGGACAGCGGTGTCTGGACAATATTTGTCTACATGTGCGGTACGGATCTGGAAACAAACTACGGCATGGGAACGGGAGATATTGCGGAGATGTGCGCCGCGTCGGACAGCGACAATGTGCGCTTTGTCGTGGAGACGGGCGGCACCTATGAGTGGCAAAACAGCGCGGTGGAGAGCGAGAGCATACAGCGCTTTGTGGTACAGCATGGAGCGGTAGAGGCTGTGGACGAACAGCCGCGTACCAGCATGGGAAGTTCCTCGACACTCTCGGATTTCCTGTTGTGGGGAGTTGAAAACTATGCGTCTGAGCACATGGGAGTGGTTCTCTGGGATCACGGCGGTGGAAGCGTCACGGGTATCTGCTTTGACGAGCGCGAAAATTATGATTCTTTAAGTCTCGCGGAGCTTGACGAGGCGCTCTACACATATTATGAGCAAAGAGGGCGCAGGTTTGATTTTATCGGCTTTGACGCCTGCCTGATGGGAACGGTGGAGACGGCGAACATTCTCGCAACCTACGCCGATTATATGTACGGCTCGGAGGAGACGGAGCCGGGAAGCGGCTGGGATTACACCGCCATCGGAGATTTTCTCGCATCAAATCCCGATGCGGACGGATTGATGCTTGGAAAAGTGGTATGCGACAGCTTTCTTGCAGCCTGCAAGGCACAGAACGATGATACTCTCACTACACTTTCAGTCATTGACCTCGGTAATATAGACACGCTCCTCAATGCCTTCAACATCTTTGCAAGCGGAATGTACAATGTAAGCTCTAATACGGCTGTCAGAGCAGAGATAATCAGGGCAATCGAGCAGGCGGATAACTTTGGCGGAAACAACAAGTCTGAGGGCTATACCAACATGGTCGATATGGGTGGTATCATAGCTGCCTGCGCCGCATACGTTGATGGTGCTTCGGCTACCTTGGAGAACTTGGAGCGGACGGTTGTCTATTCCGTCAGCGGGCAGGCACACAGCTCGGCTTCGGGACTTTCCATCTACTATCCGCTCAGCGTGCAGGGCTCTGAGGAGCTGTCCGTGTGGAGCGGGGTGTGCGTAAGCCCATACTATCTCTCCTTCGTGGACAGACAGAACCAGAGCAGTGTTGCGGGAGCGGGCGATACATACGATACCTACGATGATAACCAGTGGTTTAACGACGACGGAAGCTGGACATGGGGCTGGCTTTTTGATGATGACGATGATTATTGGAATTATCTTGATGATTACGAGCAGACGGGGGAAAGTCCTTATATCACCTTCACGTCCGAGCCGCAGCTTGATGAGGACGGCACCTTCTGGTTCGAGCTCGATGAGGACGGTTATTACAATGCGGCGGATGTGTATGCGATGATTTATATGCTGTCCCCTGACGGCGAGGATATTATCGAGCTTGGAGAGACCTACGACATCAACGGCGACTGGGAGAGCGGAGTTTTCTATGATGATTTTGACGGCTATTGGCTCTCGCTGCCTGACGGACAGAACCTTGCCACATATATCGTCGAGGCTGCCGAGGACTACACAATCTACACCTCACCGATTCTTTTAAACGGCGAGGTGACAAATCTCAGGTTGAAGCTGGATTACAGTGAAGCCGGGATTGTCATAGAGGGAGCATGGGACGGAATCGACGAGCACGGTGCGGCGTCACGAGAGATTACCAAGCTGAAGGATGGGGATGAGATTATCCCGCTTTACAATGCCTACGCGCTGGAGAGCGACGATGAGCTCACCTACTATGGCGAGGAGTACATCGTGAGCGGCGAGCCTGAGATTTACTATGACCTGCTCTATGACGGGGACTATTATTACTGCTTCTGCATCGATGATATTTACGGCGATTATTACCTGACGGACATTGCGTCATTCTATGTGGAGGGTGATGAAGTCGGGTTCTATGTTGAGGAATAAGATAATAAGGAAATAAGGTGAGCTGAGGGTGCTCGGAGGAGATGGCAGCAAATGAAGGTCAGATAAGATTTTCATTTGCTGCTTTTTTGTGGGGCTGTTTTAAATAAAAGAGTAATAAAGGATTGTCAAAGAGAATTGATTTCGTTTTCTAATTGACGAACCGATTTCATAATGGTATCAAAGCTTGGTATATCACCATACAACATATCCTTCATAGCTTCGTAGTCATTTAACAGGGCTGGGATGCGGTATTCCGGTGGAATCAGCTTTAATGTGCCTGGAACGGCTTCCTGATACTGCGCCCACGCTCTCGGATAAAATTTCATTTTGAAATCAACGACTGTTTTCAGAAGGTCTATGTGAGAGAAAGCAGCCTCTTTTACCGGGGTCTGAGCCATTCTATAGAGATCATAGTAATGTCTGGAATATCGTTGTGGCATATCCAGATGTTCCGGTCTGTTGGCTTCGTGATGAAGAATTGTTGCCTTTTCCCAAAAGGTACGCTCTGGTGAAACGGTAAGAATTTCAGTATTTTTTTGCTCGAAGATTTTTGGGTAGTATACAGCTGTATATGGTTCAATGCTTGCAAGCTTAGCAGGTGTCCAGGCTGCTAATGCTCCGATTTCCAGACGGATTACCTGTAGGGTAGAAGGATTTGTGAACAGATTTGGATAAGCGAAAATAACAGTCTGTTTGTCATTCTCATCTATGTAAATATTAGCGTCACACCTCAGTTCTAATGACAGTTCCTTTTTTATGGTAGGACAGAACTGTTCTGCAAGAAAAATCTCAGCCCGGTTATTAGCTTCTTTTTGTCTATTGTTTGGGAAACGATTTTTACTCCGTGTTTATCCACAATAATTCCTGTAAAGAAGAGTAAACGTACGAAAGCTCATGACATGCAGAAATCATCCGATTGTGTGGAAATCCTAAAGGATCTCATTGAAAAACTGGGATATGAGAGAAAAGAGCTGAAAACACTATATTTCAACATTGATACTGAATACGAGAGCTATCAGGCGAGATATAAAAGCTGGAAGAGAGGATTCAAAGGATATAAATATGTGCACCGTATGAAGCTGGAGTTCCCAGCAGCTTATAGAATTGACGAGGAAAACAAAATGCGCGATTTCTGGGATAGAACTGCTGAAGCCTGAAAAGATATACGGTATTTTAAGTCGATTCTCGGATTCTGAGAGTGATTCTGAGTCTATTGTGTGGTACATTACATTTGCAAGAGCTAAATCAAAAGAAAAGCAGTTGATTGTTGAACAGAAGAATAAAGCAAAGGCATTAAAAGCGCAGATTTCAGGGATATAAATACGTGCACCGGATGAAACTGGAATTTCCGGCAGATAATCAGCGATTAGGAAAAATACTGTATGCACTGGCTCATTGCCTGTTATCACCAGAGTGTTGCCGCATTTATTTTTAGTTAATGTGTGAAAAAGACAGCACTATTTAACATATATATGATTTGAAAAGC
>ERZ1034998.2238-NODE-2238-length-10783-cov-4.340884_pt1 | contig 10783 bp, 8 predicted proteins | sample MGYA00520621_ERZ1034998 | MGnify/ENA primary metagenome ERZ1034998 (study PRJEB33766, sample SAMN09781748) | gut metagenome | biome: gut microbiome | host: Homo sapiens | place: Madagascar | study: EMG produced TPA metagenomics assembly of the PRJNA485056 data...
ACTTATATATAATATTGTTCATTTTGTATTCTTCTGCATGACAAATTGTCAGAAGTGGGGAATCGTGACTTATTTATAAAGAAAACACATAGTATATTATGACAGATAAATTTTCGGATATCATGGCTCCAGAAGGTGCCGAAGTCAGCATCATACCGGTCATGGCAGGTGACGTCTCATCCAAATTCGAGGAGACCGAACTTCCTGACTCCTTGCCGCTTCTTGCGCTGAGGAACGCGGTCATCTTTCCGGGCGCCATCTATCCTATAACTATAGGCAGGGAAAAATCCATAAAACTCATCACGGATGCACAGAAGAGCAACTCCTTCATCGGTGCAGTTCCGCAGAATGATGTTGCGGTGGAGGATCCGGGAGCCGAGGACCTGTTTCCGTTCGGAACCGTCGCCAGAATCATCAAGACCTTCGAAATGCCTGACGGCACCATTTCAGCTGTGCTCCAGGGCCTGAAAAGGTTTGAACTGGGAGAAATCCTCTCTGAGAACCCGTATTTGCGCGCAAACGTCCAGTATCTCGAGGATATCAGCGCTGACATGTCCCAGAATGACGTGAAAATCATAGCTGACTCCTTGAAAGAGAAGTCGGTAGCCATTCTCAGGTCATCCTCACTCGCACCTAAGGAGGCAGTGACGGCATTGAAGAATATCGAAGACTTCGACTTCCTTGTGAACTTCATTGCCACCACCATTGAAGTGGAAAACTTCCACGACAAGGTAACACTGCTCAAGTACGAGGACATGAAGACAAGGGCAATGCAGCTGCTCAATGTCTTGGACACCCAGGTCGAACTCTTGAAAATCAAGCAGGAAATCAATTCCAAGGTCAAGAACGAAATCGACCAGCAGCAGAGGGAGTATTACCTTAACAACCAGCTCCGTACCATTCAGGAGGAACTCGGTATGGATGGGGATGAGGAGATAGAAAAACTCCGTGCCGAGGCAGCCAAGAAGAATTGTTCTGCGGAAGTGAAGGAGATTTTCGAAAAGGAAATCGCCAAGCTCGAGAAGTACAATCCGTCATCTCCGGACTACAGCATCCAGTACAACTACGTGAAATTCATGTTGGACCTTCCATGGAACGACATGTCCAAGGATAACCTTGATCTCAAGCACGCCCAGAAGGTTCTGGACGAGGACCATTACGGACTGGAAAAAGTCAAGGAGAGAATCATCGAGTACCTTGCCGTCCTGAAACTCAGGGGCGACATGAAATCCCCGATTCTCTGCCTCTACGGCCCTCCGGGAGTAGGAAAGACCAGCCTCGGAAAATCCATCGCCAAGGCAATCGGCAGGAAGTACGTCCGTATCGCATTGGGCGGTATGCATGACGAGGCGGAAATCAGAGGACACCGCAAGACATACATCGGCGCATTGCCGGGCCGTGTCATCAACGGCATCGCCAAGGCCAAGACATCAAACCCTGTCATGGTCCTGGACGAGATAGACAAACTCAGCAGCGATTTCAAGGGCGACCCGTCATCGGCTCTCCTCGAAGTACTTGACCCTGAGCAGAATGGCACATTCCACGATAACTATCTGGACGTCGATTACGACCTCTCGCACGTGCTGTTCATAACCACTGCCAATGACATTTCGACCATCCAGCCGGCCCTGCTCGACAGAATGGAACTTATCAATGTTACCGGATATCTTGCAGAGGAAAAGATGGAAATCGCCAAGAAATTCCTGGTCCCTAAGGAACTCGAGGAACATGGCATCGGCAAGAAAGACCTGAAAATCGACAAGGCTGCCATGGCTGAAATCATTGACCAGTATACCCGCGAATCCGGTGTCCGCGGTCTTGAAAAGCAGATTGCGAAGATTGCCCGCGTTACGGCCAAGAAGATAGCCATGGACGAGGACTATCCTTCTGTCATCAAGAAGGAAAACCTCAAGGAATATCTCGGACTGCCGACGGCTTTCCATGACAAACAGAATGGAAATGAGGGAGTCGGCGTGGTGACAGGCCTTGCATGGACACAGATGGGAGGCGAAATCCTCTTCGTCGAAAGTTCAGTCAGCGAAGGAAAAGGTGCGCTCAGCATGACCGGTAATCTCGGAAACGTGATGAAAGAGTCTGCAACTATTGCATACCAGTACATCAAGGCCCATCCTGACATGGCAGGAATGACCGCCAAAGAGTTCGCCGAGAAAGACATCCACGTGCATGTTCCGGAAGGCGCGACCCCGAAGGATGGTCCGTCAGCCGGCATAACACTCGTGAGCTCAATGCTGTCCGCGCTCAAGGGAGTCGCTGTCAGAAAGGGTATTGCGATGACCGGCGAGATGACGCTCCGCGGAAGAGTCCTGCCTGTCGGAGGTATCAAGGAGAAGATTCTTGCAGCCAAGAGAGCCGGCGTGGATACTATCGTGATTTCCGAGGACAACAGAAAGGATATCGAGGATATCAATGAGAAGTACATCAAAGGCATGACATTCCAGTATGTGAACAACATCGAGGATGTCGTCAGATTCATATTCGCGTAATGGACGTCAGAATAGAACAGAGCTGGAAAGAGGCGCTGAAGGACGAGTTCGCAAAACCGTACTTCACGTCTCTGGTACAGTATCTTCATAAAGAAAAGGCTGAAGGCCGGCAGATATTTCCTCCGGGAGGGGAGATATTCAAGGCCTTCGAGCTTACACCTGTTGACAAGGTCAAGGTCGTCATCCTGGGGCAGGATCCCTACCACGGGGCAGGACAGGCCATGGGCTTATCATTTTCCGTTCCGGCTGATGTCCCGGCCCCTCCGTCCCTGAAAAACATCTTCAAGGAGATAGAGTCCGACCTCGGGATAAAGATGAGCGGATGCCCTGACTTGCGCAAATGGGCGGACCAGGGAGTACTTCTTCTCAATGCTGTCCTGACTGTCCGTGCCGGTGAGCCTACATCTCACAGCGCTATCGGATGGCAGCAGTTTACCGATGCTGTAATCAGTTATATATCACAGCATTGCGACGGAGTGGTCTTCCTTCTCTGGGGCAATTTCGCAAGGAGCAAAAAGGCATTGATAGACACTTCCAGACACCATGTCCTGGAGGCGGCTCATCCATCGCCACTTGCTCGCGGTGCCTTTTTCGGCTGCCGTCATTTTTCCAAAACCAATGAAATTCTCATGTCTGAGGGCAAGTCCCCGATAGACTGGCAGATATAGTTTGTAAACGTATGACAAAAGCTTTGTTTCCGGGATCATTTGATCCATTTACAGCAGGTCATCTGAATATTCTGAAACGTGCCCTGACAATGTTTGACGAGGTCATCGTGGCCGTCGGCATAAATCAGGACAAGCGCGGCTTCTTCGATATGGACCAGCGCATAGATATTATCAGTCAGGCAGTTAAGGGCCTTGACGGGGTAAGCATCATAAAGTATGACAACCTCACCATCGATACCTGTCACGAACTCGGAATCCGCCACATCGTCCGTGGCGTAAGAAACATGATCGACTTCGAGACGGAAAGGTCAATAGCCGACGCCAACAGAAGGCTCGCTCCTGACATCGAGACCATCATAATCCCTACAGCTCAGGAATTTGCGCACATCTCATCGTCAGCGGTGCGTGATATCCTGAAGCACCACGGCAACACCTCGCTTTTCCTGCCGGAAGGCGTCGTCCTGCCGGCCGCAAAGGCCTAGGGCAAGGTCAATGCCACTGTCGGAATCAGGTCAATGTCAATGACTTGTTCCGCATTCGGCGCGAGTTCACGTCAATGATAATCAGTAATTTATATGAGCGTCATGAGATACTTTAAGATAATGGTAGCGGCCGTTGCACTGGCATTGACCTGCATCACTTCGGGTGCGCAGCAGGTGGATTCATCTGCTCTGAAGGCTCTGGACGCGAAGCTGGATGAATATGTCCGTGCGCTTGAGGCAATCAGGCCGGAAGACCAGAAGCAGGATTGCGCGGCTATCATTGAGAGTTGTACGGATTCCATTGTACGTCAGCATGTTGCGTTGAAATTATATGCAGATTACATGTCGTCTTCAGTGATGGGTGCAGAGGCGGTTGCAATAGACATCGCAGACAAATGGTTCTTTACCGGAAAGGTCAAGATGAAAACTGACATTGACCTTATGAATGCGCGGATTTTTGCGGATTTCAACAGGAGTTCCCTCATCGGCGAACGTGCTCCGGCATTGAAAATGGAAGATTCCCGCGGCGATTCATTGACTCTTTTCGGCGCTCCGTCCAAGCGTTACAGCATACTTTATTTCTATGACACCGGCTGTCCGGACTGCCTCGTGACTTCGGTCATGTTGTGCACAAGTCTCTCATTATCAAAGCATCCGCTGGAGCTTTATGCGGTCTATGCCGGGGCTGACAGTCTTTCGTGGCGAGAGTACAGGGACAAGCGTCTGGATATCAAGTCGTCTATGGTGGATGTCCATCATCTCTGGGACCCAGAAGTGAAGTCAGATTTCCAGCTCAAGTACGGCGTACTTAAGACCCCGCAGATGTTCCTGATAGGGAAGGACAATGTCATTCTCGGCCGTCGTCTGGATGTTCCGGCTCTCGAATCAATGCTGGCAAATATTTATGCTTCAGATGATTACAAGTACGGAAGTGATGAATCGAATGCTTTGCTTGACAGGATTTTCGGCAGTTTGGGAGATGATTTCAAGGTGGATGATGTGAATGCCCTGACGGATAGGATTGCGTCTCAGTCTCTGCCTGACGTTGCTGCTTTCAAAGAGACTATCGGTGACGTATTCTATTGGATGTCAGATAAATACGACGGAAGATACAAGGAAGCCGACAAATATCTCATTGACATGTATATCTTGTCGCGCCCGGATATCTGGGATACCCCGGCAGATACTGTCAATGTCATCGGCTACGCCAAGACGATGTCGGATTTGCTGTCAAGGTCAATGCCGGGTTCGCGTTTGCCGGACTTGAAAATCTACGGAACACTGGCTGCCGGCGGCGTCCCGGATTTTATCCTGAGCTCCTCGGAACTTTCTTCGGAGGCGGTCAAGGTCAATGCAAGGTCCCGTGTCTGGAATCTCCGCCGTCTGCCGTCGGGTACATACATTTTCTTTTTCGATACCAAGTGCCAGCATTGCAGGGAGTCTCTTGCAGCATTGACAAAACTCATGTCAGCAAATCGGAAAATGAGGGTGCTGTTCATTTCTCTTTATGATGATTCGGCTGTCCGCAGGGGAGCTTCTCCGCTGGAAAGTGTTCTGGATTCGTTCGACCTGCAGTTGCTTCCGATGACTGTCAAGGTCGGGAAGAAGGGCTTTGCAGGTGAAAGATATGTGGATTTTGTCCGCATGGCGGGAAATACGTTTGGTGATAAAGGAAAATAATCCTATCTTTGCCAAGTTGAATTGAGGTATGGTGTAATGGCAGCACAAGTGATTTTGGTTCACTTAGTCCACGTTCGAGTCGTGGTATCTCAACGCGAGGGCGTTTTGAAACGAGAGTTTTGAAACGCTTTTTTCGTAGGCCGCTGGTGAGGCCTGGTTTGTTGGACAATTTCCGCAATGTAGGCGAGGTCATCCTCGACAATGTGACCTTCTCCACCACCAGTCCCGATGATCGCCAGGACGTTTACACCGATAACGTCGGCCGCATTGAGCGTTTGCCTTAAAGTTTTTGCGCATCTGAGGTGAGAATTCATTATATTTGCTTCATAAATGATGCATAAAATGAACAGAAGACAAATTCTTAAGACATTGACAATGCTGGTCCTGCTCCTGTTTGCAGGAATCCGGACGAAGGCTCAGAATGAGCATCCGTGGAGCGGTGCCAGGGTCGCCATATTCGGCGATTCCATTTCGGACAGCAATGCGAACAACGGGAATGAGAAGTATTACTGGTACATGAGCCGTGATATCGGCATCATCCCATATTCTTACGCGGAAAACGGGCGCCAATGGGATAGGATTCCTGTTCAGGCGAGCCGTCTGGAAAAGGACCATGGTCAGGATTTCGACGCGATTCTCATCCTGATGGGAACGAATGATTTCAATGCCGGTGTCAATGTCGGTGAGTGGTACCATGAGGAGACCGTTCAGGTGGAGGCTGCCGCCGGAGAGATCAAGTCAATGAAAACCAGACAGCACAGGACATTGGTTTTCGACAATTCCACATTCAAGGGACGCATCAATATTGCAATGGAACTGCTGAAGAAGATGTTCCCGCGCAAGCAGATAATTCTGATGACTCCTCTCCATCGCGGTTATGCGAATTTTGCTGAAAACAATGTGCAGCCTGATGAGAATTACACTAACAGCTGTGGAGAGTACGTGGATGCCTACATTCAGGCCATTAAGGAGGCCGGCAATATATGGTCGGTTCCTGTCATTGACCTGAACGCCATTTCCGGTCTTCTTCCGACCATGAGTGAGCAGGCGGATTATTTCCCTCATGACACTGACAAACTTCATCCTTCTGATGATGGACATGCCAGACTGGCCAAAGTCCTGGAGGCCCAGCTTAGAAGCATAGCTCCAAGAACGGAATAGTATCCGGCGGCCTCACCGCCGGCCGGGGCGCGTCAAAACAAGTCGATGAAAAGGTAAGAGTCAGCATCGTCTTCTCGCTAAAACTATTGACATTCTTTTGATGATTCATTATATTTGCGAAAAGTGACGTTATAACGTGAGTTTTTATGAAGATGAAATTATATCATGGTTCTGTCAATATCATAGAGAGACCTGAATTCGGGTTCGGAAATACGAGAAATGATTACGGGCTTGGCTTTTATTGTACAGAGCACATTGAATTGGCCAAGGAGTGGGCCTGTGCTGAAAACCGGGACGGGTTTGCCAATGAGTATGATCTGGAAACGGATGGATTGAGCATATTGAACTTGTCCGATAATCAGTTTCATATACTCAACTGGCTTGCGATTCTCCTGGAAAACAGAACTTTCGTTATCGAACAGGGACTTCCTTTTGCTGCAAAAGATTATATCCTTTCTGAGTTCCTTCCGGATTATAAGAATGTGGATGTGATACGTGGATACAGGGCAGATGATTCCTACTTTTCATTTGCTTCAGCTTTCCTGAACAATACTATTTCACTGGAGCAATTGGGAAGGGCCATGAGGCTTGGGAAACTTGGAGAACAAGTTGTTCTTAAAAGCGAACAGGCTTTTCGGCATCTAATGTATTCGAAATCTGTTCTCGCTGACAATCAGACATATTATCCGAAAAAATTTGCTCGGGACAGGACCGCCCGTGAGTCTTTCAGAAAAGAAAGGGGAGAATCGACTTTGAATGGCATATATGTTATAGATATTGTGAGAAATAACTGGAAAAATGATGATTCGCGCCTACGATAAGTTGTATTTGGAAGATGCTATGCGCAATCTTGCCGTGGCTCTGGATTATGGAGCCATGTCATGTGCCGGGGGGATCGGCGAGTTCTATGACCGGATGCTTGCCGGAAGGGTTATTCGTCATTTTGAGAACGGAAATCCGCGATTTCTTGTGGGAATGTCCGGCATTGATCTGGCCCAAAGTATTATTGAAAGTACCGGCGGACGTTTTGACAGGTTCGACTATGTGCTTGAAGATCGTTCTGTTATTTTTTGGACCGGCTGGGTACTTGCTTATCTTCAATGGTTTACGGGAATGTCATTTGAAGCATTGAAGAAAAGAGGAATAGATGAGCGTCGTGTCATCCGTATGTATCCTGCATTTCATGAGGCGGATCTCAGCAAGTTTGTTGCTTCTGCATTGAAAATCATGGCTGCATCCGAGACGGGTATATCCTCATTGAAGCGGCAGCGGAAGTCCGCAGGATTTACGCAGCAGGAACTGTCGGAGCGTTCAGGAGTGTCTTTGCGAATGATTCGTGCCTATGAGCAGAACAAGCAGGACATTTCTAAGGCCGAGTCTGAAGCCGTGCTGAATCTTGCGTCTGTACTCGGTTGTTCTCCATATTCGCTGTTGAGGTAACTTTCTGTTTTCTCATAAGTTGAGTGACCGGGAATTCATTATATTTGCTTCCGTTTGTAAAATAACTGGATATAAACAAATGAGGCTGATTCGATTATGAACCAGCCTCGTTTTGATTATATGAATTGTTTTTACAGAGTCCTCTTGATTTCCACAATCTGGAATGCCTCGATGATGTCGCCAGGTTTTACGTCATTGTACTTGTCAATGCCGATACCGCACTCCATTCCTGCGAGTACTTCCTTGGCGTCATCCTTGCCGCGCTTGAGAGATGAAAGCTCTCCGGTATAGACTACGATGCCGTCGCGGATAAGACGTACCTTGCTCTTTGCCAGCATCTTGCCGTCCTTGATGAGACAGCCGGCGATGGTTCCGACTTTGGAGATGTGGAAGGTCTGCTTAACCTCTGCGGTAGCTGTGACTTCCTCTTTCTTCTCAGGCTCGAGCATACCCTCGATACCGTCCGTGACTTCATTGATGGCGTCATAGATGATAGAGTAGAGACGGATTTCGATGCCCTCTTTCTCTGCCAGGTTTCTTGCGTCAGATGAAGGACGTACCTGGAATCCGATGATAATCGCATCGGATGCGGTTGCCAGCATGACATCGGACTCGGAGATTGCACCCACCGACTTGTGGATGACATTGACACGAACCTCTTCTGTAGAGAGTTTGATCAATGAATCTGAGAGTGCCTCTACTGAACCGTCCACGTCACCCTTGACGATGATATTGAGTTCCTTGAAGTTACCGATGGCGATACGGCGACCGATTTCTTCGAGGGTCATATGCTTCTGGGTCTTGATTCCCTGGATTCGGATGAGCTGCTCACGCTTGTTAGCGATGGCCTTGGCCTCTTTCTCGTCGTTCATGATATTGAACTTGTCACCGGCGCTAGGTGCTCCATTGAGACCGAGAATTGAAACAGGGGTGGAAGGACCTGCCGTCTCGACTTTCTGTCCGCGCTCGTTGAACATGGCTTTTACACGTCCGTAGTAGCATCCGCTGAGAACCATGTCTCCGGTATGTACTGTTCCGTCCTGGACAAGGATTGTCGCGAGATATCCGCGGCCCTTGTCGAGTGAGGACTCGATGACTGTGCCGACTCCGAGTTTCTTAGGGTTGGCCTTGAGGTCCATGAGGTCGGTTTCGAGAAGGACTTTCTCGAGAAGTTTATCGACATTGAGACCCTTCTTGGCTGAAATCTCCTGGCATTGATATTTGCCGCCCCAGTCCTCAACGAGGATGTTCATCTGCGCGAGCTGCTGGCGAATCTTCTCAGGCTGTGCCCCCGGCTTGTCTATCTTGTTGATGGCGAACACCATAGGGACGCCTGCCGCCTGTGCGTGGTTGATGGCCTCGACCGTCTGTGGCATGACCGCGTCATCGGCTGCGATGATGATAATCGCGAGGTCGGTCAGCTGTGCACCACGTGCACGCATGGCTGTGAAGGCCTCATGTCCAGGGGTGTCGAGGAAGGTAATCCTGCGTCCGTCATGGAGTACCACGTTGTATGCACCGATGTGCTGTGTGATACCTCCGGCCTCACCTGCGATGACATTGGTCTGTCTGATGTAGTCGAGGAGGGATGTCTTACCGTGGTCAACGTGTCCCATCACTGTGATGATAGGAGGTCTTGTCACGAGATCTGCCTCGTTCTCAGGCTCCTCAGTGTCCTGGTTTATCTCATTCTGGATATCCGCGGTCACGAACTCTACTTTGTATCCGAACTCCTCTGCAACAAGCACAAGTGCCTCTGCGTCAAGTCTCTGGTTGATTGACACCATGAGACCGAGACTGAAGCATGCCTCGATGACTTTGTTTACAGGAGTGTTGTTCATGAGGGTCGCGAGGTCATTGACAGTAACGAACTCAGTTACCTTGAGAATCTTCTTCTCAGCAGCCTCCTGAGCCATCTCCTCCTGAAGTTTCTGGGAAGCGAGCTCCCTCTTCTCCTTTCTGTGTTTTGCACCGAAATTGTTCTTGGACTTGCTGTCGTTCATCCTTGCGTAGGTCTCTTTCACCTGCTTCTGGATTTCCTTCTGCATCTCCTCCTGCTCGGCCTCAGTCATGGCTGGCTTGAAACGGTCGTTGTTGCGGTCCTTCCTGCGGTTGTTCTTTCCACCGCCCTGCTGGTCTTTTCCGCCACGGAAATCTTTCTTTCCGTTATTGTTTCCGCCACCATTGTTATTGTTATTGCCGTTGCGGTTCTTCTTGGAGTCTTTTCCGCCTTTCTCGTCAGCATCGATCTTATTGACATCGACTTTCTGGCTGCCTCCCTTGGAAATGCGCTCTCTCTTCTTGTTGCTCGGCTTCTTGTCGAACTGTGAAAGGTCCACTTTGCCGACAATCTTGAGACCGCCTGTTACGGAACTGCTTTCATCCTCTGTGCTTGATGCGGCTTTCTGGAGTTTGTGCTCGGCCTTGATCTTGGCTTTGTCCGCCTTCGGATTGAATTCTTTCTGATTGAGGTTTCTGTCGCTCTTTTTCATATCAGATTTCTTGACAGATGGATTTGGAACCTGCTCCGAAGGGGTTTGTACGGATGGTTCTGCAACATTGACAGGAGCCGTCTTAACCTCTTTTGACGGTTCTTGAGAAGGTGTTGCCGTCTCGACTTTCATATTGTTTGTTTGTTCTTCTTTTTTTGGCTCTGCGGCAACAGGGACAGGTGCAGCCTCGATTTTTGCTTCAGGTTTCACCTCAGGTTCTTTCACGGCAGGCTCCGCCACCTCAGGTGTCTTCACCTCAGGTACTTTGACTTCCGGTTCCTTGGTTTCAGGTACTTTGACTGTGACTTTTTCAGGTGCAGCCTCAGGTTTTTCTTCCTTGACTGGTTCCTCTGGAA
>ERZ1034998.2239-NODE-2239-length-10782-cov-3.658432_pt1 | contig 10782 bp, 7 predicted proteins | sample MGYA00520621_ERZ1034998 | MGnify/ENA primary metagenome ERZ1034998 (study PRJEB33766, sample SAMN09781748) | gut metagenome | biome: gut microbiome | host: Homo sapiens | place: Madagascar | study: EMG produced TPA metagenomics assembly of the PRJNA485056 data...
CCTACTGCAGGTGTAAAACTTGGCTTTTGTCATGCTCTGAATTATAACAATGACTGTAAATTCCGCAATGCTGCCGAGATAGAACCAGCATTGGGCTGGAGCTGGACACTTAAATCCGGGAAAGGCTTGTTGTTGGGTCTGTCATATCCATTTTATGTGACATCAAAACCCGAGACGAAGGTTTCTATTTATGGAATGCCTAAGATATCGTTCGGCATTGAGTTTTAGAATGGGTTTAGGCTAGTTGCCTGAATCTCAGTATAATAGTCCTTCCTGGTGAATATTACCCAGAAGGACATTTTTGTCTGCGAGAAGACATGTCTATCCGGTAAGCGTCTCCGGAGTTACGGGCTGATGCGCGTCCAGTGGTTTGACGCGCCAGGCGGAGGTGTATCCGCATGCGGGACGGCGCCACGGGGTCATTTGTAACATATTGATAATCAGATATTATTAGATTTCGGTGTGGATTTGCAGGCTTTTTTGGATCGAAAATCCACACGTGTTTTTATAACTATCTGTATGATAATATGTTATGAAAACAGGCGTGGCGTCGTCCCGCACTGCTTTGTAAGCGTCTCAGGAGTTGCGTATTGTCGCGCTATCAGCGTCCCCCTACTTCGTAATGGAATCGAGGAGCTTGGCCATGCGGGCTGTGAGGGCTTTGCGGGAGAACTGGCGGATGGCGTCAGTCTTGTCGTTTTCGGTGAGAATCTCGTCCAGTTCGGCCTCTCCGGAGTGCTCCACCTTCCAGCACATATTGACATATGATGAAATCGATGCCTTGTCATCCCAGCCGAACACTACACCGGCGCCCGTCTGATTTACAATCCTGGCCATTGCCCCGTCCGTCTGGCCTATACCGAGAATCGGATTCATGGAAGCAAGGTACTCGAAAAGCTTTCCCGGAAGCGTCGCACGATACTCCGGCTCTTTACGCAGAGGAAGGATGAGAAGGGATGCGTTCTTCTGTTCCCGCACAGCGACATTGTGGTCCTGATAACCGAGATTGATGACATGGCTGCCGAGACCGGCGGCATTGATAGAGTCAATGATTTCCTTGTCGGTCTTTCCTACTAGCCTGATATGCAGCATCTTGTCGAACTCCTTGTCCGTCCTGCACTTCTCTGAAAGAACATCCCAGAGTGTTTCCGGATTTCCGTCCGAAGCGAAAAGACCGGTATGGGTAACATTGAAATAACCGTCAGGCTCTACGACCTGGCTGAAATCATCATCGTCGAAACCATTGGTAATCAGCTCGACAGGGGTATCCGTCATGACTTGGAACTCCTCTTGGACGAGAGGCGACACAGCCACCACGACAGTCGCATCATCCAGAACCTGCTGCTCTAGGCGGTGATGCTTCCGCTCCGCCCATTTGCAGAGACATAAATGCTTGAAATAGAACATCTTGGTCCACGGGTCACGGAAATCCGCCACCCACGGAATTCCGGTCGCCCTGGAAAGCTGTCTGGCTATGAGGTGCATCGACTGCGGAGGGCCGGTACTTACAATCGCGTCCACAGGATTCTCCTTGAGGTACTTTTTCAGGAACCTGACAGAAGGCCTTACCCATGTCACCCTCGGGTCAGGAATAAACAGATTGCCGCGCAGGAACAGCATCAGTTTCTGCTTGAACGTCTTCTTCTGGCTATTGATAGGATTGACCTCCTGCTTCGTGGCATCCTTTTTTCCGGTCAGTTTCCGGTAGAAAGAATAAAACTCCGTGATATGCCTCTTCACGACAATGGCCTCCTCCGGAATATCCTCCTCGAGAGTCTTGTCAATGCTGGTCATTTCCGGATTCTCCGGGGTATAGATGACGGGCTGCCATCCGAACTGAGGCAGATACTTGCTGAACTTCACCCATCTCTGGACACCGGAACCTCCTGTAGGCGGCCAGTAATATGTTATGATAAGCACCTTCTTCATAGTCACGTAAAGATAGTTATAATTTTTGGTAGAGGTTATTGAATTATGGGGTGAAAATCTGTAAATTTGTTTGTTTTGGTAATTGGAGACAGATTATGGCGAAGAAACAAGCGGAGGATACACCTCTACTTAAACAATATTTTGCGGTCAAAGCCCAGCATCCCGAGGCAGTTCTGCTTTACAGAGTGGGCGATTTCTATGAAACATATTCTGACGACGCGGTCCTCGTAAGCAAAGTTCTGGGTCTTGTACAGACCAAGCGTTCAAATGGTGACAAAGAAGCTGTGCCTATGGCCGGATTCCCGCATCATGCTATAGAACAATATCTTACACGTCTTATCCGTGCCGGCTATAAAGTGGCCGTGTGCGACCAGCTGGAGGACCCGAAACTGGTAGGCTCCAGGACTCTGGTGAAAAGGGGAGTGACGGAGATGGTTACGCCGGGAATCGCCTTCGGCGAGAACATGCTCGAACAGAAGGAGCACAACTACCTGACAGGACTCACATTCTCCAAAGACCAATGCGGAGCCGCATTTCTCGATGTCTCCACCGGAACATTCCAGGTGGCACAGGGCAGCACTGCCTACATCGGAACTCTCATAGCATCATTGGCCCCGAAAGAAATCGTAGTCCAGCGCGGCAACGAGAAACGTGTCAAGGAACTGTATGGGGACACCCTCTATGTATCGACACTTGACGAATGGGCATTCGTATATGATGCGGCCGTCGAAAAACTGAAACGTCAGTTGCGCGTGGATTCATTGAAAGGCTATGCCATTGATTCATATCCGCTTGGAGTGAGCTCTGCCGGCGCGCTCATCGTCTATCTCGAACAGACCCAGCATACCGGCCTTGCCAACATCTGCTCGATTTCCCGCATTGACGAAGACAAATTCGTGTGGATGGACAAATTCACCATCCGCAATCTCGAAATCTTCAGCGCGGCGGCAGGAGGGGAAGGCGTATCACTTGTCAGTGTCATTGACAAATGCTGCTCTCCGATGGGTTCTCGTCTTTTGCGCGGCTGGCTGGCGATGCCGTCACTCGACTTGAAGGAACTGAATGACAGATACGACATCGTAGGCCATTTTACTGACAACGGCGAACTTCTGAATGAGGTTCAATGCCATATCAGCAATATCGGCGACCTCGACAGGATAATCTCCAGGGCGGCCACGGGTAAGATCATGCCACGTGAAGTCCTCCAGTTGGGACGAGGTCTGGCCCAGTTCGACCCTATCAGAAAATTATGTTCCGGACAGGGAACCGCATCGGGAGTTTGCGTCCCGCTCGCTGAACTGACAGCCTCCATAGGCGACTGTTCGGAACTGCTCAAGGCGATAACAGAGACATTGACCCAGGACGCGGCGGCAGCCATCGGAAAGGGAGATGTCATCGCCGCAGGTGTGAGTGAGGAGCTCGACAAAGTGCGCGAAATCTCCCGCGGAGGCAAGGATTATCTCCTGAAAATGCAGCAGAGGGAGATAGAAAGGACCGGAATAACCTCATTGAAAATAAGTTACAACAATGTCTTCGGTTATTACATCGAGGTCCGCAACGCCCACAAGGACAAAGTCCCGGAGGAATGGATCCGCAAGCAGACTCTTGTCAATGCCGAAAGGTATATTACTCAGGAACTTAAGGAATATGAAGAGCAGATTCTTTCGGCCGAGGACAAAATCTATGCTCTCGAGTCTGCTATCTATAACTCGCTGATTGCCAAGATACAGACCGCTATAAGGACCATTCAGAAGAACTCGATGGTGATTGCCAAGCTGGATATTCTGGCCGGGTTTGCAGAATTGGCCTCGGAAAACAGATATTGCCGTCCTGAAATCGGTGACGGGCTTGACTTGGATATCAAGGCCGGCAGGCATCCTGTGATAGAGACACTTATGAAGCCGGGGGAGGAATATGTGCCTAACGATATCCATCTGGACAGAGACAAGCAGCAGATAATAATATTGACCGGTCCGAACATGTCCGGAAAATCCGCTCTGCTCCGTCAGACAGCATTGATAGTGCTCCTCGCCCAGATCGGTTCATTCGTGCCTGCGGATTCGGCTAAAATAGGCTATTTCGACAAGATTTTCACCCGTGTCGGCGCGTCAGACAACATCTCCAGAGGAGAATCCACATTCATGGTGGAAATGCTGGAAACGTCAATGATTCTGCACAATCTTTCCGAGCGTTCTCTTGTGCTTCTGGACGAAATCGGCCGAGGAACATCCACTTACGACGGAATGTCCATTGCCCGGGCGATAGTCGAATTCATACATGAATACGGAAAGGGTGCGAAGACCTTGTTCGCCACACACTATCACGAACTGAATGACCTGGAAGGAATCTATCCCCGTGTGAAGAACTTCCATGTGGCAGTCAAGGAAGTCGGCAAAGAGGTCATTTTCCTCAGGAAACTCAAGGAGGGCGGCACGGCCCACAGTTTCGGTCTGCACGTGGCCAGGATGGCCGGAATGCCTAAAGAAGTGCTTGCTTCCGCCGAGAGGACTCTGTCTGCCTTGGAGGCCGGGGGCGCCGGTTCTATAATCAATGGGGCGGCACCGGAGGCCAAACCGATAACCAAGCCTTATAATACGAAAGAGGGCAGGGTGGAGGCTGACGGCACGATCCAGCTGTCTCTGTTCCAGCTGGATGACCCTACATTGTCCTCACTCAGAGATACTTTGAAATCTGCGGACCTTAACAATATGACTCCTATGCAGGCCTTTGACCTTCTCCGTGACATGAAGAAGGAATTGGGAATATGATAACTTTAGATTATTGATAACGAACACATTTAATTATGACACTCAAATCTTTCCTTATTGCCGCATTGGCATTGGCAATACCGGTTTTCGCATCGGCGAATGACGGGGCGTATCAGATTCAGTCTCCTGACGGACACCTTCAAGCGACCATCGTAGTCGGAGAAAAGATATCATATACGGTTTCCAGGGACGAACTCCAGCTGATAGCTCCGTCCTCCATTTCAATGACAGTTTCTACCGGTGAGGTCTTCGGTCTCAATGATAAGGTCCGCAAGGTCCGCCGCACCAGCATTGACCTGATCCATCAGGCTACGGCTTACAAGAAAGCTGAGGTAAGGGACAATTATAACGAGATGACATTGGAATTCAAGGAGTTCTCCCTCGTGTTCCGTGCGTTCGATGACGGCGTGGCATACAGGTTCGTAAGTTCGCTGAAGGGTGACTTCAATGTCGTAGGCGAGCAGGCTGAATTCGCTTTTGCAAAGGATTGGAATGCCTATGTCCCTTATGTGAGGCAGCATACGCAAACGCTTGAGAGCCAGTTCTATAACTCATTCGAGAATACATATTCAGTGCAGCCTTTGTCGGAATGGAACAAGAAACGTCTGGCATTCCTTCCGCTTGCGGTCGCTGCCGACAATGGCGTGAAAGTTCTCGTCATGGAGTCTGACCTGAAGCATTATCCTGGAATGTACCTCTACAATGAGGGAGATGGCTCTACTCTTACGGCCCGTTTTGCCCCATATCCTAAGGTCGTGAAACAGGGCGGCCACAATATGCTTCAGGGCGAAGTCGTCGAGCGTGAGGACTATATCGCTGAATGCTCGGGAAAAGAGGCTTTCCCGTGGAGGATAATTATGGTTACCGCCAATGATGCCGAGATGGCTGTCAATGACCTTGTATGGAATCTCGGAACTCCTGCTGACCAGTCCGCTGATTTCAGCTGGGTGCGTCCGGGAAAGGTTGCCTGGGACTGGTGGAATGACTGGAATCTCTATGGTGTGGATTTCCGTGCCGGAATCAACAACGAGACCTACAAATATTACATTGATTTCGCTGCCGCCCACGGTATCGAGTATGTCATCCTCGATGAGGGCTGGGCTGTGAACAAGAAGGCCGACCTTATGCAGGTGATTCCTGAGATTGACATCCCTATGCTTTGCCAGTATGCTCAGGAGCGCGGAGTCGGCATCATCCTCTGGGCCGGCTATATGGCCTTCGACAGGGACATGGAGAATGTCTGCCGTCATTATTCCGAGATGGGAGTGAAGGGTTTCAAGGTGGATTTCATGGACAGGGATGATCAGGCGATGGTGGACTTCCACAGGCGTGCTGCCGAGATGGCTGCCAAATATCACCTCCTCATTGATTTCCACGGCACCTACAAGCCGGCAGGACTGAACAGGACATGGCCTAACGTCATAAATTACGAGGGAGTGCATGGTCTTGAGCAGATGAAGTGGTCGGATTCTTCAGTGGACCAGGTTACATATGATGTGACCGTTCCGTTCATAAGAATGGCGGCCGGCCCTATGGACTATACCCAGGGCGCAATGCGCAACGCGACCAGAAAGAATTACCGTCCGGTAAATTCTGAGGCAATGAGTCAGGGAACCCGTTGCAGGCAACTTGCTGAATATGTGGTATTTGACTCTCCTCTCAATATGCTTTGCGATTCTCCGTCCAACTATATGGCCGAGTCGCTGTGCACCAAGTTCATTGCAGAATGCCCTGTCATCTGGGATGAGAGCCGTGCCGTAAATGGAGAAATCGGCAAATATATAACGCTGGCGCGCCGTCGCGGAGACGTATGGTATGTCGGGTCAATGACAGACTGGACCGCCCGTGACATTGACATTGACCTTTCCTTCCTCGGCGAAGGCGAGTGGGTGATGGAAATCTTCCGTGACGGTGTCAATGCTGACCGTGCGGCCAAGGATTTCAAACACGAAGTGGTCAATGTTCCCGCAGACCGTCATGTGACAGTTCACATGGCTCCGGGAGGCGGCTGGGCTGCAAGAATTAGCAGATAAAATTGAGGGAGGTCGATCCAAAAGGGTCGGCCTCTTTTAAAACATTTTGGAAATCCTTACATAATTCTCTAAATAAACTGCGAGAACTGTGTAAAATAATGTCAGACTGGATATTATCTTCATTTGTGTCTCAAGTCTTGTTTATTGCCAATAATTTTGTATATTCGCCAAGTCGAAGCCCAATTGGAGCTTTCTTTCAGTACAGTATGTGCTGACGTGGATTGTTGTTGTATCTCCTTGCCTTTCAATGGTTGGAAAAATGTATGAAGAGATGAAAAAACTTCTTTGGACCTTAGTTCTTGCACTTTTGTGTTTGTCGTCTTGTCGTGACTACAGATATCGTATTGAGGATAGCATTTATCTGCCGGAAGTAGCCGACTTTTCAATACTTGATATTCGAGAAGATTGTGCAACGCTGAGTTTTGATGTGAGGGCGACTTCGGAACTCGGTGTCGGACAATGTGGTATCCTATATTCTTTTTCTAGTTTTGATAATCCAAAAGAGGCATGGGATAATATCATAGATATAGAGTGTGGCCGGGGTCCCGGAATTCACGAATACAAACTGCCGAATCTTTCTCCTTCCACAACGTATTGGATTTGTGCATACGCCAAAAATGACCGGCAGATTGCCTATACGAATGTGATATCATTCAGAACAGCAAGAACTCAGGCCTCTGTTGCAGTCAATAGTGCTGTGATTACCAGTCCGATTTATACTTTTGACAGCGATGAGTATTTATATAACATTGGCATTACATTTGATTTAGGCGGTTCATCGTTTTCCAAGGTCGGGGTTAGAGTTCCTGACGGAACAATTCTTTGGAGTTCCGAAACTCCTGTTTCTACAGGCTTGTTCCAAACAAGTGTCTTATATTCAACAAGTCAGTCATTGTCATCTTTGAATCTGACCCCTGTCGTTCAGACATCTGATGGAAGGGAATATATGGGCAATCCATATTATTTGTCGGTTCCTGGCTCCGGAATCAAAGGGAATGCTTCGCTTCAGTTAACCTATGCGGACTATTATAGCGAGCCCGGACGCCAGTATTATTTCTATGGATTCCGAGCCACTGTTTATCTCAAGTCAGGAGCTTCCTTGATGAAAAAGTTTACGTCTTCAGTGATTTATGATGACAAGTATAATGAAACCGAAATAGAAAATTTTCAGGACGGCCACTCCTACTATTATGATTTTTCGGTCTCCTCAAAAGACCCGAAACTGTCACAAATGATGTTCTCGGCCAGGGCTTACTATGGAAACAACAGCAGTGACTATGTGTTTTTCCCCGGACCTGTAATGGAGCCATCCTATGAAATGGCTCCAAGCAGTGCGGATATTTTCTATGTTGAGGATTTCAATTCCGCTACAAATCGCTTTACTGTCAAAGAAGTACTGCTTCCGGAAGTGTTTCCAAGCGGTTGGTTCTGGGACAGTAATTCAAAACTGATGAAAGCGAATGCCTACAAAAATGGAGTGAACTATGATAGTGAATCTTGGCTCATCAGCGATGAAATCAACCTTACCGGAAGAAAGTCAGCAATACTGCAACTCCAATACGCTGTAAGGTATATGAGTAATATCAATGAACAGGCGAGACTTAAAGTCAGTTTGGATGGCGGCAATTCTTGGAAAGATTTGACTATCCCTGATTTTGCAAATCTGAATGAGAACAAACTTGTTTACAGATCAATAGACGTTTCGCAGTTCTGCGGTAAAAAAATACGTATTGCCTTTGTCTATAAAGGCAGTTCTGCGGGGTCGGGATATTGGTGGATAAAATCAGTCTTGTTTTATGAGGATATAAAAAAATCGTCAAGCTCACAAAACTTAAATGTCAAATCCTATTCGCAGTCCATACATCGCAGTCCAATCGTAGGATATTGAAGTGATGAATTGCAAATTGAGTCCTCCTTTTTTGTTCGGGAAAGCGAAGCGCGCTCCCAAACCTCCGGATGCATATAGTGAACTGTCATCCACATTAATATATCCGAGTTGGGCTGAAACCATCGGTGTTATTCTTGTCGGCCTGAAATAGGCCTTCATATCCAGCGCCACGAGGTATTTCATAACTCTCTTCTTGTCAAAGATATATTCATAAGTCCAATTGTCGATATGTATCGCTTGTGATGTTTCAATTGTGGCAAAACCGCTACCTCCGACGACACCAAGGTAGAAAAACGGATTTAACTGATAGCCACATCCTATTGTTCCGGTCAACTCGTAGAAAGGCTTGTGTGGATTGTTACCCAAGTCATTCTGATCTTCGTCGTTTGGAAATGCGAAACCATTATCAATGTCAATGGTGAACCTGAACCCGGTTTTGGCATAACTTGGTCTGTTTGCCAAGTTTTTCGTGCGGCTTATACGGGCCTTTGTCGCTCCTACACCTTTTCCATATTGAGCGTAGGAAACCGCTGAGGATGCGATTAGTGCCCACAAAAAGAAAATGGTAAATATGAGTTTTCGTTTCATTGCTTTGCTCTGTTTAAAGTTCAAACTTCATTTTCCAAATATTGAAAAGTCCCTCATTGTTGGCTCTTCTGGAAAGGAAGTAGATTTCTTTTCCGTCAGGAGACCAGACAGGGCAGCAATCATCTGCGGGATGGAATGTCAACTGCATAAAGTCAGAACCGTCGATTCTGACGACAAAGATGTCCAAATTGTTTTTGTTGGTAATTGAAGACTTGTTATTTCCCTGGCATACAATCCATTGTCCGTCAGGAGAAACGACCGGATTGGTGAATCCTCTTTTTTTGTCGGATAAAATGAGCGTTTCGATTCCTTTGTCGTAATTTACTCTCCAAAGTTCACTGTTGCCGTAGGTGGAATTTCTCACGCAGATTAATTCATCAGAGCCTTCTCCCAGAGGATATGCATTGTATCCACGGCAGCAGGATGTGAGTGATCCGTCTTCCAAATTATAGGACCAGATGAATGCGCCGGAATCGTCAATTCGTGTAAAAAAGAGTTTCGTCCTGTCATTTGAGAGAATCGGATTGTAATCGACATTGTTTGATGTGATTTGACGCATAAGGCTTCCCTTATGCGCGTCAGTGACACATATCTGAATCCTGTTTCCGCTGACGATGTCTCCGAAATATAATTTGCCGTCTTCGCCCCAAGTGAAATCTCCTACACTACGGAATGTTCTCTGAGTTGCCGCTGATTGTGCTCCGCTCTTGCGAATCATAATGTTCCATCTTCCGTCAACGAGTGACTGATATGCGATTTCTGTTCCGTCAGGGGAGACTGCAAGCAGCCTTTCCGTATTCCAACCGAAAACTTCGGATTTGCATATACCTTGATTTGGCGCTTTCATGGATTCCTTTGAAGACGACCCGTTGCCGACAATTCTTGAATTGGCTTCATCTGTAATCTTAACTAAAGATAGTACGCTTTCTTCTGGACATGTTGTTGCCAAGTAAGTCGGACCGCAAGATAAAGTCAAAAGAACAATGGCTGCTAGGCTGGACAACGTGATTTTTTTCATGGTTTTGAAAAAGTATTAAGCAATGGAAGAAACAACGTTTCTTACGATCGCTGTGTTAATAATTTGTGTCGATTCGTGTGTTTTCAACAGACTACATACTACTTGTATCAAATATAAGTATTTTTTCTAAGTATATGACAAAAATTTGAAAATTTCGATACGATAATGGTTCGTGTGGTTCAGGAGACACTGCGAGATATACTCCAGTCCGTATTTGAAGAGGCTTTTGGCTCTTCTGCCATGATGCAAAAGTCCCAGTCCTTGCCTTATGCCGTATTGTTGACTATATAATCTGGGAATGTGTAAAATAGCTGCTGGCAAACATCTGGTCTGACGTACAGAAACCTGATATGAGGCTTAAGGGCGAGGATAAGATTGCATAAGAAATCGAAGTCCGACAACTATCCGAAATCGCTCAAGGTCCGTTTACAGTCACTGAGGATATTTGCAAGTGTTTGAAGTAAGTCTCAGGTTTTTGTCTGTGTCCGCGCCGTCTGTTTCGCTGCGATTTTCGACCCTCTTGACAGGTAGATTCATCTGTAATTGTTTGTATCTTAA
>ERZ1034998.2240-NODE-2240-length-10781-cov-7.030487_pt1 | contig 10781 bp, 5 predicted proteins | sample MGYA00520621_ERZ1034998 | MGnify/ENA primary metagenome ERZ1034998 (study PRJEB33766, sample SAMN09781748) | gut metagenome | biome: gut microbiome | host: Homo sapiens | place: Madagascar | study: EMG produced TPA metagenomics assembly of the PRJNA485056 data...
CGTTCTTGCCCTTCATGTTGAGCTCTTCGCTCTGGTGCTGACCGAGGCCATAGAAAGCCTCGTTGTCTGGCGAATCAAAAAGGGCACGCCATGCCCATCCGTGCTTCTGATCCTCAGGTACCTTGGCAATATCCACACCGATTTCACGGTCGGGCACGGTAAAAGGCTTGAAGGTCTTTCCGCCCTGTGCCACCTCTTTCAACAGAACCTGATCCTTGAGATCGTAGAAGGTAATCTGTCCGGTAGCCTCGTTCAGCACGGCACGCATGGCAGCGGTGGTGATGATGAGGTCATCGCCCTGCTCCTCTACCTTATATTTTGCCTTGGAGTTCTGAGGCACGATGATGAGACTCTGCTTGCTGCGGAAGCTCTGCTCGGCAGTAGCCTGCACACGGATGATGCGGTCGTTGACCACCTGGAGGCGGATTTGCGACGGACCATAGTTCTGATGCTGTTTCAACTGTACGGTAAGATAATTACCATTCTGTACGAAGCCAGCAGCCTGGGCACCTGTGGCGCTCAAGAACAATACTGCTGATACGAATAACGATTTAGTCAGTTTCATACTTGATATTATTTAGTTTTATTTATTGATTCTTGTTTATTCTTGCTGCGATTATTAAATTCTGCTGCAAAAATACATTTTTTTATTGGTAATCAAGTTCTGATATGTAAACAAAGAGGGTATAAAATGTTTCCTACTTCATTTTATACCCTCTTGTTATCATAAAAACCTCTTCAGGAACTCCTAAACAGGTTCCCAGTTTAATTTTTTCCGGTACTGCGTAGGTGTTACGCCATAGGCATCCTGGAAGTACTTGGAGAAATAGCGCGGATTGTTGAATCCCACCTTATAGGCAATCTCGCTGACGTTCAGATCTCCCTGATGCATCAGTTCCTCGGCATATCTGATACGCATGGAGCGGAGATATTCTGAAGGCGTGATGCCCTTGAGCGAGATGAGCTTCTTATATAATTGTACGCGCGAGATGCCGAGATGTTCGCTGATAGACTCCACCGAGGTATCCGGATCGCACATGTTCTCCTGCAGATAGGTGTTGAGCTGGTCGAGGAAGCGCTGGTCGGAGGCACTCAAAACAAACCGTCCGTTGTTGAGCTGTTTCTCCTTCACCGGTTCATCCTTGTGCTGCGGCATAGCTCCACCCGAGCGCTTCACGAGATTCAGGAGATTGCGGAGCCGGAGGTTGAGCATATCGATATTGAATGGTTTGGTGATGTATTCATCAGCCCCGCTCGCCAGTCCCTCCTTGCGATGCTCATCGGCAAGACGGGCTGTGAGCATGACGAAAGGAATGGAAGCCGTCTCGTCATTTTCCTTCACCTGTCGGCAGAGTTCGTTGCCATCCATCACCGGCATCATCACATCACTGAGTATGATGTCAGGCCGCTGTTCGATGATCTTATCCCAGGCATCCTTGCCGTTCACCGCCTCTACCACCTGGTAGTCGGAGAGGAGTTCGCGCATGAACTCCCGGAAGTCATCACTGTCATCTACCAGCAGCAAAACCGGTTTCTGCGATGCCAGTTGGCTATCCTTTGCCTGAGGTGCCTCATAGCCCATTCCATAGAGTGCATCATCATCCTCTGTAGCATCTGCATGGTGCACGGTAGAGATGACGGTAGCCGCCCGCATCGTTCCCAGATGGGCATTGGCATTCGCCGTCTTATCCTCAGGAATAGGCAGCTCTACCACAAACACGGAACCGCCGCCCGCATTGTCGCGCACCATGACATTACCCCCATGCAAGGCAGCAAACTTCTTGACGAGATTCAATCCGATGCCACTGCCGCCGGCTGGCTGCATCTCCGTACCGTTGATCTGATAGAAGCGGTCGAAGACCAGTTTCTTCTCTTCATCGCTGATACCCTTGCCGGTATCGGCTACCGAGAGGCAGAGCCAGTCGTGGTCGCCGCCCTTCATCTCCTGTCGGGTCTTGGCAAACACCGAGACGGTAATCGTGCCGCCATCGGGAGTGAACTTATAGGCATTGCTCAGAAGATTATTCAGGATCTTTCCCACCTTGTCGGGGTCGATGTTCATCGTAAAGCGAGGCAGCTGCGACTCGAAGATGAGCGTCACCTTGTTGTTGGCAAGGATACGGAAGGAAGAGCAGATATTGTCGATGAAGCTGACCATCTCGGTAGGAGCCAGATTGAGCTTCTCCTTGTTCTGGTCGAACTTGCGGAAGTCGAGAATCTGATTCACCAGGTTGAGCAGTCGGGTGGCGTTGCGGTGGATGAGTTCCAGCTTGCGGCGCTTGCCGTTATTCGCCTCCTCACGTATCATCGACTCCAGTGGAGAGAGGATGAGGGTGAGCGGGGTGCGGAGCTCATGGCTCACATTGGTGAAGAAATTCAGCTTCAGCTCGTTCAGCTCCTTCGTCTTCTTCATGTTATCTTCCATGCTTCTGCGCTCAAACTGCAGGCGCTGGCGCTCCATCATCCTGCGGCGATAGAGGTAGAGAGCAGCCACAATAAGCAGGATATAGACGATAAATGCCCAAAGGGAGAGATAGAACGGAGGCGCCATATGGATCTGCAGTTCGCTGATTTCATCATTCACAGAACCATCGCCATTCACCACCTTCACCTGCAGGGTATAGCTGCCCGAAGAAAGATTGGTGAAGGTAACCTCCGGACTACCCACCGGAGTGAGGAGCCACTTATCGCTTACTCCCTTCATGCGGTAGAGGAAGCGGCAGCGTGCAGGCACCGTCACCTCGCTTGCAGCCAACTGGATGGTGAAGGCATGATCCTTGTAGTTCAGGTAGATTTCACGGCTGGCATCCAGCGACTTCTCCATCACTACCCTGCCCTCGTACTCCTCGCCTGCCGTCAGGGCATGATCGAAGAGCACCAGTCCGCTGAAGAGCGCACGGATATGCGTCTTCCGGGTCTGTGCCACCCGTGGACTGATGATATTCACACCATCCAGACCACCTATGGCGATATCGCCACTATGCAGCAGACAGGCAGAGCGATAGTTGAACTGCCTCTCCTGCAATCCGTCGAGAGAATTGTAATTGGTCATCTTCAGGTTCCACCTTCCATCCTTGCCCTTCTCTACATTGACATGGGTAACCCCGTATTCGGAAACCAGCCAGATGTTGTGCTGCTTATCCTCGATGACGGCACAACCCACGGCCCCCGGCGTACCATTCAGTTCATTGACAGACTCCATCTGGTCGGAATGGGTATCATACATGGCAATGCCGGAAGGGGTGGCTACCCAGAGAAGTCCGCGACTGTCGAGCATGGCATAGTTGACCGACGGACTGATAAACGGCTGTCCGCCAAAGGAATGGTCCAGGTTCTGAATCTTGCCATTTCGGAAATCGAAGACCGACATATACTGGGAATGCCCCAGCAGCGCCTGATGGGCATTCTGCATGAAGACGGAGCTGATATAATTAGAAGACAGCTTGGAATTGCCGGTATGATAGGTAGCAAACTTCCCGGTGACAGGATCGAAAATCTGGAAACCTCCGCCCAGCGTACCTATCAGCAGGCGATGACCGGGTGTTTCGGCGAGACACCATACACTGTTGCTGCAGAGTCCGCTGGTGCCGGCATGATAGGATTTCCACACACCATGGGCATAGCAGGCCAGTCCGCCATTATAGGTTCCGAAATAGAGGGAGCCATCGTGCATGGTAGTACTGCTGACCACCACCTCGGAGCCCAGTCCCGTTTCAGAAGAATGGAAACGGGTGGTCTGACCGGTGCCCAGATGATACGCCACGATGCCCGCATCATTGGTTCCGCACCACAGAACTCCGTTCCGGTCCTGTGTAATGGTACAGACATCTCCTATCGGAATGGTATAGAACTTGGTGGCTGCCGCCGAATAATAGCTCACGCCATTCTTATAGGATCCCACCCAGAGGGCATCCCTGTCATCTACATAGACACGCAGGAGCGAATTGTCGGAGATGGAAGTACGGTTGTTCGGATCGTATAGAAACTGGCGGAAGATTTTCCTGCCGTAATCTACGAGGAACAGACCATTATGATCGGTGGCAAACCACACCCTGCCCTTGGAATCGAAGGCCACATCCTTGAGCAGCACCTTGCCCACCGACGGAGGCACCACGATGTCCACGGAAGCCAGGAAGCTGGCTCCGCTCATAAACCATTTCTTCTGAGCCTGACCATAGACATAGGTACCCACATTGGAAGCTACCCAGTAGTTGCCCTTGTTATCTACAAAGGTAAAAGGAAGCTGATCGGTAGAAAGATGATGAGAGGCGATGAAGCGATCCTTCCATACCACCTCCTGTGCATAGCCGTCGAGGCGGTAGATGCTGCCATCAACAAAGGAGACCAGCGCCTGCCCCCCATGCTCACGGATGCAGCTTACCTGGGTATCAGGCAAGCTGTTTCGGGACGTTTTCCGGGAAGCCTTCGGGGAAGTTTTCCGGGAAGCCTTCGGGGAGGAAGGAAAAAGATAGGCAGTCTGATGCTGGGCATCTACGAAATAGATACCCTTGCCATACACGCTGATCCACATATTCTTTTTAGAATCTATGAAGACCTTCTGGGGAGCCCCCTCCACGCCTATCTTCTGGAGCAGACCCTCGGGCTTGCGGTCGAACTGCTCGGTATCATATCTGAAGACACAATAACCCACAGAGGTATGTATCCACAGATCGCCATGGATATCTTCCTGAATCTCATCTACCAGATTGTTGGGAATGGAATGGGGATTGTTGGCATCGCAGAAGAAGGTCTTCATGCGGAAGCCGTCGAAGCGGTTGAGTCCCGACTGGGTTCCCAACCATACATAGCCATGACTGTCTTTCAGTATGGCATTCACCTGTGTATTGCTCAATCCGTCACGATTGGTCAGGCGATTGAATTCCATCGAACCATACGTACCGAAGGCACTGGCAGAAGCGATGGAGAGCATCCAGCAGACGAGCATCAGGATGCATCTGAAAAGGTTTCTTCTTATTAGTTTCATTGTATTTTTTCAGAACTTTCACGTATCTTGAGAATCATCGGCACCACCTCCTTGTAGATTTTCTCGACACCAAGCTTATCTGCAAGGTCCTTTAATGACGTTCTACGCTGTTTCATGTATAATAAGTTAGTTATGTGATGAATTTCTTCTAGATGTAATATTCCGCAGAATCTACCAGTCCGGCGCGAAGTGCATACTTTGTTGCTTCGTGCACGTTGTTCACACCGAGCTTTCTGAAGATATTCTTCCGGTGGGTATTCACGGTATGGAAACTGGAGAAACGCTTCTCGGCGATTTCCTTGGTTGTCATACCCAGGGCGATATCCTTGAGAATCTCGGTTTCGGTCTTGGTGAGATTCACCTTTTCTTCTGCTTCCTGCGGCTGAGTAAGGAGCACCTCCATCATTCGCTGGCAGACAAACCGCTTGCTGTCCACGCAGAAGCGTATCGCCTCCTTGATTTCCATCAGCGAACTCTCCTTCAGGAGCACGCTGAACATACTGCTGCTGGCGATGAGCACACGTACGAAATCGGCACTCAGGTCTTCGCTGAACAGCAGCCATCGTGTATTGGGAAAGCGCTGGTTGAGAATGAGCAGTTCGGCGGAATCATTGATATCGAAAAGCGTGTAATCGAGTATCACCACCGTATCTTCGTTTTCCCGCAAGGCAAGCATCAGCTCTGTCTTGTCTTCCACATACTTGGTTTCCAATCCTTCCATTTTCTCTATCACGTATATCAGTCCGGCACGCGTGATATCCTGCTTATCTGCCAATAGAATCTTCATAAGCAAATCTCCTTCTTTTATGTTGTTATATACTCTTTTATGACCAAACTTTTATGAAGGGAGAACATAGCAAAAGGCTATGTTCTCCCTGTTTTATCTTTCCTAGAATGACATGAGGAATCCCATTCGGATACCCCACTTATCTACATTGGCATGATTCAGGTAGTTGATACGGCGCACATAATCGATTCCGAAGAACTTGAAGATGTTGTGCACACCGGCTACCACCTCCCAATATGGCGTGTTGCCAAAGGTGTAGGAGTTGTTAGGGAACTTGAAGATTACGTCATCCGATGTATTCTTCACCGGATTGTTCTTGTCGGTGAGCTGTCCCCATACTCCCTTCACGGCTACATACTCACGCCACTTCAGCTTCTTGATGAGCGGAATGCGGTTGAGAAGCTTGCCGTTCATATCCCAGGCTACCGACCAGAAGAGCTGGCGGTCGCTCAGGAACTCCCAGTCTTTCATCATACTGATGGTTGCCTCCTGCTCGAAGATGGAGAGGTTGACTGGTGGCTGTACGAGCATGGTGAATGGAACCTTGTTCCACTGCATCTTGCCCACGATGTTGAAGTCCACATATCCGAAGCTGCCCAGCCACTGGCGCTTGTAGATGCCCAGCGTGGTGAGGTTGCTCTGATACTGACCGCCCATGAATCCGTCCAGACCCATGGAATGGCGGAGGGTGAGCTCAGGACTGTCGAGATTGATAGGCAATCGCTGCTGCTTGGTGTTGACATAGGTAACACCCGGGTTGTAGTCGATGCCCACAGATGCCTCGGTGGTGCGTATCTTCTTTACTTCCTCGCCCGTGTTCACCTTGAAATAATGCAGGTTGCCCACGGTGCGGTTGCTCTGCCATCTCATTCCCGCATCGAAGCGGAGTCCCCAGTCGGTCTCATAGACGAAGCTGAACTTCTGTCGCTGGTAGAGATACATCTGGTCCTGCGTAGCGGCACGGATGGTCATGAAGAAGTTATCCTTGTTGTGCAGCAGGTTGTCATCGGATGGAGAAGTGATATCGTGACCAATCTCGAAGACGAACTTGCGCATCGGGAATTCGAACGGACTGTTCTTTTTCTTGTTGAGCGAATAGGTGAAGAGATGACCATAGTACCAGTTGTGGCTCTTCGTACCGTAGGCACCATATCCATCCCAGAAGAAGTGAGGGTTGAGTGCCGCCATGGTACGGGCTGCCAGACGCAGGCGCACGCCATCCACGTAGTTGTTGGAGAGGAAGGTGTTGATAGGTCCGAGGTCGAAGAGGCTCTTTCTGCCATCCTTTCCTCCGCTTCCTATCTCTACATAGTTCTCCATGAGCGCCTTGACGCCGAAGATGATGTACTTGAATCCCTTGGAATTCTCCATACGGTGGATGAAACTGTCCATCGAAGACTCACTCTTGGTGAGATCCACCTGTCGGTACTTGTTCCAGTAAGCCTCATCACGGTTCATCGCATCCATATCATGCCTTACCTTCGCCTTGCCCTTGAAGAGAATCTTCGGCAAAGGGTCGAAGGCGTAATCGGTGATTCGGGTGTTTCGCACCACCAGCAGGTCCTGCAGCAGCTTGTTCATGTGCATCTCTGCTATCATATCATCCTTGGTGAGCACCCACTCGCCATTGTCGAGCTTGGTATATTCCTGCTCAATCTTCATGTCCTTCACCCAGTTGACGGCTGAGTTGTGAGGCATGTAGAGATTACATTTCTTGACGTGCAGGGTACTGTCTGCAAGCACATAGAGCTCGCCTCGGAATCCGAAGTCCTGACTGTTGGCTGGGATAAACTGCAGATGATAGCAGAGGTCGCGGTTCACATACACCGTATCTTCTATATAATAATGATAGAAGCTGATGGCAGTTCTGCCGAGCGGAGATGGGAACGGATACTGGAGCAATCGCACGTAGTCATCGTAGATATCCACATCTGTGAAGACATCCTTGATGGCTGTATTCAGGATTTCTCCGGTCTGGATCACCTGTCCGATACCATTGCTCTGCTGACCCTTGATGATATCCTTTTCGCTCTTCGGGTCCTTGCGGTAAACGTGCTGCGAAACGGTCTCATCGATGCTTACCGGCAGAGTGAGCTTGCCGTTGTAAGGCGAAAGCTCTACCTGGTCGAGGAGATACTGTCGCTTGCTGAAGAACTTGCCCTCCATCTGTTCCTTGGTGATATCATTGAGTGCGAGGGTGATCTTCTGATATTTATCATACTGATAATAATCATAGTTGCTGAGGTCGCTCTTCTTCTTGGCAGCGATGACACGTCGCATGAGTTCCACGGCAGGGTTATCCTTGCGCTTGTATCTTCCCTTCTTCGATTTCACCACGACTTCTCCCAGCTTGTGGGAATCGTCCTTGAGCTTGATTTCGAGGAAGCTGGTTTTCTCATCTACCTTGACCGTTGTGGTCTTGTAGCTCAGAGCGCTGACGGTAAGCATCAGTCCCGGCTTCTTTTCGATGGTAAACTTACCTTCTCCATCACTGGAAACGGCAATCTTGTGTCCCTTGTACTGCACGCTTGCATACGATACGGCAAAGCCGTCATCGTCGATGACACGACCTGTTATCTTCTGCTGCGCCATCATCTGGAGTGTAGAAACCACCAGGAGGACGAGCACCAAATACAATTTTCTTATACCTTTCATTACCTTATTATATATATAGGGGCCTTGCGCCCATTATTAATCATTCTCTACTTTCAGGCTGCAAAGTTATAACATTATTCGTAAATAGCTGCAAAAACCTATTATATATTTCAGTTTTTTATGAGATTTTCAGAAATTCCTCCATCTCAGAGAGTTTCTTGATGATGCCATCGGGGATGGATTCATCCACCTTCTTCTCTTCCCACTGCAATCCCTTGATCCATAGGGTGTGGCAACCCAGCTTATGGGCAGGAATGATATCCTTGCCATAGGTATCGCCCACTACCAGCACCTGAGAGGCAGGAAGATCGAGGGCACAGACTCCGAGGGCGAAGATGGCTGGGTTAGGCTTGCGCACCCCCACTACTGCCGATTCTATCACGTCCTCGAAATAGCCATCGATTCCTGCATCCTTCAATACCTGATTGATGTTGCCGTAGAAATTGGAAACCAGCACCATCGGATAACCCTTCTGCTTCAGATGCTCCAGCACCAGCTTGTTCTCTTTCAGAAGGGCAAGGGTCTTGGCATTGATGTAACGGGCCATATCCACTGCTATCTGATGAATTTCTGAATCAGAAAGGGAGAGGAAAAGGCTTTCTGATGAAGCATCTGAATCTTTTCCGAAATTTCCAAGCTTCGCCTGTTTCTCAGAATCATCCTTTCCAGTCTCCAGCAATTCCTTTCCTGCCAGGAAATTCAATTCCAGGATCAGTTTTTCTCTGAGAATATCCTCGAAATGGAAATCGGGAGTCACGATGGGATTCACAGCCAGTGCTCGCTCACCATACACGTAGGCATCGCGGAAAGCCTGCTTGTGGATACTTACTCCTGGCTCTACTTCCTCGTCATCAGCCACGCCGATGCCGAAGTGCTCGTAGCCCTGCCACAGCACTTCCGACCAGTGGTCGCCCCTGGTATCGAGCGTGCCACCATAATCAAAAATGATTCCTTTTATATCCAGTACTTTCATTATTTTCCTTTATTAATTGTTTGCTGCTGGCTCTTCTGATCAGCCTCGTATTCTTCCTGAATCTTCTTCAGATCCTTGTTTCCCACCTTGATGAGCAGAATGCCGATGGCTATCCATACCAGCTCACGGATTCGGGTGATAAGACCGGTATATACACCCAGGGCACCCGTAAGATGCAGGCCATCCACCGCCAAGGCAAGACCACCCTCTCGGGCTCCCAACTGCATAGGAGAGAAGAAGATGAGGTTGCTGAAAAGCGATGAGAAGGCAAGAATCAGAATGCTGTCGACGATGCTGATATCCGCAGCAAAAGCCTTCAGGATAAGATAAATCTCCAGACTCTGGAGCACTCGCGCCATCACCTCGAAGAAGAGGGAACTGTAGAAGGTGCTCTTGTGCTGACCATGCAGCAGGGCTATCTGCGAATCTATCTGCTCCAGGGTCTCCTGCTTCTCCTGCTCAAACCGCTTAGCCCAGTTCTTCACGAAAGGAATATGGGTGAGCAGACGGATGCCCTTCTGCGCCATTCCCGTCTTGTAACCACGGGCGAAGAAGTAGATGCCGAGCAGGCAGAAGGCTGCGATGAAGCCCAGCATGATGCCCATAGGAACCCCTATCGGATACAGGGCGATATAGAGAAATACCGAAAGGAACCAGAACCAGAAATGGGAGAAGATGTGCATCATCACATAGAGAATGACCGATGATGTAGCCTTGCTCACACCCGTAAAAGGCTTCAGCTCCATAATGCGGTAAGGTTCGCCGCCCATCAATCCGCAGGGAGTGGTGTAGTTCAGGGCAAATCCGCTCACGGTGAGCTTATATACTCGCCAGAACGAGAGTCCCTTCACCCTACCCTCGTCGTTGATGATGAGCCACCAGGAAACGGAGTTCACCCAATAAACCACGAGCCACAGACCGAGAATCAGCGGGAAATAGATGCCCGCCTGCTTCAGATAGCGCCAGATATCGGTATAGTCCATATCCATCGTGCAGAGCATGATGATGATGGCGATGATACCGAATGCCATGAATATATTTCTGAACTTGTTATTCATAAATGAACTTGTTATTCACAAAAGTATTTGTAATTCACAAAAATATTTGTTATTCCCGAAATAAGACGTTTATGCCTCATACTCTCCCTTCAGGACCTTCTGGTTGAGCTTCAGACAAAGACGCTCGTGGGTTCCTCTCATATAGAAGAATATCAGGCTGAACACGGTAATCTCGATAGCCGGATAAAGCCATGGAAGACCTATCAGAATTGAGATAAACAGCGTGATGCTGCGCCAGTTGAAGGTAAGGATATTGGCATATTTCATCAATGGAAGACTGCCCGCACGGAAGTCGGCACGCAACTGCTCAGGCAACTGCTGCGG
>ERZ1034998.2246-NODE-2246-length-10768-cov-3.892280_pt1 | contig 10768 bp, 7 predicted proteins | sample MGYA00520621_ERZ1034998 | MGnify/ENA primary metagenome ERZ1034998 (study PRJEB33766, sample SAMN09781748) | gut metagenome | biome: gut microbiome | host: Homo sapiens | place: Madagascar | study: EMG produced TPA metagenomics assembly of the PRJNA485056 data...
ATGTATAAGAGTATTTAATTGGAATTTGAATTTGAATAGTTATGTAACAATGATTTGTTACGCTATAGTTTGTTATATTGTTGGTACAATTTCTTATTATGCAATTGAACGACCAGCCGCCAAACTGATTGATAAAAAAATACAAGAGATTTAGGAGCAATATGATGGACAAAAATCAAAGGAATGCAAATCTGGACACAAACGAGAAAAAAAGAAAAATTATAGCCTGGGTCATATCGGCCTGCCTTATGGTCATAAGTGTTTCTTTATTTATATGTATATCAAAAAGCTATGCGCAGAATCAGCTATTTCAAAGATCACATAGATTTGTTGTGATTTCTATTTTGTTATTTTTACCGTTTGTTTTGATGCACTGCAAAGTACATGGATTTTTCAAGGGCGTGCATCTTAAATCAAAGCTTTTGAATGTGCTTTATTTCCTTGGAATCACGGGCACCGCTTTGCTGATTGAGGAGCTGATCTGGAATGAATATCTGACGCAGATGTCACTTAGATATGTATGGATGAATTATATGATTGTCGGAATCATCACATTGTGTCTGTGCCTGATCATCACAAAAGTCTGGATCTCATATACGGTCGTTTTGTTACTGTACTGGATATATGGACTGATTAATCATTTTGTTTTAGTTTTTAAGGGAAGACCGCCGTTATATACGGATTTCCTGGTTGCGAAGACCGCGACGACAGTTATGGGGAGCTATGAGTATGAATTGACGGAACGGATTGTGTATGGAACAGTATTCTTGCTATTGGTAGTAGCATTTTTGCATGTGGTGACACCGGCCGATTGGAAGATCAAAACGGAGAAGAAACCGATTCGGATTAGTTCCCACATTACACGTTTTGTGGTATCGATTGGCATGGTTGTTCTGTTGCTGCATGTAAATATCGGTGAAAAACTTGGTTTATGCCTGAATGCATGGGATCCGACAGAAAGCGTGCAGACATATGGCGCGCCAATATCGATGCTTTTGAGCAGGGAGAGTTCCCATCCGAGCGAACCAACGGGATATTCGAAGAATGTTGTAAATGCAATTCTGGATGATTACAGGATTGAGCAGCCATCAGGCGGAGAAAATGCAGAGAAGCCGCTCGTGATTGCTATCATGAATGAGTCATTTTCAGATTTGAATGTTCTGGGACCGATGAAATCGGATGACTGTCTTTCTTTTTGGAATTCTATGGATTTTTATGTGATGCGGGGAAATGTGTATACATCGGTGGTTGGAGCAGGTACTTGTAATTCGGAATTTGAGTTTCTGACTGGAGATGCAATGGCAAATATTGGAGGAGTCGGATATCCATATCAGAGCGATGATTTGTCTTCCACATTTAATATTGTGGAATATCTGAAAGATGTACAAGGGTATAATACAGTTGCGTTTCATCCGTATAAAGCAAATAACTGGAACCGCACGTCCGTATATCGAAATTTTGGCTTTCAGACATTTGTCTCTATAGATGATATGGCAGAGGAAGAGCTTTCATATGTCAGCTGGGGCGCGTCAGATGCGTGTGATTATAAGAAGGTGGAACAACTGGTGGAAGAAGATCCGGATCAGCCGATGTTTTTGTTCAATGTGACTATGCAGAATCATGGAGGATATGATGTCGAACTGAAAGATGGATATTCAAGTGTGCAAGTAGAAGACAAATATGCGGGATATGCGGATATTGTGAATTATCTTACAATGATTCGTGAATCAGACCGGGCATATGAGGATTTGATATCTTATCTGAAGGATTATGATAAGCCGGTGATTGTATGCATGTTTGGTGATCACCAGCCGGCGTTGAATGATGCGTTTGTTCAGGATATCACATCTTCTTATTCCGGGGATAGTGAAATTGAAAAAACGGAATTGCGGTATATTACACCATATATGATATGGAGTAACTATGACACAGGCATAAAACAGGTAGAAAAAGATATGAGCCTGAATTATCTTGGCGCAAATCTGTTGGACGTGATGGGATATCGAACGACGTATACGAATTTTCTGCTGGATATGGAAAAAGAAATTCCGATTATGAATGTGGCCGGATATCGTACAAAGGATGATGTATGGCACAGTTGGGAAGAATCAAATGTGTATGTAGAGAATTACAAAAAAGTGCAATATTATGAAATGTTTGGGAGAAAAAATAATGAGTACTAGTATAAAAAAATTAACTCAATTTTTTAAATCTCATAGATATATGCAATTGGTTATTATTGTGGTTGCAATTGTTTTTATGATTTGTTTTGTCCCTCGGTTGTTTGTCCCAAAACCGGTGATTACAGATATCATTTCGGAATCGGGGAAGGATGGGCATATCACAGATAAGGTTGTTACGATCCATGGAGAAAATCTTCAAAATACAGTTGCAATATATGTCAATGGTCAGTGGATTCCGCAGTGCCTGATTGTGTCAAATGATGATTCTAATGTGGATGTGCGCATGCCGGAGTTTTATTATGGATCGGATGAGGTAACTTGTGATGTTCAAGTTCAGACGAAGATAAACGGAGAGTATTTTGCGTTGTCAAATAAAAGGACAATTTACTTAAAAAATAAATAATCCCACTCACTCCCCTCCTGTACCCCCGTATTCCGGGTGTGATATGGTTTTTGTGTCAACAAGATTGGGTGGATGAATGCGAATCTGGAATCTATCAATAACATGTTGTATGCAAATAGGATCTCGAAAAATGTAAGTCTCGTCTAAAAATAAAAGTCAATTGTCTGACGGAAGTTTTAGATTGAATCTTCGTAAACGCCTAATTTTAGAGTAGATTTTCACTCCCCCGGCATATCTTATACCGAGGGAGTTTTCTTTTGGGAGAGAAGCGGATGGATCAGAGTCAGAATGATTCTGCCTGTGCGGCATATGTCTATGACGAGGATGTGTTGGATTTCCTGGTCAAGTACGATAATAACCTGGGCGGCGTGGTGGCGGAGTTGCAGCCGGATTGTGTGACGATTGTCAACAGTCAGTTTCTGGTTGCTTACCGGGGCGCATATGATGCGCAGGGACAGCTGCTTTCGCGGGATGTATTGTTTCGGATCGGGTATGACCGGATTCCGAAATGTTTTGGGCTGATGGATACGTCTGCGATACAGGCAATCGGTGCACCGCAGGTGCAAACGACACAGGGGCTTTCCCTGAAAGGGGAAGATGTGCTGATTGGATTTGTCGATACGGGAATTGATTTTGCACATCCGGTATTCCGGCGGGCTGACGGTTCTTCCCGTGTAGCCGCTATCTGGGACCAGACGGAAATGTCATATCGGATGATGCAGGAAAACGGACGTGTGAACCGAGCGGAAGAAGTAAACTCGGAAAGTGTTGCACGACTGCAGGCGGATTTCCGGCCGATATTTGGATATGGGTGGGAATATACGAACGAGATGCTTACGTATGCGTTGCAGGCAGATCAGCCGTATGCGATTGTGCCAAGCCGGGATGAAAACGGGCATGGGACGTTTCTGGCATCTGTGGCTGCCGGGGCTTTGTATGAACAGGAAGATACGATATTCACGGGCGTTGCACCGGAAGCGGAGATTCTGATGGTGAAATTGAAACCGGCCAAACGCCGCCTGCGGGAGTTTTTTCTAATCCCGGATGATGTGCCCTGTTATTCGGAAGCGGATATCGTGCTCGGTATAAAGTATCTGATTAACAAGGCGATAGAACTGAAAAAATCGCTTGTGATCTGCCTGGGGATTGGAAGCAGCCAGGGGGATCATAATGGAAATCTGAATCTGGAATTATATCTGGACACGATTGTGACATTGCCGGGCGTATGCGTGGTTGGAAGTGCCGGCAATGAACTCGGCAGCGGCGCGCACGCGTCCGGCCAGAGCCGGTCGTCATACAGCGAAGTCGGAATCGCGTCCGGTCAGAACCAGCTGGAGCGCAGCGAGATGGAAATCTATGTGGAAGCCGGAAATCCGGGCTTTTGTATGGAAATCTGGGGGCGGGCGCCGAGTCTGTACCAGATCGTTGTCGTTTCGCCGACAGGGGAACGGTTTGACCGGCTGCCTCCGAACCGGGATGCAGCGGCGATGATTACGTATCTGTATGAGGGAACGGTTCTTTATGCAGAAAATGTCGTCGTCGAAAATAATTCCGGCGATCCGTTTGTCCTGCTCCGGTTTGAGCGGCCGGCGGCGGGGATCTGGCGGATAGAAGTCGTGGAAAGTTACAACAGTTATCCGGTCGGTTATGATGCCTGGCTGCCAATCCGGCAGTTTGTGCAGGAAGGCACCCGGTTTTCACGTCCGGATCCGGAGGTGATCCTGTGCGCGCCGGCAAATGCGCGGGGGACGATCACGGTTGCCGGATATAATCATCAAAATAGTTCCATCTACCCGGCGTCGAGCCGTGGATATACACGGAAAGGACGGATTCAGCCGGATTTTGCCGCGCCGGCGGTTGATGTGTTCGGGGCGTTTGCCGTCGGTAGTGGGACCCTCCCGCTTTTTGCAAGGCGGAGTGGAACGAGCGTGGCAGCAGCATTTGCCGCAGGCGCGGCAGCGCTTTTGCTGGAATGGGGGATTGTGCAGGGAAACCATTACGGGTTGAATACGGAGGTGGTACGCCAGATGTTGATTCGCGGTACACGACCGGTGGCAGATATCACATATCCAAATCCGTCCTGGGGCTGGGGCGTATTGGATGTGGGACGCGCGTTTGGGGTGCTCCGGGAGGGACGCGTCTAAGCCGGGGACTAAAACCGCGCTGACGAGACATTGTCTTACTTTTTCCTTGCTGAATCGATGCAGTTGCGGTATAATTTCTTTTAGTTATGTGCAGATATAACAAAGACAGAAAATCTGTATTTTAGATAAGAATGGATGGATGCTATGAAGTTAGAAGTGTTATATGAGGATGCATATCTGCTCGCATGCGTGAAACCCTATGGCGTGTTGTCCCAGGGAGATCGTGGAAATGATGAGGATATGATCACCAAAGTCCGGCACTATCTGTATGATCAAAATGATGACGAGAATGCCGGGGAACCATATGTCGCAGCGATTCATCGGCTGGACCGACCCGTAGGGGGTGTGATGGTATTTGCAAAGACACCGGAAGTGGCAGCGAAACTTTCGGATATGCAGCAGGATGGTGAAATCACAAAGTTTTATCAGGCAGTGGTTACCGGAGAACTTCCGGACATGGATGGTGAGATGGTGGACTATCTGGTTCGGGATGGACGCACCAATATGACAACTGTTGCAAAAAAGGGCGACAAAGGTGCCAAACGTGCCGAGCTTTTCTATGATGTGCTTGATGTCATGGATACCGATGATGGCACTTTAAGTTATGTCTTAATCGAACTTGTGACCGGCAGACATCATCAGATCCGGGCGCAGTTTGCGAGCCGGGGGTGCGGCATCTGGGGCGATACGAAATACAACCCGAAATTCGCGAAGACGAAACGCCGCTACAAACAGATCGGGCTTTTCTCCTGCCGGATGGAGTTTACGCATCCCGTGACCGGGGAAGAACTCGTGATCAAGAAAGAACCGGAGGGCGAAGCCTTCGAGGTGCTTGATTTAGACGAATTTGAATAAAGCGGAATATAGAAAGGAAAAGAGAAATGGCAAAGGACAAGAAATTAGTAGAGCATATTACAGCGATGGATGAGGATTTCGCACAGTGGTATACGGACGTCGTCCGCAAAGCAGAACTGTGTGATTACACAAGTGTAAAGGGATGCATGGTAATAAAGCCGGCAGGTTATGCAATCTGGGAGTTGATCCAGAAGAACCTGGATGAGCGTTTCAAAGCAACCGGTGTAGAAAATGTATATCTCCCGTTGTTTATCCCGGAGAGTCTGCTCGAAAAAGAGAAAGATCACGTCGAAGGATTCGCACCGGAAGTTGCATGGGTCACCCATGGCGGACTAAATGAACTGCAGGAGCGCCTGTGTGTCAGACCGACATCCGAGACATTGTTCTGTGATTTCTATTCGAAGGAGATCGAGAGCTACCGTGATCTTCCGAAGGTATATAACCAGTGGTGTTCGGTAGTCCGCTGGGAGAAGGAGACAAGACCGTTCCTTCGTTCGAGAGAGTTCCTGTGGCAGGAAGGCCATACCGCACACGCAACTGCCGAGGAGGCAGAGGCAAGAACCATTCAGATGTTAAATGTCTATGCGGATTTCTGCAAGGATGTACTTGCAATTCCGGTTATCAAGGGACGCAAGACAGATAAGGAGAAATTCGCAGGTGCAGAGGCAACTTATACGATCGAGTCACTGATGCACGACGGTAAGGCGCTGCAGTCCGGTACAAGCCACAACTTCGGCGATGGATTCGCACGGGCATTTGGCATCCAGTATACAGATAAGGACAATCAGCTTCAGTATGTACATCAGACATCCTGGGGTATGACAACGAGAATGATCGGTGCCATCATTATGGTACATGGCGATGACAGCGGACTGGTACTTCCGCCAAAGGTTGCTCCGACACAAATCATGATCGTTCCGATCATGCAGAAGAAAGAGGGCGTGCTCGAGAAGGCAGAAGAGCTTCGCAGCGTGCTCGCATCGAACTTCCGTGTGAAGGTGGATAATTCCGATAAGAGCCCAGGATTCAAGTTTGCAGAGCAGGAAGTAAAAGGTATTCCGCTTCGTGTGGAAGTTGGACCGAAGGATATCGAGGCAGGACAGGCAGTTGTTGTCCGCCGCGATACGAGAGAGAAGACCATCGTGCCATTTGACAAGCTGGCAGAGACTTGTGAGGCACTGCTTGCACAGATGCATGACGACATGTATGCGAAAGCATTGGCACACCGGGATTCCCATACACATGTTGCAACAAACTGGGAGGAATTTACAGATATTCTCGAGCATAAGCAGGGCTTTATCAAGGCAATGTGGTGCGGTGAGGAAGCGTGCGAGACAGCCATCAAGGATGAGACGGGCGCAACAACGAGATGTATTCCGTTTGCACAGGAGAAGCTTGGCGATGTATGTGTACATTGCGGCAAGCCTGCAAAGCATATGGTTTATTTCGGAAAGGCATATTAAGATAAAGAAAGAATTTCCACCCTGCCGGGTTAACCGGTGGGGTTGTTGTTTCCTATAGCAATTACGGGAATGACCAGAAAATGTCATCGCGATTTCCGGGGTGATATGAAATGAGGCGCTACACATGAAGATAGAGATTCCGGCCGGCGCGGAATATATTTTACAACAATTAAATAAACATGGCTATGAAGCGTATATCGTCGGTGGATGTGTGCGTGACAGTCTGCTTGGCAAGACGCCGAACGACTGGGATATCACGACCTCGGCAAAACCGGAAGAAGTGAAACGGATCTTTACGAAAACCATCGATACCGGAATTCAGCATGGAACCGTGACGGTTTTGGTGGATCGCGCGATTTTGGATGATGGAAGCGGCATACCTGCCCGTCACACCGATTATGCGTTTGAAGTGACCACATACCGCGTGGATGGCGAATATAAGGATCACCGGAGACCGGAGACGGTATGCTTCACGGCGAGCCTTGAAGAGGATTTGAAACGACGGGATTTCACGATCAACGCGATGGCATATAACCCGCAGCAGGGTGTGATCGACATCTTTGGCGGGCAGGGAGACCTGAAAGCCGGGATTATCCGCTGCGTTGGATGTGCGTCTGAGCGGTTTGATGAGGATGCACTCCGTATTCTGCGTGCGGTGCGGTTTGCGGCGCAGCTTGATTTTGTGATTGAAGCTAAGACACGGGAAGCGATGCGCAATCAGGCGCGTTTTCTGAAAGATATCAGTGCGGAACGGATTTGCACAGAGCTTACGAAACTGCTTGTCTCGGATCATCCGGAGCGGTTAGAGGAAGCGTATGACCTTGGGCTTACGCATGTATTTCTCCCGGAGTTTGATACGATGATGCAGACACCGCAGAACAACCAATATCATCTGTACGATGTGGGACACCATACCCTGAAAGTGATGCAGGCGGTACCGGCTACGACGGTGCTCCGCTATACCGCGCTGTTTCACGATATTGGGAAACCGAAATGTAAGACGACAGATGTAAATGGCGTGGATCATTTTTATGGACACCCGGAGGCTTCTGCGAAGCTGGCAGAAAGCATTATGCGCCGGCTGAAGATGGATAATGATACGATCGGGCAGGTCCGCAGGCTGGTGCGCAATCATGATTACGGATTGTCCGGCAAGGGACCCGGCATAAAAAGCTTCCGCAAATTCGTCGCACAGCTGGGTGCCGAATATTTCGAAGATTATCTGGCAATCCGGAAGGGTGACATGGCAGGGCAGAGTGACTGCAATCTCGAACAGCGCAAATACGTGATTGCGCATATGCAGGAGATGTACACAGAAATCATGGAGCAGAAACAGTGCCTGAAAATATCGGATCTTGCGGTAGGCGGCAGAGACCTGATCGCGGCCGGAATCAAGCCGGGACCGGAGATGGGACGTATCCTGCATGCGCTGTTTGACCGGGTGCTTGAGGCACCGGAATTAAATACAAGAGATCAACTGCTGACGATTGTGAGAGAATCTTACCTATAAATACCCGGAAACATGAATAAATAGAATGCTGTTACCGGCATGAAACATCCCCTCCCGGCATACAATTAACAAGACAGATGTTGGGAGGGGATTTTTTGTGGCAGAAAAGATGTCGGAAGTGTACGAACTCTATGATGTGACAATCGATCACGTGGGGCGGGGCAGAGGAGCTGCACTGCTTTATACAGACAAAGGTGTGTGGCAGCTGCGGGAAGCGGGGAGTGGCGAAAAACGGCTGCTCGCAGAGTATGAATTCAAGGAGCATATGTATGAAGCGGGTGTGCAGCATATAGACCGGCTTGTGAAAAATAAAGAAGGTGCACTGGTCACCTGCGACCGGTACGGGAATCCGTTTGTCATGCGGATGTATTTTGACGGGCGGGAGATGAATGTGACAAACAGAAACGAAATCCTGCGCGCAGTTGACAATCTGGTGGCACTTCATGCGGCGGGCGCGCAGGTCTGGCGCGCGTTTGACAAGGATATGCAGGTGCGTGAGAAGATGGATGTCCGACGCAGAAACCGGGAATTAAAACGTGTGTATAACTATATAAAAAAACAGAATCCAAAGCGGGAGTTTGAGTCTTTGTTTCTGCGGGCGTTTCCGTATTTCTACGAGCAGGGAATCGCGTGTGGGACTGCGCAGGCCGGGCCTTCCGGTCCGCCTTTGGAACATGCGGGGATGGACGGGAATGTGCATATCGGGTATTGCCATGGCATGTATAATCACCACAGTATCCTGTTTTGCGGCAGCGGGGAGGACCGATGCCTGGCGACCATCAATTTTGACAAATACCACGTCGGAAACCAGCTGCAGGACTTGTATTATTTCACACGGAAGACCGTAGAAAAAAACGGATATTCGTTTTCTCTTTTAAAACAGATCTTAGAACGGTATGGGGATGGCTGTGCACTGTCCGGGGCGGATGTACGTTATATCTATCAGCAGTATTGCTATCCGGAGAAGTTCTATAAGCTGGCAAATCAATATATGAATGGTTCGAAAGCACGTATCTCGCCGAAGATGATCGAAAAGCTGAACCGGATTCTCGACGAAGAAGGCAAAAAACAAGCATTGTTGGCGAAGCTCTATGAGTATCGCATCTAAAAAATTCACTAGAAAAAATAAATATATAATCTTCACATTTGCAAAAGAATCTTGTATAATACAGAAGTTAAGGTGGTTTTATGGATAAAAAAAAGATACTGTGCATGCTTGCGAGCGTGCTGCTTTGTATTTCCATGGCCGGATGCGGACAGATTAAAAATGACGTGAAGGTCTATGAGAATACAGAACAGATCTCGTCGGAACACGAGGAGGCGTCTGTGACAGCAACGATTACGAGTATGGACATGGAAAAAAATCTGATCCATGTTGTGTCAATCGAGGATGGCACAGATTTGGAGCTTCAATATCATGGCGGCGTCAGTGTGTGTAATGCACAGGGGAAAGATATCGGCATTTCTGCGGTTGCGTGCGGAAGTGTGGTTGATATCACGTATTATGCAGATACGATGAAGCTTGTGCGCATTTCTGAGAATGCAAAAGTGAAGACGTACAAGGAAGTAAAAAAGTTCTTGTACCGTCCGGACGACCGTACAGTTTCTTACAATGGGATCAGCCTGAAAGTTTCGGATTATACACAGGCGTTTGATGGTGAGACACCGATTGCGCTTGTGGATGTCAACACCGAAGATGAAGTCACGATTTCCGTGTGGAATGACACGCTGTTGTCGGTAGTTATTACAAAGGGACATGGATATGTCCGGCTGTTGAACCAGGGAACGTATGTCGGTGGTTTTGTGGAGATCGGGAAGGATGTGATCGTTCCGGTGACAGCGGATATGCTGGTGGCTGTCGGGGAAGGCGATTATACACTCCGGATCAGCAAAAATGGATATTCCGGGGAAAAGAAAATCCGTGTGACGCGTGACCGGGAGATGAATGTGGATTTGTCCGATATCGCGATTCCGTCCGGCACCGTGACATTTGCGGTGACGCCGGAAGATGCAGGCGAGACGATAGAGGTGGACGGTCAGGCAGTGGAGAACCGTACCTTTACCGGGCTTTATGGAGACCATACGCTGAAGATCACTGCGGAAGGGTATGACAGTTTCCGGGGAAGCTTCAAGATATCAGAGACGATGAAGACACTCCGCGTGACATTGCAAAAGATTGAGACCGACGATACGACGGAGGAAAGCACGGA
>ERZ1034998.2249-NODE-2249-length-10758-cov-6.484630_pt1 | contig 10758 bp, 6 predicted proteins | sample MGYA00520621_ERZ1034998 | MGnify/ENA primary metagenome ERZ1034998 (study PRJEB33766, sample SAMN09781748) | gut metagenome | biome: gut microbiome | host: Homo sapiens | place: Madagascar | study: EMG produced TPA metagenomics assembly of the PRJNA485056 data...
GCTATGTGCTTTTGCCCCTTCGGGGCGTCCTACTCGTGAGTTTTGACACACTCTCAACAAAGCAAACGGCATTCATGTGCTCGATTGGTGCGCTTCATTGTTGGTGCACTTCATTGTTGGTGCACTTGAGACAAGTGCACCCCCTTGAATTGATGCACTGCTTGTTCGGTCGGTGCACTCCTTGCTCTGGCAAGCGGCAAAGTCGAGCGGAGACAAGTGCGCCCCTTGAAATATCATAGAAAAACAACCAACATATCAGAAATTATTCGTAACTTTGCAGCGTCTATTGTAGAATATAAGCTACTTGATTTTTGCAACACTGAAGCAAGCTGACTCTACAACATGACAAGGCGTGGAATGACAGACTATACTTCAAGAACTAACTACTATCTTCTGTTACACAGGCTACTTTATTATTTATTACTAACTAAAAGTGTTGCAAAACCAAAGACAATGAGTATTCGTTATCTTCTTTCATTGGCGCTGTTCGCTGCTGGGGGGGGGTATCTTCAGCATGGGCACAGACCAGTGACATCACTGCCTCGGCGAATGTAAACAACCCCGAGAGAGTGTACACCATCAGCAACTGCAACGGGCTGACAATGACACCGTACACCTCGCCTACACAAAAGAGCGAGAACGCAGGCAAGTTCGCTTTCTATGCCACAAGCACAGAAGGCCAGTATCTCATCTATAACGTCGACAGCAAGGTGTGGGTCTCTTACGACCAGGCTTACAGCTACAGCAACGGACCGAGCAAGACTAAGCTCATCAGCGACAAGGCGAGCGCTCAGCCGTGGAAGGCTAACAAGACAACCGCGCAGAACGGCTCGGCTGCCTACGAGTTCCAGCCTATCACCTCTACCGGCAAGGCTGACAAGTACATGAACTGGCACGGCGGCGTCGACTTCAACCCGCTCGACAACAAGACCATCACCGTGGGCCTGTGGCAGGACAACGGCAAACAGGACAACGGCAGCGCATGGGTGCTGCAGGAGATGGTGTCGAACACGTACACCATTAGCGGTGCAAGCGTCACAATCAACGGCAAGACATACAACGACGGCGAGACTATCACCGTAAGCGGTTCGCTGCTGCCAAGCGACGTCACCGCTCCAGAAAAGGAGGGCAAGTTCGCCACCGTACAGATCGACCCCGAGACAAAGACCATCACCGTAGCATACTACGACCTGCCCACACTCGAGGACAGCGATCCGTACACCAACGCATGGCTCTATCCTATTCAGCAGGACAAGGTGGGCGACGCGTCTGCATGGCAGGAGAACAACGTATACACATTGGGCAACAACGTGTTCCAGGCAAGCTTCCTCAACACCGAGAAGGCTATCTACTTCCTCGGATCTAAGGCTATGAACCTCGTGGCTGGCACTGAGCCTTTCTACGTGAACTTCGGTTCGGGCGTGAGCGTGGCAGCAAGCCAGATGACTCTCGGAAAGGTAGAGCTGGTAGACCTCGCTGCCGAGCCGAACGCCATCCGCGGCGCCAAGCACTATGCCGGCAAGGCTCTACAGGCTAACTACACATACTCGTACAACGGACAGCAGATCAGCATCGTATGGCGCGCCGTGCTGCGCTCGGGCAGCCACTATCTGCGCACCGAGATGGAACTCACCGGTGTAGACGACGTGGATATGTTCAGCATCATACCGATGTCGTACAAGGTGGACACCAAGGCTGCTGGCAGCAAGCCGAGCGCCATCGGCAACACACGCGGACAGGTGGTTCTGAACGACAAGATATTCGCTGGTCTTGAGACTCCTACTGCTTTCAACACCGTAGAAGACGTGGCTAACACCGACTACTCTGTAATTCAGGGTATGTGGAGCCGCCACACCACTCTGAAGAAGGGCGACACATGGAAGGTGTCTGCCGTTGTGGGCCTCATCGCACAGGACGGCAAGCAGAGCTCGAAGAACATACGCGAGACACAGAAGCGCCGTTCGTTCCTGGCTTACTCTGAGCGCGAGCGTGCTGTGCCTTGGCGTGCTAACCCCTGCTACATCAGCTGGTATGAGCTTAACATCGACCGCAACAACGCTGCTCCTGGCAGAGAGTACACAAACATGACTGCCGACGGCGTGCTCGACGTATTGGCACACTGGAAGAGCAGCCTCTGGGACCGCTACAACGTGGCTCCGAAGAACTTCGTAATCGACGACGGATGGGACAACTACGGCACATGGACATTCCATAGCGGTTTCCCGAGAGAGATGCGCGACATTGCTTCGCAGGCTGCCGACATGGGCGCAAGCGTAGGTGCTTGGCTCGGTCCGGTAGGTGGCTACGGACAGAGCGGCGAATATCGTCGCAACTACTGGAAGAACAACGGTGGCATGCAGCTCTCTAACCCTAAATACTACGACACATTCCTCGCAGCAGCAACAAACCTCGTGAAGAACCAGCACGACGAGAACGGCAAGGGCTCGTTCGGCTTCTTCAAGTTCGACGGCATCTCTGCACAGGGTACAGCCGTAGGTCCCGACCCGGGTGACACCGGCAACGAGAACGCTGAGGGCATCATCCGTATGGAGCAGTACATCCGCGATAACCTCAAGGAGGACATCTTCTTCAACACTACAGAGGCACATGGGCTTCGCCGTTCTGGTACAAGATCACCGACGCTACATGGCGTCAGGACGCCGACTGGAAGAAGATTGGCACCAACCCGAACGACCGCGAGGCATGGATTACATACCGCGACATGCAGGTATATAACATCTACGTTACCGACTCTCCGCTCTGCCCGATCAACACGCTGATGACTCACGGCTTTATCCTCACCGAGCACGGCGACGTGAGCAAGAACATGAACTACGAGAACGCTCTCAACGAGCTGCGCTGCGCATTCGCTTGCGGTAGCGGCATGGTAGAGCTCTACAACGATTACAAGCTCATGGACAACATCAACAACGGCAAGCTGTGGTCTGACCTCGCCGACCTCATCAAGTGGCAGAAGGACAACGCTGACGTGCTGATGGACGCTCACTGGGTAGGCGGCAATCCGTGGAACGGCTACAGCCACGAGATATACGGCTGGGCAGCATGGAACGGCAAGAAGTCGACACTCACCCTGCGCAACGGCGACACAAAGGCGAAGTCTATCACTCTCACTCTGCGTGAGGCTCTGGAGATTCCGGCTAACATCTCTGGCAAGATCGTCCTCACAAAACCGTTCGACGACCAGGCAGCTCTGGAGGGTCTCACCGAGGGCGAGGCTATCGACATCGACCAGCAGCTCACACTCACTCTGCCTGCTAACAGCGTGTTCATGTTCGGCGGCGTAGATGCCGACCCGTCTTCTGCCATCAATGGCGTTGTGAACAACAAGAATGAAAAAAAAACGCTCGCCGACACCACTCTTTACGACCTGAGCGGTCGCAAAGCCACAAGCAAGCACGGCGTGCTCGTAAGTAACAACAAGAAATTCGTAGTACGCTAAGTCTGACACTCGGACAAGCATATAATAAAGACAAAGAGGAGCCTCGGCAAACACCGAGACTCCTCTTTTTTTGTTTTAAACGTACCATCCAGGGGGTGCAGCTGTCTCAGCTGCACCAACAAAGCTGATGGCATTCATGTGTTCGGTTGGTGCACTAATTGCTCGGTTGGTGCACTTCTTGCTCTGGCAAGCGGCAAAGCCGAGCGGAGACAAGTGCCCCCTTGAAGGCACCCAAAATCCGTTTAATCCGATAAATCCGTTGTTGATTCTACGCACCCGAACCATCTGAAATCCGTGGGAAAACATCGCTGCTTGCGTTATATTAACAACGGATTTATCGGATTAAACGGATTCACTTGCTGCGTTGTTATCGGATTAAACGGATGCTAATGTAGGAGTGTACGGCATTCCTGCCGTACCCACGCAGCCACTACCCTCCAGGGGGTGCAGCTGTCTCAGCTGCACCAACAAAGCAGACGGCATTCATGTGTTCGGTTGGTGCACTGCTTGCTTGGTTGGTGCACTTGAGACAAGTGCACCCCCTTAGAGTGCACCCCCTTAAAGGCACCCTAACAATCTGTGTGCATCTGTGAAATCCGTGGGAGTATATCGCAGCAGAAGACAGCGTGGGTACGACAGGGGATGCCGCACCCTATACAATCGGCAGCGAGATGCCCTGTATCTTCTGATAGATATCGAGCGCGAAGATGTCGGTCATGCCCGAGATGAAGTCGATGACAGCCATGACACGCGTCTCGAAATCGTCGCTGTTGATGTCGTACTGACTGCTGAAGCGCTTGCGCAACTGCTCCGAGTGGAACTTGCCGGGCTCGGTGGCAGCCTCGATGAGCGTGTCCATCAGCGTCTCCATAATCTTATAACCCGACAACTCCACGTCGAGCACCGGCTTAGAGTTGTAGATGCGCTGCACGCTCACCTCTATGCAATGGCGGTAGGCGGCGCTCACGAGCGGAGATACATGGTCGATGAGCGAGCCCTGCAGCGCGCCTTCAAGAATCTCATGTTCGTGCTGCACGAACGCCTTCGCACACTCGCTCTCGAGCAGTCCGATGGCGCAGGCACGCATATACACAATCTTCTCGTTATTGTCGGTGATGCCCTCCTCGTCTATGCGGTTGAGGATATGGCGGCGCGCGTCGTCGCCGAAGAAGCCCAGCAGCAGACCGCTTGCCTCGTCGTAGGAGAGGATGCGCAGCTTGTGAGCGTCCTCGATGTCCATTATCTCGTAGCAGATGTCGTCGGCAGCCTCAACAAGATACACCAGCGGATGGCGCGCATAGCGCAGCGGTTCGCCCTCAGCCGAGAGGCGCAGCATACCGAGGTCGTCGGCGATGCGCTGAAACGCCTCCTGCTCGAAGCAGAAGAAGCCGAACTTGCCCTTCTTGCCGGCGCACTCGCTCGAGTAAGGATACTTCACGATGGAAGCCAACGTAGAGTAAGTCATCACGAAGCCGCCGTCGCGGCGTCCGTGGAAGCGGTGCGTGAGCAGTCGGAAGGCGTTGGCGTTACCCTCGAAGTGCGTGAGGTCCTCCCACATCTGCGCCGACACACGCTCCTTCAGCGCCAGTCCGCGACCCTCGCGGAAGAACGCCTGTATAGCCTTCTCGCCGGAGTGACCGAACGGCGGATTGCCCATGTCGTGCGCCAGACACGCCGTGCTCACGATGGTGCCCAGTTCCTCGAAGAGCGTACCAGAGAGTTCGGGACGAACACGCTTCAAGGCTCGCGCCACGTCGTTGCCAAGCGACATGCCCACGCTCGCCACTTCGAGCGAGTGAGTCAGTCGGTTGTGCACGAAGATGCTGCCCGGCAGCGGGAACACCTGTGTCTTGTTCTGCATGCGGCGGAAGGGCGCCGAGAAGATAAGGCGGTCGTAGTCGCGCTTGAACTCCGAGCGGTCGTCGTGGCGCTCAGGGTGGCGCAGTTCCTGTCCGAGACGCTTGTTAGATATGAGTTGTTGCCAGTTCATTGCCATAGTGGTTTTGTTTTATCGTTTATAGCACAAAATTAAAACTATTATTCCGAATAGACAAGAAGAATGCGCAGTCGGCGTCGCCATTTCCAGTTTTTTAATACTCCAAAACGGCGTTATCTCGTTATAATTAAGTACTTTTGCAGTTTGAAACATTACGTCATAAACTAAAATAGAAACACATAATGGTAAAGATAAAGATAGTGAACCGCGGAACGCAGCAGCTTCCGGCGTACGCCACACCGCAGAGCGCAGGCATGGATCTGCGTGCCAACATCACCGAGCCCATCACCCTGCAGCCTATGGAGCGCCGCATCATCCCCACCGGACTGCACATTGCGCTGCCCGAGGGCTACGAGGCGCAGGTGCGTCCCCGTTCGGGCTTGGCCTTCAAGCACGGCATCACCGTGCTCAACTCGCCCGGCACCATCGACGCCGACTATCGTGGCGAGCTGGGCGTGCTGCTCATCAACCTCTCTACCGAGCCGTTCGTGATTGAAGCCGGCGAGCGCATCGCACAGATGGTAATCGCACGCCACGAGCAGGGCGAGTTCTGCCTCGTAGAGGAACTCGACGAGACCGAGCGCGGCGAGGGCGGATACGGACATACCGGAGTGAAGTAAGCAGCCTCCTACGGTTAGCCTCCATCGGCAACTCACTTCCAAACAATTAAAGAAGAAGAAAAATGAAGAAAATCATACTCTTTGCGATAGCTGTGGCAGCCATCGCCCCTCTCTTCGCAATAGGCGGAGCGCGCACGGGAGCAGCAGTAGACCAGAAGTGCGACACGATGAGCATCTCAGCCGACTCGCTGCTGAAGGAGACGCCACTCTTCGACCGACTCTATCTCGACGCCGTGTGCCGACAGATAGACAGCGACTCCACAGCCTTCGACCTGCTCGAGCAATGCCGCAAGATGCGGCCCGACGCCGCCGAGGTCTACTACTCGCAGGCTATAGCATACGCCAAACGCGGCAACGACTCGCTCTCCATCGAGTATATGCGCCGAGCTGCCGAGCTACAGCCCGACAACGACAACTATCTGGAGAACGTAGCCGAGACATACATACACCAACGTGAGTACGACCGCGCCATCGAAGCCTACGAACAGCTCTACACCCACCACCGCGACCGCAGCGACGTGCTCGAGATTCTGGTTCGCCTTTACGATGCGAAGAAAGACTATGCGAAGATGCTCTCCACCGTAGACCGCATGGAGCAGGCAGACGGACCGAGCGAGGACATCTCGTTCATGCGCATGGGCATCTACGAGCAGCAGGGCGACAAGAAGAACGCCTACCGCATACTGAAAGCGCTCACCGACGACCATCCCAACGAACCGTCGTACAAGGTGATGCTCGGCAACTGGCTCATGCAGCACGACCGCAAGAGCGAGGCGTTCAAGTGGTTCGAGAGTGCGCTCGAGGACGACAAGCAGAACGAGTTCGCACTGAACTCGCTCTACGACTACTACCGCAACACGGGCGACGACGCAAAGGCACGACAGTTGCGCGACGACATACTGTTCAGCAAGCAGACCGACATAAAGACGAAGCTGTCTATGCTGCAGCAGGCGATACGCGAGAACGAGCAGGAGCAGGGCGGCGACTCGACCATCGTGCTCGACATCTTCGACCGCGTGATGCGCACAGCGCCGCACAACGCCGACCTGTCTAACCTCAAGGCTGTGTACATGCGTCTGAAGAAGATGCCGCAGGACAGCATCAACGCCGCATACGCCCACACGCTCTCCTTCGAGCCCGACAACCTGTCGGCACGACTCACGCTGACGCAGAACTTGTGGGAGGAGAAGAAGTGGAACGAGGTGGTAGACCTCTGCGACAAAGGCATACAATATACGCCCGAGGAGCTTATGTTCTACTACTTTATGGGACTCGCCTACGTGCAGCAGGACAAGGACGCCGAGGCTTACGACGCTTTCAAACGCGGACTCAGCGCCGTCGACCTCAGCAACGCCGACGAGACACAGCGCACTATGGCGTCCGACATGTACGGACTCATCGGCGACATCAGCTACAGCAACGGCAAGTACGACGAGGCGTTCGGCGCATACGAGGAGGCACTGAAGATGAAGGCTGACAACGTGCAGGTGCTCAACAACTACGCCTACTATCTCTCGATGCAGAACACACGCCTCGACAGTGCGGCAGAGATGAGTCTGAAGACGCTGAAGGAGGAGCCTACGAACGCCACATTCCTCGACACCTACGCCTGGATCCTGTTCCTGCAGAAGCGCTACGACGAGGCGAAGGCGTACATCGACCTCACTCTCGCCAACGACAAGGACCCGAGCAACGTGCTCTGGGAACACGCCGGCGACATCTATCTGATGACGGGCGACAAGCAGAAAGCCGTAGAATACTGGCAGAAGGCGATTGAGAGCGGAGGCGACAAGACTCAGCTCGAACGCAAGATAAAGACACGCAAGCTGAAGTAGCGCAACGACGCTGCCGCGGCATGCAACCACCCGAATAAAACAGAAAAGTCCACGAAACGAAACTGAAAACAATAATAAGATGAAGAAGATATTAAGATACGCCCCGATAGCCATGGCTATGCTGCTCATGGCTTCATGTGCGAGCAAGAAGACCATCACCGACGGCACAAAACTGCCCTCGCTGCCACACGCACAGACCGAGAAGTCGGCTGAGAAGCAGTCGTTGCAGTTCGTGCAGCGCATTGCCGACAACAACGCCACCACAGCGAACATACTCGCCAGTGGCGACTTCACGCTGAGGACGGGCAGCAAGGAGATTACGGTGCCCGCCAAGCTCAGCATGCGCAAGGACGAGTGCATACGCATCCAGCTGCTCATGCCTATCCTGCGCAGCGAACTCGCCCGCATCGAGTTCACGCCCGACTATGTGCTGCTCATCGACCGCTACCATAAGGAGTACATAAAGGCTTCATATTCGGAGGTGAGCTTCCTCGCCAACAACGGCATCTCGTTCTACAGCCTGCAGTCGCTGTTCTGGAACCAGCTCACGGCGCCCGGCGCCAAGCACCTGTCTGCCGCCGACCTGAAGAAGTTCGCAGCAGACATAACTGCCACAGGTTCGCGTGTGCCTGTGTCGCTCTCAAGCGGCAACATGACATTCAAGTGGAGCGTAGACGCAGCCACGGCGCTCATCAAGAACGCCGACATCTCGTATCGCAGCGCTGCGCACGGCACATCGTCGCTCGCCTGGAGCTACGACGACTTCAAAACCGTAGGCGCAAAGAAGTTCCCGATGACGCAGCAGTTCGGCTTCAACACCAACTACGGCGGCAAGAACCATGCAGCGCAGGTGACGCTGCAGATGTCTGCACCGAAGACCAGCGCCGACTGGGACGCCAAGACCGAGGTGTCGTCGAAGTATCGCAAGGTGGAGGTAGACGAACTGCTCCGCAAGATAACATCGCTGCAGTAAAAAACGCAGCGCAATTGATGCAATAAACACGTCGCAAGAATGAAGAAGTTAATAAACATAATGCTCGCCGCCCTGATAGCTCTCGCCCTACCCTGCACGGCGAACGGCGTCAACGCCGAGCAACAGCAGCGCAAGACAACCGCCGCAAAGAAGACAACCACTCAGCGCAAGAAGACAACGACGGCAAGAAAGCCCACCACCGCTGCAAAAAAGAAAACAACGCAGCGCAAGAAAACCGCTACAAAGAAGAGAAGCACAAAGCAGAACAACGCAAAGTATTCTACAGCCGAGATTCGCGGACTGCAGAGCAAGCGCTCGGGCATTCAGAAAGAGATAAGGAAACAGGAGGCGGCTCTGCGCGCCAACAAAGCCGACGTAAAGAAGCGCCTTAACGACCTGCTCATCCTCAACAGCGAGATAGACCGCCACAAGCAGAACATCGATGGTATACAGCGCGACATAACACACCTTGACGGCAACATCGGACTGCTCAACGCCCAGCTCGCTACACTGCAGCAGCAGTTGAAGGAGCGTAAGGCGAAGTACGTGAAGTCGATGCGCTACATCTCAAGACAGCACACCATGCAGGACCGCCTGATGTTCATCTTCTCGGCGAAGAGTCTCACCGAGATGTACCGCCGTCTGCGCTTCGTGCGCGAATACTCGTCGTGGCAGAAGGCTCAGGGCGAGATGGTGAAGTCGAAGCAGCTGCAGGTAAACGAGAAGCATAAGCAGCTGCAGCAGGTGCGCGGACAGAAGAACGTGATGCTCAACAAGGGCAGACAGGAGCACCGCGCACTCGAAAGCAAGCAGAGCGAACAGCAGACTATGGTCAACTCGCTGCAGAAGCAGCAGAAGACCATACAGAGCGTAATAGCGAAGCAGCGTAAGGACGCCAGCGCCCTCAATGCGCAGATCGACCGACTCGTCGCTATAGAAGTGGAGAAGGCGCGCAAGCGTGCCGAGGAGGAGGCACGTCGCAAGGCTGCCGAAGCCGCCGCTGCGAAGAAGCGCCGTGCGGAGGAGTTGGCTCGCAAGCGTGCCGAGGCAGAAAGAGCACGCGCCGAGAACGAACGCCGACTGCGCGAAGCTCGCGAGGCAGAGGAACGCGCCAAGCAGCGTGCTCGCGAAGCCACAGCACAGCAGAAGGCACGCGCCGAGCAGCAGGCTCGCGAGGCAGAGGCTCAGCGCGAGGCTATAGAACGCAAGGCAAAGGCAGACGAGCGCCGCTCTACGAAAGAACTTGCCGAAGCTAAGCGCGAAGTGGAACAGACCTACACCGTGTCATCGGTAGACCGAATGATGTCGGGCGGCTTCGAGGCAAACCGCGGACGTCTGCCCATGCCTGTATCGGGCGGCTACCGCATCGTGTCGCACTACGGACAGAACACCATCGAGGGTCTGCGCGGCGTGACGCTCGACAACAAGGGCATCAACATCAAGGGACAGCCAGGCTGCCAGGCACGCGCCGTGTACGACGGCATAGTAAGTGCGGTATACGGCATCGGCGGACAGTGGCTCGTGATGGTACGCCACGGCGTTTACATCTCGGTCTACTGCAACCTCACGTCGGTAGGCGTGCATAAAGACCAGAAGGTATCGACCGGACAGGCGCTCGGAGCAGTCGGAGGCGAAGGCATACTGCAGTTCCAGCTGCACAAGAACAGCACCCGACTCAACCCGGAGCCGTGGCTTAGACGATAAAACGCCCGAAACAGGGTAGAAAACTCAGTAAATATTTGCAAACGTTGCGAAAAATTAGTAATTTTGCATCGTTCAGTGGAATGAGGGGCTCCGAGAGAGCTCCTCATTTTTATTTATAAATGCAATATATGATAAACAAAGACACCGTAAGAAGTATCGTAGAAGAGTGG
>ERZ1034998.2253-NODE-2253-length-10737-cov-6.102228_pt1 | contig 10737 bp, 12 predicted proteins | sample MGYA00520621_ERZ1034998 | MGnify/ENA primary metagenome ERZ1034998 (study PRJEB33766, sample SAMN09781748) | gut metagenome | biome: gut microbiome | host: Homo sapiens | place: Madagascar | study: EMG produced TPA metagenomics assembly of the PRJNA485056 data...
TCACGCCCTCAGCGGTCAGGTTCTGGGTGTCGCGGCCCACGATGCGGCTCACGGCCTTGCGGGCGGCGGGCAGATCTCCCGCCACAAGTTCCTTGTGCACGATCGTACTCTCCTGCGCCAGACCCTTTGCGGCCAGCGCCTGCCCGCACCAGAACATCTGCACGGCCAGCCCCAGCCAGGGGGAGATTTTCGCCGCGCCCAGGCAGACCAGGCTTGTAAGCGCAAAGGTGCCCACCGGCAGGCAGAACGCCACGATGCCGCCGCCCAGCAGCTCGCCTTTGGGGGTCCGGGGCAGGCGGGAGCGCAGGAACCTTTCCAGCCGGGCGATGCATTTGCCCATGAGCACCACCGGGTGGGGCAGCCACGCAGGGTCCCCAAACAGGGTGTCCAGCACAAAGCCGCCCAGAACAGCCAGCTCGATCATGCGCGGGCCTCCTTCGTGTACTGCACGGTCTGGATGAGGGACAGCACCCGCTTTTCGGCCCAGTCCTTCGTGTCCAGCACAAAGCCGCCCGCGTTGGGAGCACACCATTCGTAGTAGTCCTTGTGGGGCAGGGCATAGCGCTCCATCGCCGCCATCTGGGTGCCGCCATGGGCCAGGATGACCAGCATCTCTTCGCCGTCAGCCAAGGCCTGATCCACCAGCGCGGAGAAGGCGCGGCAGATGCGCTCGCTGAACAGCGCTTTCGTCTCGCCGTCCGGGCAGGGGCTTTCGCAGTTGGCGGCCACCCAGGCCAGATAGTCCGGGTCGTGCTCCATCTCGATGTAATTGCGGCCCTCAAAACTGCCGAAGCACATCTCCTGCAGATCGGTCACCGGCACGAGGTTTGCTTCCGGGAACAGTACTTCCGCGGTCTGCCGGGTGCGGCACAGCGGTGTGATGTATACGGTTTGGGGGTCGATGTCCGCCCGGCACAGCATGGCCCGGCCTGCGGCGGAAAGCGGGATGTCCCGCTGGCCCTGGTAGCGCTTTTCGGCGTTGTATTCGGTCAGGCCGTGGCGCAGAAGATAAATCAGCATTTCGGCAGTTCTCCTTTCAATACGGTGGGGATGCCGCAGAACATCTGCACGACGCACGCGGCCCGCGCCGCCAGCAGACAGGCCAGCCGCCCGGCGGCTTCCCGGCTTGCCCGCTCCTGCGGGTCCATGGGCACCACGCCGCCGCCCACCTCGGTGGCAAGCACCACATCGTAAGCGGACAATTCGTCCGCAAGAGTTTCCAAATTTTTGGCCCCGGCGGCAAGGTCCTGCACATCGCAGATGCGCCGCCCTGGAAAGTTCTGCGCAAAGGTGCGCTTGCCGCTGTAGAGCGGCCCGGTGATGAAGATCATAACAGCCCTCCCCACTGGCAGGCACACAGCGCCGCCAGCATCCAGATCTCGGCTTTCTGCAAAAACCATCCGGCCAGGTCGCCGGTGGTGCCGCCGAACTGCTTTTTGGCCACCTGATGATACCGCGCCAGCACCACCAGCGCGGCCAGCACCAGTGCCCCGCCGCCCAGCGCCGTCAGAGCGATGCCCAGCGCCGCCGCCAGCACCGCGAGTACGCGGCGCACAGTGTGGCGGTCTGCCGCGGTGGCAAAGGTGTGGGCCAGGCCGGTGTTTTTCGCCATGGGAAACGCCGCCACGGCATAGCCGGAGAGCGCCCGTTCCAGCACCAGCGCCAACGTCCAGAGCAGCCCCACCCGAGGCGTGAACTGCACACAGCCGCACAGTGCGAAATAGGCCAGGAAATAACTGCACAGCCGGATGACTGCAAAGGCCCCGCAGTGGGGGTCCTTTAAGATTTCCAGCTTTTTGGCGCGGTCGCCGTAGCTGGAAAGGGCGTCGCAGGTGTCGGCGTAGCCGTCCAGATGGATGCCGCCGGTGACCCACACGGGCACCAGACAGAAGCCCGCCGTCCGCACGATGCCCGGCAGGGGCAGTGCCCCGCACAGGCACCACAAGGCCCCGATGACCACCCCGATGAGCGGGAAGGCGCATAAGGCGTACCGCATATTCTTTTCGTTCCAGTCAAACTGCGGCACCGGCACCGCTGAGAACATGGCAAAGGCCACCGCAATGGTCTGCAAAAGGATCATGGTTCCACTCCTTTATAGTACACGGGGATGCCGCACACCACCCGCACCAGGTTGTCGGCCCGGGCGGCGAGGGCGTTGTTCACCTGGGCCAGAGCCAACAGATAGCGGTCGGTGTCGCCCGCGTAGTCGGCCCCGCCGCTGAAGACTTCGTTGGACACGACGATGAGGTTCTTGCACTGGGCAGCGAGAACATCTAGTCCGCGCAAAATGACTCCGGCGGCATCCGCTCCGGCCCCGGCAGGGTCATACAGTTCGTTGGCGGTCAGGTTGCCCAGGTCTTCCAGCAGGACGGTGCCCCGGTCAGGCAGGCGCACCGCGTCCAGATGCAGGGGACACTCTACCGTTTCAAATTGCTTGGCGGCACGCATCCGGCGGTGCTTCTCCACCCGGGCGGCGCACTCGGCATCCCATACCTGCATGGTGGCCAGATAATAACGCGGAAGCGCAGTTTTTAACACAAGGCTTTCTGCATATTCGCTTTTGCCGCTGGCCGCGCCGCCGATCACCAGCGTCAGCATTGCGGGGTGTACGGCGTGATGCCGCCCTTCGCGAAGGAATAGCAGTTCTGATAGACGGACAGCGCCATATCCCACAGCGGCAGGCTGGCCACTGCCCCGGTGCCCTCACCCAGGTGCAGATTCGCTGTGAGGAGCGGGGCCTTGCCCAGGGCGTCCAGCACCAGCCGGGCGGCAGGCTCGGAGGAACAGTGGCTGGCAAAGACAGCTTTGGCGGCGGCGGGGCACAGCCGCACCGCACACAGCGCGGCCACCCCGCTGATGAAGCCGTCCATGAGAACGGGAACGCTCTCCAGTGCACCGCCCAGAAAAACGCCGCACAGACCCGCGATGTCGAACCCGCCCAGCTTGGACAGCACGTCCAGCGGGTCAGCGGCATCCGGTGCGTTGACCGCAATGCCGGTCTGAATGGCCTGGATCTTGCGTGCAAGACCGGCGTCCGAAAGGCCCGCGCCGCGCCCGGTCATGACCTCCACGGGCTGGCCCAGCAGCACTGCCGCCACCGCGCTGGACGTGGTGGTGTTGCCGATGCCCATTTCGCCGGTGGCCAGCAGGCGGATGCCCAGGCGCTTCTGCTCCTGCACCAGCCGGATGCCGTGGGCAATGGCCTCCACGGCCTGGGCGCGGGACATGGCAGGCCCCTGGGTGAAGTCGGCGGTGCCGGACGCCACACGGCAGTCCTGCACGCCGGGCACCGGGGCACCGGCCATGCCCATGTCCACGGGCACCACCTCGCAGTGGGCCGTGCGGGCCATCTGGCACACGCTGGTGCGCCGGGCGGCAAGGTTTTCGGACACGGCCCGGGTCACGCTCTGGTCGGTCTGGCTCACGCCCTGGGCCACCACGCCGTTGTCGGCGCAGAGCACCAGCACGGCCCGGCGGGAAACATCCAGCGCGGCACTGCCGGTGAGGGCGGCGGCATCTTCCAGCAGAGTCTCCAGTGCGCCCAGCCCGCCCAGGGGTTTGGCCAGGCTGGCCCAGTGGGCGTGTGCAGCGGCGCGGGCGGCTTCGTCCGCAGGAGAGACGGTGTGCAATACGGCAAGCAATTCGGATTCAGTCATTTGTTGGTCCTTTTCGTTTGAAGATAGCATTCGGCGGCGCTGACAAAGCGGCGGGGCAGGGGCGTGCCTGCCCAGTAAAGGTGCGGGAAACCGGCGTATAGGCTTGCGCTTGCAAAGCCGCATTTCCACTGTGTGGTTTCGTTTTTGGACACCGAAAAGGCGGTGCCGTTGTCGGTGGAATCCCAGTGGTGGAATTCATGGATGGGCAGATGTTCTCCCGCGTGGAACAGCATGCTGTTGGATGGAGCGGTCAGTTCCGCATAGCCGAAACGAACCAGCCGCCCGACTTTGACGCCGCTGCCCGGCAGAACGCCGGCCATGGGCCAGACGGCCCCGTCGGCGTCTTCCAGTGTCTGCCCCAGGTACAAGAAGCCGCCGCACTCTGCCGCTGTGGGCAGACCGCTTTCCACAGTCTGCCGGATGACGGCAAGCATGGCGGCGTTTTCACTCAGCTGTCGGGCGTGCAGTTCCGGATAGCCGCCCGGCAGGTACAGCCCGCCGATGCCCTCGGGCAGGGCGGTGTCCCGCAGGGGGCTGAAGAAACAAAGCTCGGCCCCGGCGGCACGCAGGGCGTCCAGCGTCTCGGCGTAGGTGAAGCAGAACGCTTCGTCCCGCGCTACGGCGATTCGGGGAGCACCGGCTTTCCCCTGAGGAAAAGCGATCCTCTCGGGGGAAGGCTTGTCGGTCAGTGCTTCCAGCTTTCCCCAGTCCAGGACCAGGGCATCGGCCAGCTTGGAAAGTTTGGCTTGCAGGTCGTGGACCTCGTCGGCGGTCTGCAAGCCCAGGTGGCGGCTCCCGATGACCGCTTCCGGCAGGTGGGGCAGATAACCCAGCACCGGCAGGCCGGTCTCGGTTTCCAGCAGAGGCTTGAGCATCTTGTACAGCTTTTCGGAGCAATCGTTGAGCAGAACGCCGGAAATATGGCTGTTGGCACGGAAATTTTTCAGGCCCAGAAGCTCCGCCGCCAGTGTCACACTGGCTCCTTTGGGCTGGACCACCAGCAGCACCGGAAGGTCCAGCGTATCCGCCAGCTCCCACGCGCTGGCCCGGGTGGTCAGGCCCTGCCCGTCGTAAAAGCCCATGGCTCCTTCGCACACGGCGGCACCATGCCCGGCAGAATAGTGCGCGTACAACGCCTGCACGGTGGGCTTGTCCGAAAGGTACAGGTCCAGATTGTGGCTGTCGATGTGGAGCGCCGCGCGGTGGAACATGGGATCGATGTAGTCCGGTCCGCTTTTAAAGGAGCAAGGGGCGGCTCCGCGCCGCTGCAATGCCGCCAGCAGGGCACAGGTGACGGTGGTTTTGCCACTGCCGGAACGGGGCGCGGCCACGAGAAACTGCATCATGGGCGTTCCCCCGTGATCAGAAAGGTGGGGTTGTTGGCCATGAGCAGGTGCAGCCTGCCCGCCGGTTTTGTGCGGCTGACCGCAATCTGGGTCACCTGGGCGGAAAAGCCGTGGGCGGTCAGCGCGGCCACGGCAGCGCTCAGGGTCTCCAGCGCAATGGCGGAAATGCAGAGGCGGGCGTTCGGATTTTTGGACAGCACCGCGTCCACAATGGATTCCATGCCGCCCCTGGTTCCGCCGATGAACACGGCATCCGGGGCGGGCAGGTCCTCCAAAGCCTGGGGCGCTTTGCCCTCCACCAGGGACAAATTCCAGGCGGCGAATTTGTCCCGGTTTTGCCGGATGAGCTGGCCGGCTTCCGGGACGCATTCCACCGCGTAAACATGGCCCTGCGGGGCGGCAAGGGCAAGCTCTACGCTCACACTGCCGGTACCGGCCCCCACGTCCCACAAGACATCGGTGGGGCGCACGGCCAGCTTGGCCAGCGCGGTGGCCCGCACCTCTTGCTTGGTCATGGGCACCTCACCCCGGAGAAATATTTCATCCGGGAAGCCGGGCGTGCGGCGCACCGGGCGCGGGACGTGCTCCACCAGCAGGACGCTGAGGGGCGCAAAGCTCTGCCCGGCCAGCTCCTGCGCGGTGCCAAAGCGGACGCGCTCTTCCGGGGTGCCGAGGTTTTCGCCCACCAGAGCGTGGGCCTCGCCCAGCCCGGCGGCAGTCAGGGTCTGGCAGAGGGAAGCGGGGGTCTCAGCGCCGCCGGTGAGGAAAAAGACGCTTTCGTGCTCCATGCACTGTGCCACCGGGTCGCAGGCACAGCCGTGGGCGGAAACAAGGGTCCAGTCCTGCCAGGGGCGCCCGATGGCGGCGGAAAGCAACTGCACGCTGGACAGACCGGGCAGCACCCGGCTGTCGATGCCAAAGGCCCGCAGCATGGGCAAAAGCTTCGATGCTCCGGAATAAAATCCGGTGTCACCGCTGTAGACCAGCGCGATGGATTCCTCCGGGTGTGCGGCCAGACAGGCCAGGATTTCTTCCGGTTTGTACATGGCCTGCCGCTGGGTGGTGCAGCCCTCGGGCAGGTGTTCCAGCAGGCGTTTGGCCCCGAGGATGCGGTCTGCACGCTGCAAGGCTGCAAGGCCCTGGGCGGTCAGACTGCCGGGCAGACCGGACCCCATACCGACCAATGTGATCATGCGTCCAGCACCTCCTTGCAGCGGGTCAGAATCTGCTCCGTCGTTTCGCCGGTCTCGGCCGGGCGGCGGATGACGATGAGCTGTGTGCCGGTGTCGGCGGCGGCCTGTGCTTTTTCTGCAAAGCCGCCTGCCGCGCCGCCGTCCTTGGTCACGAGAAAGCGGATGGAGCATTGTTCCAGCAGGGCCTTGTTCAGCGCGTAGGAGAACGGCCCCTGCAGAGCGAGGATGTTCTTGTGGGGGATGTGCACGGCCTCGCAGGCGGAAATGCCGTCCAAAGTGGGCAGAACCCGCGGAAACAGACGTTCCGGTGCGATTTTTGCAAACTGCGGCAGCTCTTTTGCTCCAGTGGCCAGCAGGACGTTGCCCTGGGTCCCAGACAGAAACTCTGCCGCGTGCGCCGCTGAAGCAAACACCATGCTTCCGGCGGGCAGCGGGCTTTGGGGGCGCAGGAGCCGGTGGTACTCGACCCCGGTCTCCCGGCAGGCCGCGCGGATGTTCTTGGTGGCATCCACTGCATAGGGGTGGGTGGCATCCACGCACAATGCCGCGCCGCGCAGAAGTCCGATCATTTCTTCCGGAGTAAGCCGCCCGCAGTGGACCGTGATGCCGGAAAATTCGCCCTGCTCCTCGGCTCCCAGCGGGGTGGCCACGCTGACCAGCACGTCAGCTCCCAGCGCGGCCAGCTGCCGGGAAAAAACGCGGCCCTCGGTGGTGCCGCTGAAAACCACAGCCCTCATGCGTGGTACCCCCGGGGCGTCACCATGCGGCCCCGCAGGGCCTTGGTGTTCGCGTTGCCGATGTAGACCGTGGTAAACATATCCACCGGTGTGGTCTCCAATTCGGCGAGGGTCAGCACGCGGGAGGTTTGGCCTTCCCGGCCGATGTTGCGCACCAGACCGCAGACGGTCTCCGGTGCCTTGCCGTGTTCCCGCAGGATGCGCACGGCTTTGGCCAGGTAGTCGGGGCGGCCCTTGGAGGACGGATTGTACAGAGCAACGCAGAAATCTCCCAGCGCGGCAGCAGCAAGGCGCTTCTCGATGACCGCCCACGGGGTGAGCCGGTCGGACAGGGAGATGACGCAGAAGTCGTGGGCCAGCGGAGCACCCAGCACGGCTCCGCCGCTGAGGGCGGCTGTCAGGCCGGGCACGATCTCCACCGCCACGTCCGGATACTCTTCCGCCAGCTCCAGCAGCGGGCTGGCCATGCCGTATACCCCGGCGTCGCCGGAACAGACCATGGCGACTTTTTTGCCGCTTTGGGCTTTTTCCAAGGCCCAGCGGCAGCGGTCGATCTCCCGGGTCATGCCGGTGGCGTAGTATTCCTCGCAGGGGAAATACGGCTCGATGAGGTCCAGGTAGAGCTGGTAGCCGCAGATGGCGTCCACGTTTTCCAGCACGTTGGAGGCTTCCTGGGTCATATAATAGGTGTCGCCGGGGCCGAGGCCCACCACATACACGATGTTTTCCTCTTCCATCATCATAAGGTCACGTTCCAGTTCGTCCATGTTGTTACCTCCAGGTTGGCTCAAAGGGCTGCAGCGCCAGCGCAAAGGTCACGCCGCCGCCGGCCTGTTTCGGGATGCGGAGAAAGCCGCCGGATGCCAGCACCGCCGCCCGCTCGCACACGTTGTCCACCCCGGTGACGCTCTGCACAAAGGAGGAGGGCGTGAACTGTCCGGGCGCGGCCCGCAGTTGTTCGGCAGAATAAAAGGTGATGTTCCACCGATGGGTTTGGCAGAATTCCAGCAGGCCCGGCTCGTTTTGTTTCAGGTCGATGCTGGCAGCGGTGGTAATGCAGGCGGGGCAGAGGGTGTGCGCGGCGCAGAACGCGGCAAAGGCTTCTTCCAGCTGTTCCGCCGAGGTGCCGCGCCGACAGCCGATGCCCAGCACCCCAATGCGGGGAATCAGGTGCAGAGCACTGCCGCCCGGGTGCAGGGTCAGGGCAAGATCCGGCGTTTCGGAGAAGGTGACGCCCCGGGGCGGGGTGCCGCCGATGGGGAAATTCGACCAGTATCTCACCGGCTCCCCGGCCAGCAGTTTGCTGCTGACAAGCTTGATGCGCTCCGGTTCCAGCACGATGCAGTTTTGATGCCTGGCCCACTCATCCACTGCAAAGATGCCGTGGGCATCGGTGGCCGTTGTGATGACCGGTGCGGCCCCGCAGACTGCTGCCAGCGCCCGGGCCAGGTCGTTGGCCCCGCCCAGGTGGCCCGACAGGATGGGCACCGCAAAGTGGCCGCATTCGTCCAGCACTACCACGGCGGGGTCCGTGGCTTTGCTTTGGCAGTGGGGCGCGATGGCCCGCACCGCGATGCCCACGGCCCCCACAAAAATCAGCGCGTCACTTTGTGCAAACTGCACAGCGGTCCAATCCGTCAAGGAGACGTCTTTTCCACAGCGGGTCACACTGCCGGGCAGGGCCTGGGCCAGCCGCCGGGCCAGCGCAAGGCCGGTGTCCGTAAAGGCCAGATAGGCCCGGGTCATTGGTCGGACCCCTTGCGGAACTCAGTGGTGAAGCCAGGGTCGTAGAGCTTGCTGCGCGCGTACCGGGTGCCCAGGAAGCCGCCCACCACGATGAGGGCCGTTTTGGTGATGCCGGCATCGTGCACGCTCTGGGCCAGAGAACCAACGGTGCAGCGCACTGTTTTCTGCTCCGGCCAAGTGGCTTTGTACACCACGGCGGCAGGGGTCTCCGGGGTGTAAGCCCCGCCCTGCAGGAGGGCGTCCTGCACCTTGTCCACCAGACCGATGGACAGGAAGATGACCATGGTGGCCCCGTGGGCGGCCAGGTTTGCCAGCTTTTCCCGCTCAGGCACCGGGGTGCGGCCCTCCATGCGCGTGATGATGACGGTCTGGCTCACGGTGGGCAGGGTGTACTCGGCGTTCAGCGCGGCGGCGGCCCCGCAGAAGCTGGACACGCCCGGGGTGTCATCGTAGGGGATGCCGTCTGCGTCCAGGGCGTCCATCTGCTCCCGGATGGCCCCGTACAGGCAGGGGTCGCCGGTGTGGAGCCGGACGGTGGTCTTTCCGGCGGCTTCCATCCGGCGCATCACGTCCAGCACCTGCTCCAGGGTCATCTCAGCGCTGTTGTAGATGGTGCAGTCGGCTTTGGCCAGCCCCAGCAGGGCCGGGTTGACCAGACTGCCTGCATAAATGATGCAGTCGGCGGTTTGCAGCAGGGCCGCGCCCCGCTGGGTGATCAGGTCCGGGGCACCGGGGCCTGCGCCTACAAAGTGTACCATAAACTCACTCCTTTACCAGTACGGTGGCAAAATAGCCCGCTGCATCGGCAGGACGGGCGGCGGAAAGGTCGGGATAAACGGCTTCATCCGGCAGGCCGCAATTGCACACAAGGGCACTGTCGGGCAGAGTCCCGTGGGCGTCCAGTGCGTCCAGCAGGGCAGGAAGCTGCCGCCCCGATTTCATCAGCACCTTGCTGCCGGGCAGGTCCAGCACCCGGTCCGCCCATCTGCCAGGGGCAATGGTCAGAGGAATGTCCATGCCGCCGGTCAAGGGGCGGTTCAGCCGGGCCGCAGCGGCACAAAAGCTGGGCACGCCTGCCGCCATGGCCGCAGCATAGCCCCGGGCCTGCAAAAGTTCCTGCACATAGCCGAAGGTGGCATAAATGGAAACGTCGCCCAGATTCAGCATGGCGACGTCGGTTCCGGCATCCAGATGGGCCTGCACGGCATCCGCTGCTGCTTCGTGGGAAGCCTGCAGCACGGCGGGGTCCCGGCTCATGGCAAAGTGCAGGGGCAGGATCGTCTTGCCGTCCAGTTCAGCGCCCAGGGCGCGGCGGGCGATGTCCAGCGCCAGCATCTGCCCGGAGACAGTCTGGGGCGCGGCCAGCACCGGACATTGCCGGATGAGGCGCACCGCCTGGAAGGTCAGCAGCTCCGGGTCGCCGGGGCCGACGCTCACGCCGTAAAACGTACCGGTCAGGTGTTCCATGTGTTCAGCAGCTCCTTTGCAGTGGGAGTCAGGCCCAGCGGGCCGTGTTGGTTGGAAAAGAGCACCGCACCCACCCGGAACGCGTCCGCCGCGCGGCGGTCCAGATGCAACTGAATGGCCTGGAGCAGGCTTTCCAGCACCGGGGCACGCAGACCGGCAGCGTCCAGGATGTCCAGACAGGCGTCGGTGGTGGCGGCGTCATACAGGGCAGCGCAGGTGTCCCGCCCCGCGCCGCAGAGGGCCGCGTGGGTGCAGAACAGCTCGGTACGGCAGTCCGCCGTGTGGGAGTGGGTGTTCAGAATGCCGCCCGCCACCTTGACCAGCTTGCCCACATGGCCCACCAGAAGCACCTCTTCAAACCCGGCAGACGCCGCCATATCCAGCGTATCGCCAATGAAATTGGAGGTCTTCACCACCGGAATGGCGGCAAAGTCCGGATAGGTCTCGTGCAGGTAGTCCAGCCCGTAGTTGCCCGGGGCCAGGATGAGCCGTTTGGGGTTTCCGGCCCGCAGAGCGGCCTGGTTCATTTCCAGCTGAATGGTGTCCAGAATGGCCTGCTGGCTCATGGGTTCCACAATGCCGCTGGTGCCCA
>ERZ1034998.2258-NODE-2258-length-10723-cov-6.750844_pt1 | contig 10723 bp, 9 predicted proteins | sample MGYA00520621_ERZ1034998 | MGnify/ENA primary metagenome ERZ1034998 (study PRJEB33766, sample SAMN09781748) | gut metagenome | biome: gut microbiome | host: Homo sapiens | place: Madagascar | study: EMG produced TPA metagenomics assembly of the PRJNA485056 data...
TTCTCATACAGAGTAACCTCAAATAAATATTACATAATATTATAAATTATTTTATACATCATTACAACAACTTTTTTGCAAAAATTGTTACATATACTGCCATTTGTATGCAAGGCACATTTCACAAAAAATCCCCTACAAATATATTGTAGGGGATTAAAATCATATTACCATGTTGAAACATATCTTGCTTGGTCGCAAACGATAATTTCGCCCGAAATGCACGCCGACACATCGGAAAGCAAAAAGCCGATTCCGCTGCTTCCGCCGGTAATCAAAATATGCTTGCCTTTCATCGTTTCGTTTGGGGCAACTGTGTATGTATTTACGGTTAAATAATTATTAGGAACGCCCTTGACAATATATTTAAAGGCTCTTTTTAGCTGTTGCTTAAATCCCATAGTGCTTTAATGACCTCTGATTTTTTTAATAACTTCTATACCCTTTTTGCCGACAACCTTTTTGACGGCATTTTTAATCTCGTTTTTCTGCCTCTGTTCATCGCTGACGGTTGAAAAATTCACTGCCTCCAAAGCATCACTTTCGTCTTTCCAATCGGTGAAAACTTCAAACACAACAGGCTTGTCCGAGCTGTCGGGCTTGAAAAATACATCCGCAAGCGAAAGATACCCGTCCTTGCTTGATGCCGACATATACTCACAGCCCAAATCACTTGCATAGTGCTTAACAAGATCATGTGATTTTGCGCCATAATGGTCTGCGGCGGCAATAAAAGCGTCTGCATCATCGGCAAACTGTGCACCGGGGTGATTATAATTTCTGAATTCTGTACCCTTGCCGTTATTGATAAGCATAATATTCAAATTGCTCGGCAAATGGCGGTTTCCGAGTGAGTTCATATCATAGAAAAACGCAAGGTCGCCGATAATGCAATAAACATTTGCATCTCTGTTTGCGAGAGCGGAACCTATCGCGGCAGACATAACGCCGTCAATGCCGAATCCGCCGGTGTTTGAATAGCATCTTACGCTGTTTGGTGTTTCAAAGAAATTCCACGAACGAAGCGTATTTAAGATAGCCAAATGCAAAATTGAATTTTCGGGCAGCTTTGACGCGCTTTGCTTTGCTATCCAAATATTTGAAAACGGAAGCTCGGGTATCTTATTATAAAATTCGTCATAAGCGTTTTTCCACTCAATCAAGAATGAATCATTCTCATCTGTGCAATCCTTTGAATATTGTTCAAAGAAATTTTGCTCGCTCATTTGAAAAACATTTGTCAGTTTTTTATATGTATCCCTTATCTCTCCGTCGGGATTTACACGCCAAAACTCCTTACATCTGAAATAAGGATATGCGCCCGTAATATTTCCTATATCAACAATGACATCAAAATTATTGCAGGATGAATTAAGTGCAAGCGGACACAAAACTCTGTATGCCCCTCTGTAATTGCTTGTTTGGTCACACAAAACAACTGCGTTGTATTTTGCGCAAAATCTGTCTGCCGCGGCGGTAAGTGCTTCGCTCCATTTTGAATGAGCACCGACAAAAACGCCGATTTTGCCGTTCGGCATAGGCGGCAGGCTGTCCTCTGCGGTATATCTTCTTATAACTCTTTGCTTCGGAAGCTCCTTAACATCAAAATTTGTGCTGTATGTGGTTTCCAGGTCAATGTGAATCGGTCCTCCGCCGTTTCTTGTAAGCTCAAGAATGGCATTGTTTACCTTAACATTGCAATCCCACCTATCCTCATCGGTGTGGCAAGTCGGGATTTGAACACTGCATTTCACAATGTCGGCAAGCGGACGGCTTCTGTCGATAACCTGCGCAACATTTTGACCGACTCTGCCGTAATGCTGTGTCGAAGTAATTGCAACAATGGGCAGTTTTCTGTAAAACGCCTCCGTCAAACCGGGAATGTAGTTTCTTGACGCTGTTGCACCGGTGCAGGTAAGGACAACAGGCTCGCCCGATTCTTCAGCCATTCCGCACGCAATGTAAGCCGCCGATCTTTCGTCAGCCGCAGAATACATTTCAAAAAAATCGTCCTGCTGCATGCTTGCAACAAGCCTGATATTTGTTGTGCCCGGGCTTGCGATGACCTTTTTTATTTTATGTTCCTTGAGCAAGGCAATAACTATTTGAGTATTTACCTCGTCGGTATAATGAGTATTCATAAAAACCACCTACTGTGCGTATTTAGCCAAAAATTTGATTTTGCCCTTTGTAAGATTGTTTACAAGAGCAAGCGAGCTTGTGAACTCGGCTGTTTTTCGATAGCAAACAAGATAAATTACATTAGGTATAATACAACAAATCACTCCACGAACGATAAGCGTTGCGATAAGTGAATCAAAAACAACAAATTTGTTGCAAATCACCGCGCAAATCACACACGATACAACTGATATAAGCATATACAAAACCGTTTGGAGAATATATTTTGTCGGGTTGAATTTGAACAAAACGGTAAACAAATTTGAATAAAGCCACGGCATGCCGACTAAAAGCATACTGATTACGGTTGAAAGCAAAATACCGTAAAATCCCCAGAATTGCACCATAATCAAATTCATAACAAGGTTTGCAAGCGCGGTGACAAGCGGTCTGAATCTGTCCTTATGCCAAATGCCTGCCGCGTCTTTATAAAGATTGAGGAGCGAATTAATCTGCCTGATGTAGAAATAAGCGCAAAAACAAATAACATAGCTGTAGCCGAGCATATTATCCTTGCCGACCCAAAGCTGCATAAACGGCTGATATAGGCATGCAAGGCAACACATACAAAAACCCGAAAGCCACGAAATAATAAGCGTAAACTTTTTTAAATCGTTAAAGTTCTTTTCCTGCGTTTCGGTGATAATGCTGTTGCCTATTCCTGCGGTGCAGGAGGAATATATAACGGCGATGAATCCGCTGACAGCGGTAATTATGTAAAAATAGTTTTGATAAACGGCAAGCGCGGTCAAGCCGAGAAATGCGGAAATAACGATTGTATCCGCCGAATCGACAACGACGGAGCCGATTTTGGCGGTGAACAAATCGCGCACCTTTTTGTTAATCTCCTTAACCTGCTCCTTAGGCAAATCGCCGACAGCGTGATACTGCGGATACATCTTATCAACAACAATTGCGGTGACAATGTTGCCGACGATGCCGAACACAATCAGCACCAAAACATACCAATAATAATTTTTGAGCAAAAACAGCACTGCGATTTGGAGCGAATATTGAATTGTCGAAACAATCAATGTAATTTTTGACGCGACATCGCCGCGCTGATGCGCCGAAAGCAGGCAGTTTTTGTATGCAAAAAGCCAATATGTGATAACCGTTGCCGTAAGGTTCATAAGATACAAAACATAAACATTCATATCTTCGGGAACGGTGCCGCTGATAAGTTTGGGAACAAACGGCGTTATTACCAAGCCGACAACAAGTATTACAAGACCGATTATTCTGTAATATTTTCGATAAAGGCGCATAAGGGCGCAAATCGTTGTTCCGTCATCATCGGCAATCGGCTTATACATACTGAATACAAGCGCACTGCCGACACCGAGTTCCGCAAGGTTGAGCACCTGCAAAACCGATGAAAAGAGGCTGTTGAGTCCCAAATATTGCATACCGATTGTGTGAATCATAATTGTTCGGATTGCAAAAGGAACAAGCAGCGAATACAGCTTTAAAATCCAAGAAAACACAACATTTCTTGCCGCGTTTTTACTTCGTTCTATTTTCATATGTAATAATAACACTTTCAAAAAATTTATACTGTAATAATAAATTATACATAATAAAAAAAGGCTTGTCAATAAAACAAGCCCAAACAATATACACAAAAATAGCACCGTCTGTTTGTTCAACAATTCACGACACAAGGCGGCATATTTTGCAACTAATTTTCAATCAAAACGGCGTGCGCGATGCCGGGAATCGGCTGTCCCTGCTTTGCCGAGGTAGGCGACATAAGCGCACCTGTGGCAACAAAAAGCACCCTCTTATATTTTCCGTCGTTAATTTTATTCATAATATGCGAGCACAAAACGCTTGCACTGCATCCGCACCCGGAGCCGCCGGAGTTGACATCCTGTTTCTTTAAATCATAAATCATCAAACCGCAATCATTGTGAACGCTTTTGATATTTTTATGATAATCAAGAGCCAAAACCTCGTGCAAAAGTGTACTGCCCGTATATCCCAAATCGCCCGTTAAAATCAAATCATAATCATCTGCCGCGGTTTGTGTGTCATCCAAAAAATCCGAAATGGTTTTAGCCGCAGCAGGTGCCATTGCCGCACCCATATTGTTTGCATCCTTGATGCCCAAATCGGTTATTGTGCCTATGTGAATTGCTTTGATTTTCGGACCGTTGCCGTTTTTTACAACTACTGCGGCGCCTGCACCCGTAACTGTCCACTGCGATGTCGGCGGACGCTGACCGCCGTATTCAAGCGGATAGCGAAACTGCCTTTCACTCGATGCAAAATGGCTTGACGCACCGGCGACACAGCAATGCGCACCTGCATCAATCAGCATTGCGCTGTTGCAAAGAGTGAGCGCCATTGTGGAACACGCGCCGTACATTCCTATAAACGCAATTTCCAAATCCTTGAGCGCAAAACACGAGCCGGTGCACTGGTCGAGCAAATCGCCAGTCATAATAAAATCGACATCGGCAGCTGATTTATTCGCTTTGGTAAGCGCACGGATAACGGCGTTTTTCAGCAGTGCGGACTCTGCCTGTTCAAAGGACTCCTGCCCCATCGTTGTGTCGTCAAACACCTCGTCAAATTCGTTTCGGAGCGGTCCCTCGCCCTCTTTTTTGCCTCCGACGCCTGCCGACGCGGTAATTACGGGCGGATTGTCAAACAAAACGGTTTTGCCCTTAAAAATCATAAAAAATACACCTCGGTTTTATTTTAACCAAGGTGTTTGTATTTATTCTTTATGCAGCAGTCCTCTGTTTTTGCTGTTTTATTCCTTCATCGTTTTTATTATCGAAATTAAAAACGGAGCCGCAACAAAGGCGGATATTACATATGCAATCGGCTGTGCCGCCTCTATTCCCAAAACACCCATAAATTTCGGCAAAATTATTACAAGCGGAATAAAGAACAAGCCGTTTTGCGTACAGGCAAGGAAAAATGCTCTGCCCGTTTTTCCGATGCTTTGAAATGTCATGTTCGCAGTCATAACAGTCGGCAAAAATACAAGCGCAACACAAATGTATCTGAACGCAGGCGTGCCGATTTCAAGAACCGCAGCATCGTCACGAAAAATCGAAACAATCTGCGGAGCAAGGAAAAACGAAATTGCCGACAGCACGGCGACAACAATTGTGCCGAACAGCCAAACAAACCTTATGCCCTGCCTAACGCGGTTATATTTTTTTGCACCGTAATTAAATGACGAAACAGGCTGAAATCCCTGACCTATTCCGACACAAACGGAAAAAATAACATTTGCACATTTTGCGACTATACTCATTGCGGCAACGCACGGGTCGCCGCCGATAATGCCTGCCTCGATATTCAAAAACATTGTCGACAATGAATTAAGTCCTTGGCGTGCAAAGCTCGGCACACCGGTAGAAACAATGTCCCAAATAATGCGCGGCTTGAAACTGAAGTATTTAAACGAAATGCGGCTTTGCGGCTTTTTCATCAAAAATACACACAGCAAAATCGCCATGCTGATATATTGCGAAACGGCGGTTGCAACGCCTGCACCCGAAATGCCCATATTAAATGTAAAAATAAACAGTGGGTCAAGGAAAATATTGAGTATTCCGCCTGTCGCAAGCCCTATCATCGCAAGGTTTGCCATGCCCTCATAGCGCAAAATATTGTTCATAACGCACGAGGTTGTCATAGCCGGTCCTGCAATCAGGATAAATCTGCCGTAATCACTTGCATACGGCAAAATCGTATCTGTACTGCCGAGCACTTTCATAAGCGGAGAAAGAAACAGCAAGCCAAGCAACATAATCACTCCGCCTGTAAAAAGTGCCCAAAAGAAAGCGGTTGTGCAGTATCTGCGCGCCGTTTCAATATCCTTTGCGCCCAATCTGCGGCTGATATTACTGCCTGCGCCCTGACCATACATAAAGCCGAACGCCTGCAAGATTGCCATAAGGCTGAGCACTACGCCCGTCGCACCGCTTGCGGCAACACTGATTTTTGAAACAAAATAGGTATCCGCCATATTATAAATCATCGTGATAAGCATACTTATCACAGTCGGCACGGCAAGAGTCGCAATAAGTTTGTTAACAGGCGTTTCTGTCATTCTCTTATATTGAGCGTCTGCCGATTTGTTATAATTCAAAAAATTCATCTCTTTTCAAAACGAAATTTCAATAATAAAATGACTGCATTTGCGGGGGAGCACAACGCAGTCATTTTGATAAATCAATATTCAAACAAGCCTCGCAGAGTCTTTATTTAGTATGTTCATCAAGAGTAAGATAATACGCCTTCAAAAAATGCTCGCAAAAATACTTAACTTCAGGCATATCAATGTCGGCAATTTTTTTCTCCTGCGATTTGAGGGCAATTTCGAACTCCTTGTTGCCCATCCTGTTTTCCTCGATGCATTTAATAAGCGCGCTGATTTTGTCTGCCGCCTTAACAAGCTTCCAAAGCGGCTTGTCCTCCTCATTATGGGTGAAAAACGGCTCGTAATCGGCTTTAAAATCATCGGGGAGCATTGCAGTCAATCGCTTGCCTGCAACATCCTCAATATCTTTATAAACACTTTTGATTTCATCGTTGTAGTATTTAACCGGTGTCGGCATATCGCCTGTGATGACCTCGGTTGTGTCATGATAAAGAGCGAGAACGGCGGCACGGTTTTCGTCATAACTTTTGCCGTAATATTTGTTGCCGATAAGCGCCAAAGCGTGGGCAATTACGGCGACGGAATGGCTGTGCTCTGCGATATTTTCTTTTGATGTATTTTGCATCAGCGCCCAGCGGTCAATCATTTTCATTCTGTTGACCATTGCAAAAAAATTGTATTGCTGTGCCAAAATATCAGTCCTCTTTCTTTGTAATGTTGATTCCAAGCTCGTCAAGCTGAATATCGTCGATAACGGACGGCGCACCGCTCATAAGCTCGGACGCATTTTGCACTTTCGGGAACGCAACAACATCGCGAAGCGAATCTGCGCCGCAAATAAGCATTGCGAGTCTGTCAAGACCGATGCCCATACCACCGTGAGGCGGTGCGGCATAGTGATAAGCATCAACAAGGAAGCCGAATTTTGCATCAATCTCCTCTTGTTCCATACCGAGCAATTCAAACATTTTTGTTTGAAGGTCGCAATCGGTAATTCTCATTGAGCCGGAGGAAAGCTCCGTGCCGTTTAATACAAGGTCAAACGCCTGAGCCTTAACCTTTGATTTGTCAGTGTCAAGATACTGAATGCTCTCCTCCATTGGCATTGTGAAAGGATGGTGAGCGGCAACCCACTCGCCGCTTTCCTCGTCAAGCTCGAAGAACGGCATTTCGGTAATCCAAAGGAAGTTCCACTTGCCCTCGGGGATAATGTCAAGCTCCTTTGCGATAACAAGACGGAGCGCACCCATAATTGTGAGAGCCTTGCGCGTCTTGTCTGACACGATAAATACAACATCGCCCTGCTCTGCACCGAGTTTTGCGATAAGCTCCTGAAGCTCGCCGTCCTTAAGGAATTTGTTAAACGAGCAGTTTGGCTCTTCGTCAGCCCAGCGGATATATGCAAGGCCCTTTGCACCGATGCCCTTTGCGTATTCGGTAAGTTTGTCGATTTTCTTTCTTGAATATGCCTTTGCGGCGTTCTTTGCAACAATAGCTTTTACACTGCCGCCGTCTGCAATTGCGTTTTTGAATACAACAAAATCTGTTTTGTCTGCCCAATCGGAAATATCCTGAATAAGCATACCGAATCTTGTATCCGGCTTGTCGGAGCCGTATTTATTCATAGCGTCGGCAAAAGTCATACGCTCGAGTCTTTCGGGAACATCGACATTGATTGTTTCCTTCATAAGTTTTGAAATAAAGCCCTCTGCCATTGACATAATATCGTCGCAGTCGACAAACGACATTTCAAGGTCGATTTGTGTAAATTCGGGCTGACGGTCCGCTCTGAGGTCCTCATCTCTAAAGCAACGGGCAAGCTGAATATATCTGTCAAAGCCCGCAATCATTGTAAGTTGTTTATAAATCTGCGGCGACTGCGGCAAAGCATAAAATTTGCCGTTGTGAACTCTTGACGGAACAACATAGTCGCGCGCACCCTCCGGTGTTGATTTAATCATCATCGGAGTTTCGATTTCAATAAAATCGTTGTCATAAAAATATTCTCTTGCAATTTTTGCGATTTTGTGGCGCATCAAAATGTTTTTGGTGAGCTTTTCGTTGCGCAAATTGAGATAGCGATATTTGAGTGTTGTTTCATCGCCGACTTTTTCACTTTTTTCGATTTCAAACGGCGGTGTCTGCGCCTTTGAAACAATACGAAAATCGTTGACGATAACTTCGATTTCACCTGTCGGGATGTCGTGATTTTTGCTTTCACGTTCCGCAACGGTGCCGACAGCGGCAACAACATATTCGCTTCTTACGCTTTGTGCCTTTGCAAAAATCTCTCTGTCTGTTTGGTCGTTGAACGAAAGCTGAATGATTCCGCTTCTGTCTCTCAGATCAATAAAAATAAGGTTGCCAAGGTCTCGCTGACGCTGTACCCAGCCGAAAACGGTAATTGTTTGACCGACATTGCTTATGTCAAACTTGCCGCAATAATCTGTTCTTTTAAGTCCCTTGATACTTTCTGCCATTGTATATATCCTCCGCTGTTAGAGTAAATTATTCTGTCTTTCCCGAAAACAGCGAATTAAAATCAAATGCCTCGCCGTTTATCTCCAAATCTTTCAAAGCATCGTCCATGCTGATTGAATAAAAGCCGTTTACGAATGTGTCAAGCGCAACATCGCTGCTGTCGCCGGTTTGCATATTTTTAAGGCTTGCCTTGTTTGAGTCAACCTCGTTATCGCCGATAACAACATTGAATTTTGCGCCGATTTTGTCGGCATATTTCATTTGAGCACGGATTGAGCGTTCGTTCAAATCATATTGAACGGAAAAGCCCTCCGACCTCATATCCTTTGCGATTTCAATTGCCTTGAGCGTAGCCTTTTCGCCGAGAGCTACTATGAAAAGGTCTGTCTTTTCAGGCTCGGGGAATTTGCAACCCTGCGCCTCCATCACAAGCTGAAGTCTTTCAAGACCCATGGCGAATCCGAGCGACGGAGTTTTTGCGCCGCCAAGCTCTTCAATCAAGCCGTCATATCTGCCGCCGCCGCAAACGGTACCCTGAGCGCCGATTGAGTCGGAAACAAATTCAAAAACTGTTTTTGTATAATAATCAAGACCTCTTACGATTTGCGGATTTACTATGTATTCGATACCCATAGCGTCAAGATAGCCCTTTACCTTTTCAAAATGCTGTTTGCAGTCATCGCAAAGATAATCAAGCACAACAGGTGCGCCCGATGCAATCTCACTGCATATAGGGCTTTTGCAGTCGAGAATACGCATAGGGTTGCGCTCGAGTCTGCCCTGACATGTTTCGCAAAGTTCGTCCTTTCTTGCGCTGAAATATTCCTTGAGCGCCTTGTGATACTCGGCACGGCATGTCGGACAGCCGATAGAGTTTATTTCAAGGTGAAGGTCTGTTACTCCAAGCTCGTCAAACACCTGCTTTGCAAGCGAAATCATTTCCGCATCTGCAAGCGGAGCAGTTGCACCGAAACACTCAATACCGAATTGGTGGAATTCGCGCAATCTGCCTGCCTGCGGCTTTTCGTATCTGTAGCACGATGTGAGATAGCAAACCTTTTGCGGCAATGCCTCGTTGCAAAGTCCGTTTTCCAAAAACGAACGAGCAGCGCCTGCAGTACCCTCGGGGCGCAATGTAATTGAGCGTCCGCCCTTATCGTCAAAAGTATACATTTCCTTTTGAACAACATCGGTTGTGTCGCCTACGCCTCTTTGAAAAAGCTCCGTGTGCTCAAATACCGGAGTTCTTATTTCCTTATACCCGAAATTTTCGGCAACGCTGAGGCAGGTTTGCTCAATATATTGATTTTTATAAACTTCCTTTGGCAAAACATCTTTCGTGCCCTTTATAGCTTTGGTAATTAACGCCATATATATTTCTCCTAAACATTTTTTATGGGTGACAGTGTTTACCGTCACCCAAAAACAAATTATTTCTTTTGATTATAACGCGGATTGACAATCTCTCTCCACTCAAAATCGCCGCGCTCAACGCCTCTGATTAAAGCTTCCGCCGTTGCAATATTTGTTGCAAACGGAATGTTGTGAACATCGCAAAGCCTGAGCAAATCGTTGTCATTCGGCTCGTGCGGCTTCGGTGAAAGAGGGTCGCGGAAAAAGATGAGCAAATCAATTTCGTTGCAGGCGATACGGCTTGCAATTTGCTGACCGCCGCCCTGCGCTCCGCTTAAAAAGCAATTTATTTTGAGACCTGTTGCCTCCTGAACAAGTTTTCCCGTTGTGCCGGTTGCGCAGACATCGTGTCTGCTGATGATTCCGCAATACGCAATGCAAAACTGAACAAGGAGTTCTTTTTTTGCATCATGCGCAATAAGAGCAATATTCATAATAATTCCCTCCGATGACAATTAAAGCCGTTAGTTAATGCCTGATACTTTCAATATCTATTATTACATACAATTATAACTTATAATA
>ERZ1034998.2260-NODE-2260-length-10719-cov-4.538822_pt1 | contig 10719 bp, 10 predicted proteins | sample MGYA00520621_ERZ1034998 | MGnify/ENA primary metagenome ERZ1034998 (study PRJEB33766, sample SAMN09781748) | gut metagenome | biome: gut microbiome | host: Homo sapiens | place: Madagascar | study: EMG produced TPA metagenomics assembly of the PRJNA485056 data...
CAATTTGGCTAACTGTAGCGTGTATCGCTACAGTTAGCCAAATTGACATTCACAACGAGCTTCTGGGTAGCCCAGTCGACTGTGATTGCCTTTGCCGGAACAACGGAACCGTTAGGAGCGTAACCGTCGTCCAGAAGTTTCTCGCTTGTTGACTGAGCGAACGCCGTCGCTGTCATCACCAACATAACGAGTAAGGAGAAAATTTTCTTCATATTAAATTTGGTTTGTTATTAATTAATGTTAGTAAATTGTTTTTTGCTTTGGTTAGTGCACTGCAAGGGGGTGCAGCTGTCTCAGCTCGGCTTTGCCGCTTGCCAGAGCAAGAACTGCACCAACAGAGTTGTTGGGCTGCTGCTTGGTTGGTGCACTGCAAGGGGGTGCAGCTGTCTCAGCTGCACCAACAAAACTGTTGGCTACTGCTCGGTTGGTGCACTGCAAGGGGGTGCAGTTGTCCCAACTGCACCAACAGAGTTGTTGGGCTGCTACTTGGTTGGTGCACTGCAAGGGTACTGCTCGGTTGGTGCACTTGAGACAAGTGCACCCCCTGAAAGCACCCCCTGAAACTACTTCACGAGCACCTTCTTCACCTTGCCGTTGGCTGTGCGCACGATGTTGATGCCGCGCTGCAGGCGCTGCATACGCACTCCGCCGAGGTTGTATATCTCGACATACCTGTTGTCGTCGGCAGCATTCACGGTGTTGATAGCGGTATCTACCTTCTTGCCAAACACCACGTCCACATCGCTACTCATCGTCATAAAGCTGAACTCAACAATGAGCTTCGACTTGTCGGCTGAGAGCGTAGCCGTGAATGCACTGATTGACGACTTGCTGCCTTCGGTTACGCCGCCGATGGCTGCTGTGCTCGTAACGTTGGTCCATGTGCCCTCGGTGCTTGCGGTAGAGAATGTCATCTCGCCGGCTGCATCAACGATTGCCGTCACATCCTCAACGACAAAGTCGCCGAAGGTCTTGTATTCCATCGGAGCGAGTTTGCGGAACGTAAACTTGTAGACATCGTCTGACACCTTGGTCAGCTCCACTTCCTTCTGTGCGTAGTCGGTTGTTCTGCCTGCGCCGCTTGTCACATGCAGGTCGTCGGTGAATACCTGACCGAATGTGCAGAGCGCTGTCATCAAGAAAACCATGAGTGTAAATACTTTCTTCATGCTGTTTTTAGTTTAGATGCTTCAAAAATAGTTAAAATAAACGAAATAGGGTGCGTTAAAACGGAATTTAACATTTGCCAATTCCATTTTAACACACCCTATGTATGTTCAATGTCTATTATGTCTTATTACTTCAACACCTTCACAACCTTGCCGTCAGCGGTGCGAACGATGTTCAGACCCTTCTGAAGGCCGTTCAGACGTACGCCGTTGACGTTGTAAACCTCAACCTTGCCGTTCTGAGTGGTGGTGATGCCGTTGATGCCTGCTGCCGGCTTCTCGCCAAATACAGCCTCAACATTGATAGTCGTGTCGCCGAGAGTTACGGGGAGAGTCATCTTAGCGTATAGCTTGCCGTCCTTGCTGTAAGCCTCGACGATCTTCACGTGCACCTTGTTGCCGAGAGCCTCAGCAATCTCAGCGCCGTTGGTGATGGCTGCGTCCTTCTCTACGGTGTAGAACACGTAGCCGTTCTTCTCAACGCCCGGTACGTCGGTGATTGTAACGTCGCCGATGAGGAGACCTGCGAACGAGAACTGGTTGAGCACGAAGGTGTACTTGCCCTCGCTCTGCTTGATAACGTCGATAGTTGCCTCCTCAGGATCCTGCACTTCGCCATTAAGAGAGATGACGAGCTGGTCCTTGTAGGTTGTCTTCTCTACGTTCACAGCCTTCTTGCCGAATGTAGCCTTCACGTTGATGGTCTCGCCACCGATTGTTACGGGGAGAGTCATCTCTGCATAGAGCTTGCCGTTCTCGATTTCTGCGTTCATTGTGACGTGAACCTTGTTGCCGAGCATCTCAGCAATCGCAGCACCGTTAGTGATGGCTGCGTCCTTCTCTACGGTGAAGGTCTGCTTGCCGTCCTTCTCAACGCATGGCACGCCGTTGATTGTAACGTCGCCGATAAGGTTTTCGCCGAACGAGAACTTCTTCAGCACGAAGGTGTAGTTGTTGTTGCCCTCGCTGCATACGTCGATGCTTGCCTGCTCCGGTTCCATATCCTCGCCGTTGAGGTTGATGAGGAGCTGGTCGGTGTAGGTTGTCGGGCAAACAACGTTCACAACGTATGTGTGAGATGTCTGCAGGTCGGCAGATGTTACGGTCACATTGTATACGAGGTTGCCGCTGCCGTCTGTGGGAGCAACGCAGTCTGACGCTACGAAAGCCGACTTAGCGTTTGTTGCGAACTCGAGTTTCTTGTCAGCGTCCTTTGTAGAGTAGACAGTGTAGCAGTACTTGTCGCTTGCGAAGCCCGGCACCTCTACGCCGTCAATCTTCAGCGAGCTGAGCTGTGAGTTGTAGACAAGCACGAGGTCGTCGATATAAAGCTCGTCAGGGACGCTTGCATCCTTTGAAGCCACACCCGGCTGGGCGTTTGTAGAGAGCGTTACGAGCATTGCCTTCGGGTCGAGCTTTGCATTTGTGTATGCGAACGGTACAGAGATGCGCTGCCAAACGTTGCCGTTCTCCGCGATTTCCTTATTCTGAGCCTTTGCCAACACGTTGGTGTATGTCTTGTCCTCCGGATCCTGATACTTGGTGCCGTCGGTGAGCACAGCCGAGAGGTTGGCGTAGGGATAGTCCTGCTTGTCTGAGGCAGAGAGTGCTCCCTGCTTGTACTTCACCCATACTGCGATAGAATCGGGCAAAGTGTTGATCGGGGCGTAGAACGGGTCGTTGTTCGAGTCTTTATCGGTACCGGCGGGATCGCTTGTAGCGTTGTTGGCTGGGTTTGTCGGCTTTATATGACCTGCGTAAAGACGACCGGTGGTGATAGTGCCGTTGGCAGGTACGCCGAGCACTTTGCTTGAAACGACCTTGACGCACTGTCCCTTAGCACCTGGGCGAACGTCCTTAGAGATAAATGTGTGGGTGTTTTTGCGCGCAGAAGCATACATAGCAGAAGCGTGTGCGCTCATGAACGAGTGCCAGCCGTCCGGCTCATCGCTTGTGTTGCCGCTGTACTCAGCCTTGTGCCATGACTCGAAGTCGGAACCGAGAAGCTGGCCAAGTGTGTAGCGTTTCTCGCCGAATGTACCCTGAGCATAGTAAGCTCCGTTGAGGTTGAGGTTGAACTTGGCTGTGATCTTGCCGTCTGCAACCTGACCGAGGAAGAACACGTCGTAGTCGCCGGCGTGCGCTGTTCCGTTGAGGAGCTGGAATTTGCCGACCTTTGACGACTTCACGCCGTCAAGAACAAGGTCGCTAACAGGTGCGCTGGTGGTGCCTACCTTGATGGTTGCGCCACTGATTGTCACCTTCACTGTCTTGCCGTCAGCGTTGTCGACAACGCTGATCTTACCGTTGCCGTTCAGGTCCTTGCCGAACGAGCCGGTGAAATCGGCTGCCGCTGCCGAGAGACTCAGGGCAGCGGTAGCCATTGTAATAAATAATTTGTTCATCTATTATTAATTAAAATTACTTCTTCAGAACCTTCAGCGTTCTGCCGTCGGCTGTGCGCACGATGTTCACGCCGCGCTGGAGAGAAGTAACTTTCGCACCAGTGAGTGTGTAGATGTGCTTAACGGTGCCGTCAGCAGCTACTACTGTGTTTACAGAAGTTGCTGTCGGGTCGTAGTTGAATGTGTAAGCAACAGACTCGCCCCAGTTGTCGATAACGAACCTACCTGTGCAGCTTGTCACCTTCTTATCTGCGTCGAAGCCTACGATAAACTCGAGATCAGTGTAGTCGACCTCTGTGTAAGACGGGTGTGCAGCTGTTGTCTTAGCCACGCCCTTCTTGCTTGCAAACTTAGCCTCGCTGTCGTTGCCTGTGCGCTGAACGCCTTCGAACGAAACGGTGTTGAGACCGATGCCGTTAGGAATAGCTACGTTAGAGAACGAGAGTGTATATACGTTTTCTGCTGTCTCTGTGAATGTGAGTGTATTCACTACGTTATTAGTGAAATCGCCGTCGTCTGTTACTGTGTAACCAACAAGGCCACCTCCAACCGAGAACGGATCAGCCGGAACGAACGGCTCCTGATAGTTGAACCATGCTGTGAGCTTGAACGCAGGCTCGTCCTCGTCTGTGAACACGATTGTAGCATAGAGGTCGCCGCTCTCGTCGATCTTAGCCTCAACGTTTGCCATGAGCTTTGTGTAGCCGAGGTAGAAGTCAGGAAGGTCTGTGATGTCCGGCTCTACGGTGCCAGTGTATACCACCTCGCCGTTTACTTCCTTCTTCTCAAGACCCTTGAACAGAACGCCTGACATTGAGCCCTTCTCTGTGTCGATGTGCTCGATTTCGAGGCTGTGTACGCCGTCGCTCCACTCGCAAACCTTTGCTATTACGTTAGGATACTTAACGTTGCCTGCCTGACCGCCATCTAATACAGAAACTACGTCAGCTGTGAACTGCTCTGTGTCGGTGATTGTCGGCTTGTCATCGCCGCCAGTGCTGCCACCGCCGCTGCTTGTGCGCTTGCCTTCGAACACTACGTTTCTGTACTCCTTGGTCGTGTTTACCTGGAAGTACTTGAATGTGATGTAGATCTTCTCGTCGTCGATTACAGACTTGCCGAGAGCGTCAGACAACTCGAAATAGTATTTTGTAGCTGCGCCGAGGTTGCCGCCTTCGTTAGAGAAGGTGAAGCTGCCGCCGCCAGCCCACTTATAGTTCTCGATACCGGCGAATGTACACTTGCCGAAGTCGTCGTTGCCGAAGATTACGCTCTCGAACACGAGTGTGTACTTGCCGCCCTCGCCCTGAGTTACGGCTACTGTTGTTTCATAATCGTTAAAGTCGCCCACCTTAGAGTGGAACGATCCTTTGTAATACTGCTGGGCAGACACACATACTGTCGCCATCAAAAGGACTAACAGAGTAAAGATTTTTTTCATAAGCTTGTTATTTGTTTTTTAGGTTTAATAAATATTGTTGCTATGGTGAGATGGTGAGATGGTGAGGTGGTGTATGGTGAGATGGTGAGATGGTGTGGTGGTGAGATGGTGAGGTGGTGAGATTTGCCATTAAGCTGTAAACCAATGTCAACATCTCAACATCACAACACATCAACATCTCAACACATCAACACATCAACATCTCAACATCTCAACACCTCAACACCTCAACACCTCAACTTATTTGAGTTTGTACAGCACACCGAGCGTAGCATACACGGGGTACATGGTCTGCTCGATAGTCTTGAACTTCTCGCGGAACACTCCCGACATACCCCACTGCACGTCGGCGTATGCGCCGAAGTGCTGCGAGAAATACCAGTCGGCACCGAAGTCGAAGCCGAAGTGCCAGTGGCGCATATCGCTCGAGAAGTCGTAGTCGCCGCGCTCGCCCTCGTTATGTCCGAGCTCCACCTTCTGACCCGTCGGGTCGCCCTCGCGCAGATAGCCGTCGTAGGCGTAGCCGGTGAACTCGTTGTTAAGAGCGTAAGAGAAGTAGGGACCGAACTTCAGTCGCACTGCGTCCGACACGCTGAACGTAGCCTGCAGAGGCAGCGTTACGACGAGCTGCTTTGCATTCGTAACGACATTGCCCGTGAAGAGTCCGCTCAGCGACTCGCTGCCCTGGCGCATCTCCATTGAATAGCTCTTCACGCGAGCGTCGGTCTCCATCGCCTTCGTCTGGAAATGGAAGCCTGCCATCATGCCCCACTTCTCGGTGAGCGGCTTGTAGGCGTCGAGTGCTATGGTGAAGCTGGGTTTCGGCGTGTAGCTATTGAGACCGCGTATGGAAGCGGGCATGCCCATCGGCATTGTGCCGCCGATATTGTAGCCGAGACGAGCCTGATAGCAAAGGTTGTCGAATATTCCGATTGCCGACGCGCCCTGCGCGCCGAAGAGCAGCGCGAAGGCTGCGGCTATTATTGATTTCTTCATTTGCTTGTTTCCTTACTTCTTGTATGCAATACTTACCTTGTCGATGAGCAGCGTGCTGCCCACTGCACCCTGGAAGGCTGCGCCTTCGATGCTCGATGTGAACACTACTGCCATGCTGTAGCCGTAGTTGGCGAGTATGGCGGGGTCGAGTTCGCCGCTATAGTTGAAGTCGACGGAGAAGTTCTTCCATCCGCCTTCGGTCTTCACGATGTTAGGCACGCGAGCCAGCGCCACAATCTGCGGAGATGTGAGCACGTTGTCGCCGGTGAGGTAGAACGACTTGCCCTCGCTGTCTACGTTGCGGAACACTACGGCGTAGATGTCGCCCTGGTCGATGCGGTCTTCTACCACCTTGCCCGACTTATCCTTGAACACTTCGCCCGGCGTGTACTGGTAGTAGCCAGCGAGCGTCACGGGGCGATAGTTTATCTGGTTGTACGAGCCATCGCCGAAGTGTGTAGCCTTAAGCGGTGCCTTTGTAGCCGACTTCGAGTCGAACACGCCGGTGAAGAGGTTGCCGGCAGCGATGCGCATGTTCACCATCACGCCAAATGCGCCGGTGTCGCATGTCTCGAGCTTCACGGCTGCTCCGTCGTAACCCTCTGCAAGAGGTGTAGAAGGATACTGGTCGGGCGTAGCAGATCCCTTCGCAATCTTGAAGCCGGGGTTGCCAGTTGCCCAGTTGTTGCCGTTCTCGTAGTCGCTCCACACATAGAACTTCGACGATGCGGGGTCGAGGAAGTAGTTCTCGAAGTTGTAGTTTACATAGCCGAACTGATCCTCCGGCTTGCCCGGATCGGGGGTCGGGTCTGCTTCCTTCGCCTTTATGTAGACGCGATATGTGCGGTTGTACTGTCCGTCTTCTGAGGTCACTACGTATGTCACTGGTCCGTCTGCGAAGTTCTGCACCGAGCCGTTCTCCGGAGTTATTGTCGCTCCGTCAGTTACCTTGAAGTAGACCGGCAGGGCTGTAACATCGCTGTTAGGGCGCAGGTCGGGGAAGATAAGATCGGTCTTTGTCGACTCGATATCCGGAAGTTCGGCATTGGACGGCTGGAAGAACACCTCGTCGGGGTTGTCCACCTGAATCCACGCCTTTTCTATGTCGCACTCGTTGTTGAGCGCCTCATCCTTGAAACAAGATGTGAGTGTCGTAGCAAATGCCACGACAGCAATTAGTGAGAATGGCTTTACCATTAATATTTCTGTTTTGATTTATTATATATAGGTGGCGCAGTCGTTTTCCGCCACATCGTAAAGTCGCCTATGTGCTTGAATTTTAGAAAGCTATATTCGGTGCAAAGTTCGGCAAAAAAAGCGACAGAGCCAAAAAAAAGCCCGAAAATCTATCCTCTCGCACTAAAAAACGGAAATATATTGAACCTTTTGACAAGATGTAAACCCATTCGTGCCATTTGTTTGTAAAAGTTTGAGTAACTTTGCACTCTGAATTTTATCAGGTAACTATTATTTAATCAGATTATTATGCTTGGATTACCCAAAGACCCGATGATGCTCTTCAGCGTCATCAATGCGCACTTGCGCGACACTTACCCCTCGCTCGACGCTTTATGCGACGACCTCCACGTAGAAAAACAACAGATTATTGACCAACTGGCAGCTGTCGGATATGAATACAACGAAGACAAAAACAAATTCTGGTAACAGCACGACAAGCATGGGGCAGCACTACCGCACGCTGCTCTCCATCGGCATCCCTATCATGATAGGTCAGATGGGTATGATTGTGCTTAGCTTTGCGGACACGATGATGGTGGGGCACCACAGCACGACGGAGCTTGGCGCTGCGTCGTTCGTCAACAACATCATGAACCTTGCCATCATCACCGGCACGGGTTTCTCTTACGGACTGACGCCGATAGTGGGCGCGCTCTTCGGACGCGGCGAACATGCCGGAGCTGGTCAGGCGCTGCGCTGCTCGCTGCTTACGAACACGCTGGCGGCGGTGGCGATGATGGCTGTGCTGCTGGTGCTCTTCTTCAATCTGGGCAACATCGGACAGCCGGAGGAACTGCTCGGCTACATGCGTCCTTACTATATGGTGCTGTTTGCGTCGCTGCCGTTCGTGATGCTATTCAACGCCTTCAAGCAGTTTACGGACAGCATCACGCTGACGCGCACGTCGATGTGGATTCTGCTCTCGGGCAACCTGCTGAACATCCTCGGCAACTACATATTCATCTACGGTAAGTGCGGTTCGCCCGAGATGGGCGTAATCGGTGCGGGCGTGTCTACGCTGCTCTCGCGTATAATAATGGTGGTGGTGTTCGCCGCGGTGTTCCTGCGCGCACGCCGCTTTGCTTCATACAGAGAGGGCTTCTTCCGTCTGGGCTGGTCGCGCGACTTGCTGCGCCGCCTCGGCTCTCTCGGCACGCCTATCGCGCTGGAGATGGGCATGGAGACGGCGTCGTTCTCGCTCTCTATCATCATGGTGGGATGGCTCGGCACGATAGCCTTGGCATCGCATCAGGTGATGTCTACCATCTCGCAGTTCACGTTCATGGTCTACTACGGACTGGGTGCTGCAGTGGCTGTGCGCACAAGCTACTTCCACGGACAGCACGACGTGCAGAACGTGCGCCACACGGTGACGGCGGGTCTGCGTCTTATGGTGATGCTCGAGGTGGTGCTCGGCGGCATCATCTTCCTGCTGCGCAACCATATCGGCGGATGGTTTACGGACAGCGCCGAGGTGTCGGCGGGTGTACTCTCGCTGCTCCTGCCGTTCTTCATCTATCAGTTCGGCGACGGCATGCAGATAAACTACGCGAATGCGCTGCGCGGCATCGCCGACGTGAAGCCGCTGATGCTGATTGCGTTCATCGCATTCTTCGTCATCTCGCTGCCCGTGGGCTATCTCTGCGGATTCGTGCTGGACTACGGACTGATGGGTGTGTGGATGGCGTTCCCGTTCGGACTGACGTCGGCGGGCGTGATGATGTGGTGGAGATTCAGAAAATACAAATAACACTTAAGTATGTGCCAGTTATGTCATACATAATATGGCACATACGTCATAAGTTTCTTTGACACAATATCCGTATTGGCAATTTTTATTAGACCTACTTCTTGCGTATCTGCAATAATTCTTGACGCAACAGACGATTGCGTCTTTTTTAGATTAAAGCGTTCTCTAACTGACTGATTATTCATACTCTTTCCATCCTCGTTTACAAGGCACGCATGTTGATAACAAGCCTCAACCTTCTCCTCCTTGGTCATATCTTTCAAATCCTTATGCGGATAGAGCGTAACCCTTGTACACATTTCCTCCTTTGCTATTTTTGCAGCCGGCAAATGCATTTCTTCAATTGCAGCAACAGCTCGGTCTATCCCACTACCACGGCGTTCGCAAAAGCCTAACAAGAACATATGTTCTGCTAACTTCTCATTGCGAGAGTTCGGCGGAAGGTCTATCAAACGATTTATATCATTAAGTGGCGCACCAGGGTTTGTTATCACAATACGATTAGAGAACATCTCTATCGTAATGCTTATACCACAAATATCAAAATCCTGATGCACCAAAGCATTTGCTACAAATTCACGAATAGCGATTCGGGGATAATCGGCTACATCTTTACGCTTAACACCGATATCCTCTGTTGATACATTTTTCATTATGAAATCAACTAATCCCTCAAAGCCTACCGCATAACCGTATTTACCAAATTGTTCAAACAGAATATTGCGATTATTAACTCCCATATATTTACGTACAACGACCTTACGACTACCGAGTTCGTCGAAATCGCTCAGATTGTTTGCAAACAAAATAGCACCCAGATTTGTGATACTCCAGTCATCATCCGCACCAATACAGAACCCACATTCTGCCATTCGTGCAATAACACTGTCTACTGACTTAGGAACAGCCTTATCTTGCAGTTCAAAGAATTTTCGGAAATTCAAAAGTTGCAAGACACCACTTTTTGTCAACCCTCTCTTTGCTACTCGTTCTTCAAACCGAAGACCTTGCGAGGTTGCAATCATATTACGCACTTGTAGGTCTGACATCTTGCGCGTTTGTCCATTCACTCTACAATATGCTTCGTGATAGTCTTTACCACGTAAGAATATCGGCTTTTCCCTTTGTTCTGGCACATACACAAACAAAATAGGATGTCCTTCATATTCCAAAACAGCATGGTCTATATCTATTGCCTGTGACAAATTATTGTGAGCGACATTACCTAAATTTCTAACAATTAGCTCAATCTGCTCTTTGGAAAGCGTAACAAACGAAGCATCATCGCTTATACCATAAGCAAACATGCCACCACCATGGTGATTGCAAAAGGCACAGATATGTTTAGCCAATCGATCAGACTTAGACGACAGATTGCACTTCCAATCGAGTTCACTCAATTCATGAGGAATTGGTTTCAAACTCTCTTTTAAAATATCCAAAGCTTTATCCTTCCAATTCATACATCTTTAGGCTTTCGGAATATACCTCGCAAAGAAAAAACCACTGTAAATCAAACAGTTACAAAACAATGGAATTTACTTTGCAAATAAAATCCGCATCGATTTATAGTTATTATTTCTTATCACTAATGCAAAGATAGACCTTTAACCGTAGAAAAACAAAACTTTTATGCAAAAAATAACAAGAGAGCAGTCTCCACTACACCAAGCAAGAAGTGCACCAATAGCTTGGTTGGTGCAGCAGAGACTGCTGCAC
>ERZ1034998.2262-NODE-2262-length-10717-cov-5.037892_pt1 | contig 10717 bp, 9 predicted proteins | sample MGYA00520621_ERZ1034998 | MGnify/ENA primary metagenome ERZ1034998 (study PRJEB33766, sample SAMN09781748) | gut metagenome | biome: gut microbiome | host: Homo sapiens | place: Madagascar | study: EMG produced TPA metagenomics assembly of the PRJNA485056 data...
TGCCGGATGACGGAAAGTAGCCGTCTGGAAGATCGGCATGCTGACTGCTCCGGTGAGCGGTTCCGTTCCCAGCGCGCCGTGCACGGCCTTGGACTCAAAGTGCAGATTTTCCTTTGTATCAAAATCGGTATAATTACTGAAATTTTTCATGTTATTTCCCTCCATCTGTTTGGACATGCGTTTCCTCATATACATCTATTATACAAAACACTTTTTATAATATATAGTCTCAAAGTGCTTTTTATATTGCAAAAAGTGCTTTTTTATAATACAGTAATAGAAAAAGGAGGACGCGCGCGATGCCGGAATACAAAAAGGTCGGATACTTAACCACCAGCTTTAAGATGTTTCATTTAAAAGATACTTCCCGCCGGGAGTTTCACTACCACTATCACGATTTTCACAAGATCCTGATTCTTCTCGGCGGTGACGTGACCTACTGTATTGAGGGGCGCACCTACCAGCTTGCCCCGGGCGACATTGTCCTGGTCAATGCCGGGGAAGTACACAAACCCGAGATCCACTCGGATCTTCCCTACGAGCGCATCATTTTATATGTCTCCCCGGATTTTCTTACGGAGTACGCCGGGGAAGACTGCGATCTCTCCTTCTGCTTCAAGCAGGCGTACCGCGAGCAGGCACACATCCTCCGTCTGCAGGATTCCAAGGGCGGCAGGCTCGGCGCCTCCATCCGCGCGCTGGACGTCTCCTTAAACGACGACGACTATGCGGCGGCGCTGCACCACCGGCTTTTATTCCTGGAATTTATGATTCAGCTCAACCGCGCCGCCCTGCACCACCACATTGAATTCGTGGGAGACTCCGCTTCCAACGAGAAGATTCTCTCGATTCTTACCTATCTAAACGCTCATCTGACCGAGGATCTCTCGATCGATGACCTGGCCTCCCGCTTTTACTTAAGCCGCTCCTACCTGATGCACACGTTCAAGGCGCAGACCGGCTACACCATCGGCGGCTATCTGCTCACCAAGCGGCTGTTTCTCGCCAAAGAGCTGATCGCCGCCGGCACGCCGATCACGGAAGTATGCTATTCCTGCGGCTTTCAGAATTACTCGACCTTCTCGAGAGCATACAAAAAAAGCTTTGGGGAATCCCCGAGGGATTACCGCCAAAGCCTTTAAGCTATGCCCGCAGAGCGGGCTATGTTCACAGAGCGGGCTATGCTCACAGAGCAAGCTACGCTCGCTCTGACATCTCATTCATGAGTGTAGGTATCATCTGTTTCTTACGTGAGATAATGCCGTCCAACAGGATGCCATCCGCATCCTCCTGCTTCTTGAACGCATGCGCCAGAATTTTTCCGGCATCCTCCCCCGCAAATATAATCTTGGAAGATTCCTCCAAAATATCCGTCAGCATGACATATACCATATTTAAACGCTTCTCGCCGAGCACCTGCGGCAGGAACGGGCGGAGCTGTTCTCCGATCTGTTCTAATTCCTCTCCGCTCATGGCGCTGATCTGGGCAACACCGAAATCACAGTCTTCCGTGTGGAAAATCTTGAAATCCTGATAGAAAATCTCTTCGGTCGTCTTGTTCTTGAAATCACTTCCGGCGCGGAACATTTTCTTTGCATGATCCTCAATATCCACGTCCGCAATCTCTGCGAGCCGCTTTGCAACACCCTTGTCAAACGGTGTACAGGTCGGCGAGCGGAACATCAGCGTGTCGGAAATGATCGCCGAGAGCAAAAGTCCCGCGATCTCTTTCGGAATCTCCACCCTCTGCTCCTGATACATCTGATAGATAATTGTCGAGGTACAGCCGAGCGGCTGATTCCGGAAATAAACCGGCGATACGGTCTCTAAGCTTCCCAGTCTGTGATGGTCGATGATCTCTAAGATCTCCGCCTCTCCGATTCCGTCCACCGCCTGTGACTTCTCGTTGTGGTCGACAAGAATGATCTGTTTTTTCTGCATATTCATGAGGTTACGTCTGGAAATCATTCCGACGTAGTTGCCGTTTGAGCCGAGCACCGGGAAATCTCTGTGGCGCACCCGCGACATGACATCCTTGACGTCGTCCACATAATCGTCAATGTCAAACGTGACGAGCTCCCGTCTGGTCATGTACTGCTTGATCGGCATACTCTGATTGATCAGACGCGCCACGGAAAATGTGTCGAACGGCGTTGTGATAATCACGCAGTCCCGCTTCTCCGCAAGCTTTTTGACTTCTTCCGCCACCTCGAGACCGCCGCCGATGATGATGCAGCTCGCGTTCGACCGGATCGCCTGCATCTGCGCCTCCTCGCGGTCGCCTAAGATCACCAGATCGTCGTCCTCGATATAATCCGCCATATATTCCGGGTTGGAGGTTGCAATCACAACTTTTCCGCGCACAAAATGTGCATGCTCATTCCCGGCGTAGACCTCACCGTCGATCGTCTCCGCAATCGTCTTGTACTGTGTGCGCGCTTTTGAGAGCACGCAGTTGTCCAGCACGTCCATGTAGGACGTCGCAATATCCTTGGTGACGATCACACCTTCCAGCTTGCCGAACTGATTGGTGACCGGAAGCGTTACAACCTCCAGCTTTTTCATCAGCTCCCATGCCCGTTTCAGCGAAATCTGATTGCTGACACCGGCCGTCTTGCGGATATTGATATCCTTGATCTGTGCACCGGCATAGCTCACAAGCGGCGGTTCCTCCACGCCAAAGCGCTCTAACACGTAGCGGGTCTCCTCATTCACCGCGCCCGCACGCTTTGCCACATAAGTCTTCTTGTCCCCGCTCTGGTTTTTCAGATATGCATAAGAAATCGCGGCGCATATCGAATCCGTATCCGGATTCTTATGCCCCACGACCCACACTTTCTTTGATTCTGTACTCATATGATCTTCTATTCCTTAAAGCTAAAAATTAAACACACCGAGAGAATACAGGATGAATCCGATCAGAACAACAAAGTTCAGAATTGCAAACCAGGAAAGACATTTGACATATCCCTTCACCGATCCGACTCCCTGCTCCATCTCGTCCATCTTCTCGATCTTGGAATCAAATTCGTTGAACAGATCCTGAATGTTGCGGTAGCACTTCACGTTCTCCGAATGTACCTTCTCGGAGAGATCTGTCTTAATGGATTCCAGCTGTGCTGTCGCATTCTCAAGCAGCGCCTTGACCTCGGCGATCTGTCCCTCGGAAAGCTTCTTGTTCGCGATTGCCTGCTCCTCCAAAAACTGCTTGTTTGTCGCAAGCTGCTCCTCGGAAAGCTTTTTATTTGCAGCAATCTGATCCTCATTCAGCTTGCGGTTCGATGCAAGCTGCTCCTCGCTCGCACGCTTTACCTCCGCAACCTGCCCCGAGATGCTTGTCTCAATCTCGGTCATCTTCGCTGTCACACGGTCTGCCAGATCATCGACCTTCTTCGTGAACTCTGTCACGATCTTGTCAGCTTCCTCCTGGCGCTCCACCAGAATGTGCTGCCACTCCTCGGCCTTGCCTTCCCGCTCGTTGACAATCGACTGCAGTTCCTGTACTTTATTCTCCTTCGCTGCAAGCAGATCCTGCAGCTGTTTCGCCTTCTCACGAAACTCGTCGATCTGACTTAATAAGAAATCTTCCTTTTCCACTTCTGTCTGTATCCTTTCCCGTTCCTGCGTGCTCTCCCCGGTCTCTAAAACCCTGGTCTCCCGAACCTTATTATTGCTCTCGCGCTTCGGGTGTGTCTTATATCCCTCCGCCCGTTCCGGCTCTCCTGCAGGTCTTCCTTGTCTGGGGTGAATCTGCGCCAGTAAAAGCTGAAACAGGTTTGCCATAAACGCTTCCTCCCTTTGTGTCTTCCGAACAAAAAACACCTATGGGTATTCTATCATTATCATTTTTCTTTGTAAAGCAGGAAAAAGCAACCGCCTCCCGCTCACTCTTTCCGGCGGAAAAGCAGTGGTGTCTCCGCCGCCAGCATTGCCAGCCATCCGATCAGGTAGGCAACCGGCAGTGCCACAATTCCAAGTTTCATGGAAAATACCAGCGGAATGGCTGCCGCCACCCGCACTCCCATGTTGATAAAACTGCTGCTGAGCGTCACCTTAAGGTCGCCCATTCCGCGAAAATATCCCTGAATCCCGTTTGTGGCCGCCGGCAGGAAATACATCGCCGCAATCGCATGCAGATAGATCACTCCCAGGGAGATCACTTCCTCATCCGTCACAAACAGCTTCATCAGCGGACGCGCAAACACAAAGCAGACCACACAGATAAAGAGCGCATAGATCATCTCGATCCACAGCCCGCAGCGGAATCCCTCCCGGATCCGCTCCTTTTTGCCGGCACCTTTGTTCTGTGCCAGCAGCGCGGTCATTGCATGGGCGATATTCTGCTCCGGAGTGTAGGCAAAATCATCAATGCGGTTTACGACTGCAAACGCCGCCATGACAGAGATTCCCATTGTATTGACAATCGCCTGGATTCCGATCTTGCCGAGCTGTACCGTCGCCTGCTGCATGGCGCTCACCCAGCCAAACTGCACCGTCTTATAAAATAACCTCCGGTCAAACACGCGCCACTTGCGCCCCAGGCAGAGAATCTTTACCTTTTTCTTAATATATAGCCCGCACAGCAGACAGCAGAGTGCCTCGCTTAGCACCGTCGAAAAGGCACATCCGTTGCTGCCCCAGCCTAGCACCACCACGAAAAACAGGTCTCCCGCCACATTGAGTGCAGCGCTGATCATCAGAAAATAAAGCGGCGATCTGCTGTCGCCAAGTGCCCGCAATGTGCTCGCATAAAAGTTGTAAATAAACGTAAAGATCAGTCCGCAGAAAATAATGCGGAGGTACCCCGTAGCAATCGGAAGCACTTCCTCCTGCGTCCTTATCAGCCGAAGCAGCCACGGCGTCAGAAAAACGCAGACGGCTGAAAGCAGGACGGAAAACATCAGCCCGCCGATCATGGTCGAACTGATCTGCCGCTCCAGGACATCATAATCCTTTGCGCCGTAGTGCATTCCCATCAGAACGCCTGCTCCCATGCACATGCCACTGATAAACAGAATCGCAAGCGTCATCAGCGGACTGCTCGTACCGACCGCGGCAAGCGCCGTCTCCCCCACAAATTTTCCGACAATCATACTGTCGACCGCATTGTAGAAAAGCTGAAACAGATTTCCGAGAACAAGTGGAATTGTAAAACCTACCAGAAGAGGCGGTATCGCTCCTTCCGTCATATCCTTTGTCATTGCAGATGCCTTTCTATCTTTTGTTATTCTGCTTCAGAATGTGTATGATCCTTCCCTCATAATACACCGCAATCGCTGCAATCAATACCACGATAATCAGGCTGTATCCCTGTTTTAATTCTTTCCCGAGCGCATCACAGACGCTGGTGAATAAAAGTCCCTCCACAAAGACAAGCTTGACCATCCGAACCATCCGAAGCGTATACTGTCTGATCTTACCGCTGCATACCTCCCTTGTCAATCCGTTCACACGTTCCGGGTAGACGGCAAGGAGGGTCAGACCCACATATACCAGAATCATAAACACAAGATTCATCATCAGGTTCACCGGATTGACGTGGAACGCGATCCCGTAATAGATCTGTAACCCGAGATAGGCGATCGCCGATACGATACCGACTGCCTCAATGAGCATCACCTGCCATGTCATCTCATTCTTTTTCATATGTCTCACACCTCCTTTTCCCTCTCTTTTTCTTACAGCAAAAGTTCCTGCGCCCAGCACTGTGTCAGCCGCTCTAAATTCCATGCGGCATTGGCAGGACTCGTAGACGGCAGCTTCTTTACTTCCGGCATCTCCGCGGTCAGACAATATTTAGAAAACAGGCGGTACGCCGTATCCCCGTTGGCACAGATGCGCCGGATGTCCGCCGTCTTTAAGATCACTTCCATGTCATTCGCCGTCACATTGCGGATCGAACTGTCCGATGATCCTGCAATGTCACAGGAGGCAATGACATCCCACAGCGCAATATGGTGCTCTAACAAAAACGCCTTTTTCTGCGGAATCGTCTCCGGCAGCGTATCCTCAAAGACCGCTGCCAGCACTTTCCAGAAACGGTTCTGCGGATGACCGTAATAAAACTGCTGTTCTCTCGACTTTACAGACGGAAAGGATCCCAGAATCAGAATCCGGGATGCATCGTCATAAACAGGTCCAAACGTATGTGTCACATGCGTATATTCCATTCTCTTACACCAAAACGGCATCAGTGCAGACCGCACTGATGCCCTCTTCCCTCTCTATTACTGATAATCTGCCACATTGGAACTGTCCACCTTCTCGAACGGTACCCAGACGTAAAGTCCGTCGTCCGACAGGCCTTCCATTCCCTGCGTCGTTCCTCCGGAACCGAGTGCGATTGCCGCCTTGACAGCCGCCTCACCCTGTCCGCTTCCCGACTGGTATACGGTAAATGCCATATCCCCCGCCTGGATTGCCGCACAGCCATCTGCTGTCGCGTCAATTCCAAGAACCGGTACTCCCGATATGCCATTCTTCTTGCAGGAATCGATGACTCCAAGCGCCATGGTATCATTGTTGCATACCACCGCATCAAACTGCTTGCCTGTCTGCAGGAACAGATCGAAATAATCTTCTGCAATTCCCTGCTCCCAGTCTGCGTTATCCTCAAACACGACGTTGATCTTCTTGCCGGATGCCTTAAGCGTATTTTTGAACTCCTCGGATCTTCCCTTGGTTGCGGAATGATTCTTCGGTCCCTTTAAGAGTACAACATTGATCTCGTCCTTGTCACTCATCTGATCCAGAATATATTCTGCCTGGTATTGTCCGGCAACTCCCTCATCCGATCCTACATAAATGAATTTGTGCGGAGCCAGCACCGATGCATCCGGACAGCTGTTGTAAAATACAATCGGAATATCTCCCGCCAGCGCTTCCAGTTCCAGCGCAGTGTCCGCATCGACCGGTCCACACATGATCGCATCATAATCTTCCGCAACCGCCTGTTTAATCTGCGCTACCTGGTTCTCAATGGAGTTCTCCGCATCGTACACCACGATCTCTGCTCCACTCGCCTCCGCTGTCTTCTTTGCCGCATCGATCAATGTATTACGGAACGCATCTGCCTGTGACAGTGATACATAGATCTTCACTCCCTTGCCATTCACCGCGGTATCTCCTCCTGTGCTGCCCGCCTGACAGCCTCCGAGGCACGTCACTCCCAGCGCAGCCACGAGTGCTGCACTCATCAATCTCTTCATATCTGATACCCCCCTTAAATGCGAAACAGCTTAACCTGATCTGCCAGCTGTATGGATGACTCTGTCAGGCTTCTGGATTCTTTTGCCACATTCTCGCTATTCTCTGCAATTCCCTTTGCCTGTGTCAGCATCGACTCCGATGTTGCAAGAATCTCATCCGAACTTGCCGCCTGCTCCTCGGAAATTGCAGCAACGTTGGTCGCCACTTCATCTACCTGGTTGATCTTGTCCACCATCTGGTCGATCAACGCGCTTGTCTGCTGAATATTATCATAAATCTTGTCAAAGGTATCGATTGCCGTATGAATCAATCCACTGCTCTCATTGATATTGTCGGCGCTGTCGCCTGCCTGACGCACTGCATCCGCCACAAGTTCATTGACCTCATGGATGAGCTTTGAAATATGCTCTACCGATGCGGTACTGTTGCTTGCAAGCGTTCCGATCTCAGAAGCGACGACTGCGAATCCTCTTCCTGCCTCGCCCGCTCTCGCTGCCTCAATGGAAGCGTTTAAGGACAGGAGGTTGGTCTCCTCCGCAATATTTCCGATCAGCTGTACAATCTCAACAATCTCACCGGATGCCGTACCCACTTTATTTACCGCCGCTTCCAGATTCTGGATAGAGGTGCGGATATTCTCAAGCGCCTCGCCGACATGCTCCATATCCTCGCGTCCCTTCTGGGATACCTCAACGGTCTCGCGCATCTTGTTGCCGACATTCACGCTGTCGTCCTTCGTGTCTGCAACCACACCGGCAAGCTTGGTCGCGTTGTCTGCAATCTCATTGACGGAAACGGACAGCTGATCCACCGTCATATTCAGCTCGCTCATGGACTGGGACTGGACATTTGCCGCCGACTGCATCTCTCTGGACACACTGTCGCTCGCATCCGCCTGCGTTCCCAGTTTTCCGGAAATGTCTCCCATGGACGCAATCATCTGCTTCATGGATGCGATAAAGCGCTCCACGCTGCGGCTCATAAGCGCAATCTCATCATTGCCGCTGCTCTTGACCGATACGGTAAAGTCGCCGTCCGTCAGCGCCTTGATGACGTTCGTCAGCTTCCGGACAGGTGCGATCACAACGTGCGTTGTGCGCTCAATCACTACACACAGAATCAGAATGGAGATCACACTGATCAGAATCATCAGATTCCTGAGGTTCGCAAGGTCTGCCAGTACAGTGCTGGTCGGAATATAGGAAACCAGAATCCAGTTTGTTCCGGATACCTCCTCAAACACAGTCATATTGCCGTCCAATGTGGAAAAGCTGTAATCACGATCCGCAATCTTCGCCGCTACACTCTGCTCGAATGCACTGCTGCCGTCGCTGCCGAGCGTCGTGGAAATCTTCGCGGAATCACGGCTTGCCAGAATCGTTGCCGTATCCTTGTCCACGAGGATAGCCTCCGCATTCTTCATCTCGATAAACGCGTTTACAATGACGGAAACGCGGTCGAGCGTCATATCCGCAGAGATGACTTTCATCTTGCCGCTGCCGTCATTTAAAATACCGGATGCACTGATGACACTGACGCCTTCTGAATTAACATAGGAAGATCCGATCGCCATATTGACTCTGGTCAGTCCCTCCTGATACCAGACACTGTTGACCGGGTCCGACTCACTCATCGCCGAATCCGACGCTTTCCAGAGCTTTCCGGTCTCATCCGCGATGTAAAGTCCCTCCGGATAATTTGAGTTATAATTATAATAGGAATCCAGCATGGTCTGTAATTCCTTGTCGTCCGGCTTCGTGTTCTCTATCGTTGTCTTCACTATCTGGAACGCCCCGATATTCTGTTCCAGCCAGCTCTCAATCTGCGACGCCTGATTCTCCACCGATGACTCCAGCAGATTCTCGGAATAGCTCTCAATCAGCCCTGCCGACGTGCGGTAGGCGATCAGTACGAGCACCAGAATGCTGACAATGACAACCGGAACGATCACACCTAAAAGCTTAACCTTAATCGATACGATTCCTTTTTCCTTTTGCATGTGCCTCAACTCCTTTTCTCTTGTGATACCCCAGATTCTATGATAATTGCATAATAATCTTGCCAATATTTTCTCATTTTTGCATATTACTGTCAACATCTATCGACGGATTCCCGCCCTGAAGTTGCACGTTTCTGCCATTCCCAAATGCGCTGCCGATCCAAATTGTATACACGTATTATTTTTCAAATACCTGTATCTTTTCTTGAAAATGAACTGCCCTGTGCTATAATTATTTAGGTTAATGTCTACGCTTTTGCGTACACAAGAGAGGAGAACCCCAGATGGACAATTTAATCATTCCAAAAGATTATCATTCAGAATTGAATTTGCATGATACACAGATTGCGATCAAGACGGTCAAGGACTTTTTTCAGGGACTGCTTGCACTGCGCCTGAATCTGTCCCGTGTATCCGCCCCTCTGTTTGTAGACCCGCTGTCCGGTCTCAACGACAACTTAAACGGTGTGGAGCGTCCGGTCACCTTCGACATCAAGGAGCAGAACGGCAGAACCGCGGAGGTTGTTCAGTCACTTGCCAAATGGAAGCGCTACGCGCTCAAAAAATACGGCTTTTCTTACGGGGAAGGTCTTTACACCGACATGAACGCCATCCGGCGCGATGAGATCACTGACAATATCCACTCCATCTTCGTGGATCAGTGGGATTGGGAGAAAGTCATCAAGCAGGAGGAGCGCACGCTCGACACCTTAAAGGAAACGGTGAACACCGTATACAAATGCCTGCGCAAGACCGAAAAATACATGGCGATCCAGTACGATTACATCGAGGAGATCCTGCCGCACGACATCTTTTTCGTCACGACGGAAGAGCTTGCGGAGATGTTCCCGGACAACACGCCGAAGGAGCGCGAATACTATATCACCAAGACCAAAGGCGCCGTGTGCATCTTAAAGATCGGCGATACGCTGGAAAACGGCGAGCCGCACGACGGACGCGCGCCGGATTACGACGACTGGGCGTTAAACGCGGACATTCTTGTATACTATCCGGTACTTGACATTGCCCTTGAGCTTTCTTCCATGGGAATCCGCGTGGACAAAAAAGCCCTGCTGTCCCAGCTTAAAAAGGCAGGCTGTGAAGACCGTGCGAAGCTTCCGTTCCAGAAGGCGATCATCGACGGTGAGCTTCCTTACACCATCGGCGGCGGTATCGGTCAGTCCCGTATCTGTATGTTTTTCCTGCGCAAGGCGCACATCGGCGAGGTGCAGTCCTCCCTGTGGCCGGATGAGATGATGCAGGCATGCGAAAAGAGCGGAATCCAGCTGCTGTAAGCCTCGATTAAAAAAGGAATTGCCGCGATAGCATAGACCTTTTTGGGGTGATAAGTAATATTATTAAAAGACCACACCGTGGGATTTCAGCTGAAAATGCAGACGGAAATTCGGTTCAAAAAATGTGGCATTTCTAACCAGCCGAATGTTTGCATCTTCGATGATCCGTGTCTTTCCAAGTTTGGAACACTCCGCGGGTCATGTCCGCATCCCG